>JAEIGA010015412.1_pt1 | contig 11637 bp, 7 predicted proteins | sample 9270691 | NCBI WGS metagenome assembly JAEIGA01 (sample SAMN17057246, study PRJNA624740) | gut metagenome | biome: biome; isolation source: fecal sample | host: Bos grunniens | place: China: Xizang | collected 2019
GAAAAGTAAAGGGAAGAGGGAAAGAAGCTTTGAGTGAGAAAGGCTCCCTCCGGGAGGGAGCTGTCGAGCGAATGCGAGACTGAGGGAGCCCGCGCGACCTCAATGTTTGCAAGCATAATGAAGTTGCGCAGGCTCCTTCCGACGCCTACTCGGCGCCACCTCCCTCTCGGAGGGAGGCAATGATCACAACCCGTTTACGGGTGGCAAGTAGCAATTGCACGGCTGGCAGGCCAATTAAAAGCGCACTTGTGCGCCGCCAGTGATCTTCGGGCTATGCCCGAAAAGGAAATACCCCCCGCTTTGCGGGGGGCTTTTAACGTTATACGTTGTCCGGGGTGCTGTCGTTCTCGCTCATGCCGCCCATCAGGGGGATGATCGGGAACAGAAGCTCGGAGGCGCAGATGATATCCATGTCGCCGCGTGCGATCAGGTGCATTTTGGGGGATTCATACTTTTTCATAGTTTATGGCCTTTCTTTTCCGTCAGGAAACGTAGAGGGGGCTGTAGTTGTTCGGCGTATCCGAAGCGGTTTCCAGCACACTGCCGCCGGCAAAGCCGGTATCGTTGGCAAGCTCGAAGTGCGCGGCAATGGCCTCGTAGTAGTAATAAAGTGCCTCGCAGGCGTTCTTGAGGTTTGCCGTGATGCTGCTGTGAGTTGCCGTATGAACGGTGTAAACGTAGGACATGGGGCTTGCCTTGTAGGTGTAGGTGCTTGTGCCGTCGGAGACGGTGAACGTTGCCGCCGTGGCAAGCGATGCCGTTCCGATGTGAGAGGCCTCGATGTAGGTTCTTCCTGCGGTGTCGGTCTTAAGAGAAGCCGCATTTCCGTTTACGGTGAAGGTGACATCTCCGGTTGCCTTTACATAAAGGCGAAGCGACATCTCGTTCTCCATCGTAAGCGTTGCGCCCTGAATGGTTACGCTCGCGGGAAGCGTTCCCGAGGCGGTTGCGCCAACGGTGGCGCCTGCGGTGTTGAGCGTATTGCTGTCAATCGCCTTTAAGGTGATGCCAAGCGCCGTCCAGCTTTCAAGATCCTCGGCGGTCATAGCCAGATTGTCGGTGTTGTGACCGAAGTGCGTCTGAACCATAGCGCCGTATTGGAGAAGGGAGGCGATCGCCGTTTTCATAGTGGCGACATACTCACCTTCAAGAATGGAGAGCGCATAAGCCTTTACCGTGTCGGCAGATGTGGAAGCCAGCACGGCTCCGCTTGCATCCTGAAGCTCGATCACGATCTCATCGGCAAGCTCTGCCATACCCACAGCAACGGGAACGGCGATCACCTTTGCGCTGGGTGTAAAGTCATAAAGAGGAGTGCGTGCCGCTTCATCCCCATTGATCTTGACAACAACGTCGGTACCGAAGTAGTCGGCATTAACCGTAAGCAAATAGCGGAAGTCTACCTTGTCGCTGTCTACCGAGGCCTGACGTGCAGGATCGGTAATGGCGGTGCCGGACTTTGCGATAAGGAGAACGGTTGCTCCGTTGTAGCAGAGAACGCCGCCCGTCTTGGAGGCCGAGCCGGTAAGACCGTTCGGGTAGCTTGCGACGGTACGCATATTTGCGGGCGTGTAATAGTAGAAATAACCGGTATTGTCATACAGCTTGCCCTGATCGTCCGTGATCGGCGTGTACTCTGCCGAATATCTCATTTCGATGTGAGAGCCCTCGGCAAGCTGACCGACGTGAAGTCTGGCGGCAACAACGTCCGTCAGATTATCCGGGATGGCTGTGACTCCATCGGAGGTGATGCTCCAGTTGTCCTTGATCACAATTTTGCCTTCAAGGTTCATATTACCGTTGCTGTAAACGCGGAACCAGATCTTGGCGGAATTGTAAACCTTGGATGCCGTCGAGGCTTGTGGGATCATAACCATATTGTCGGTGAATTCGCAATCCTTCAAATTCAAATTGCCGGCCGAGTTGTGAACAATGATCAATCCGGTCGTACCGAAGGTATCATCGGTCTGCAAGCGAAGACCCGAAACCTTGCAATTCTCCATCGTAAGCGTCTGGCTACCTGTAAAGTTGATCAAAGCAAGGTTTTGGGGAGACAACGCGCCTGCCCAAATGCCCTTCTGTGCCGCACCGCCCGAGATATTGAGATCCTTGAGCGTTACGCCGGAGGCAAGTGTTTTGATCAGATACCACTTTCCGCCGCCATCAAGGGTCGGAGACTCCTCTCCCACGTAAACGGTAAGCGTCTTGCCGTTTCCGTCCACCGTGCAAGAGTTGGGAATCGAAAGGTTGGCGAGTCCCTTCACGTCACGAAGAATCTCGACGGTCTGCCCGGCCGAGGCCGAAGCAAGGACCGTGGCCAGATCACCGTAAATCAGCGTGGAGGCGTTGATCACGGCATCGGTCTCAATTCCATCTTTGAGGAAGTAATTGTAGACGCCGGTAACTGCCTTTGTGGTATACACGTCTGCCGCACCCTCAGCACCGGTATTGTAGTACCAGCCCTTACCGCCGGAGAGTGTATTGTTTTCGGCATTGTATGTGGGAGCCACCACGTGGGTGGTATCCAGCTCGATGCCCGGGCGGATCCAGCAGAGATAACCGTTGTTGTTATAGGCAATGTAATTGGAAACAAAGATCTTGCCGAGAATCTTTGCTCCTTCGGGAACACGCAATCTTTCCTCAATGTCGGTTCCTGCATACGCAGTACTGCTTGCCTTGCAGAAGGTCGGCATGTTGTCGGAAATGCCGTTGGTTGAAACCTGTACGTTACCTGTAAAGGTGCCCGAAACGCCGACAAAGGACGCGAGGTTGTAGGCGTAAACAATCTGATTTGTGGTATCTGCAGTGTTTGCAATCTGCGTGTTGCCTTCGACGTAAACGCCACCCATATTCGGATTTTCAACCGTGGCATCCGCACAAGCACCGGAGATGGAAATCGTACCGTTCTTGCCTTCGCAATTGGTCATCACAACGTCCTTCAGACGCGCGAAGCCACGGTAAGCGATGTTGATTACAGAAGCGCTATTTGTGGTGGATTTAAAATTGGAAAACGTGCAATTTTCAAAAGAAACCGTTCTTTCCGCATATACGAGGTTAAACATCGGCTTTCCGTCAGCCGGGATCGTTTCCCCAATCTTGCCCTCGAAGTTGGCGTTCTTGATCGTCATGCTCATATAGTGGTTGTTGTTGGTGCCCTGAGCATGGAACTGATAAGTCTCGGCCAATCTGGTTACAGTAAAGCCGTTAAAATCAAAGGTGGCCGAGCAGTTGTATCCGGCAGAAATGGTTTCGGCAAGTACGTAATCGCGGCAGACCTCCACGTTGGTATACTGCAACGCGGCGGTGTTGGCAGGGTTTCTTGCCGTCCATCCCTGCTTTACGGTGCCGATGATCCAGTTTTTTCCGCCGTCATACGAAAGAAGTGCCTCAGTGCTCTCGGCAACCGTTCCCGTGTACGTCTTGGTTTCAAACGTATGCGTGGTTACCGTGTTCTTACCGTTCGACCAGGTTGCCCAGGCGGGAAGTGCCCCGCCGTGTGCCAGCTTTACCGAATAGGTAAACAACTCCTTGCCGTTTGCGATTACGATAAGAGAAGACGTGCTCTTGGGGGCGGTGGGGGTTTTGGGTGTCGTGATCCAGGAGCCCCGAATGGTCTCATCATCGTCGCAGAAGTTGACAAGCTCACCCTTTATGGGCTCGGCGTATGCCGTCCAATCGTATCCGTAAACAATGCCTCTGCGGATATAGTCGCCGTCAGCATCATAGGAGTTGCCTCTAAAGAAAACAAGTGCGCGGCGATTCGTGCTGCCGGCAAGGTTTCCGTGGTTTGCCTTGGAAAGGTGGATCTCGCCTGTGAAATCTTCCTCCACAATAACAACGGTACTTCCGTTGAAATATCCTTCCGCATCGGTTTTGGACTGCTGTACGGCAATGTTTGCACGATTCTGGTTGTCGCCGTTATAGTTGCCAACCACTTGTGTGTTTCCGAAAACATGGATCTTGGATCCATAGGCACCTTCTGCCGGCGCTCCGTACTGAGCAAGGCGGATTGCCGCAGCGGAATATCCGTCGCCGGTTCGTGCGCTGTGATTGTTGGTGATCACCGTGTTCTTCAGATAAATACCGCCGTTCGGGTAGTAGGTGGCCGAATGGAGCGCGGTAGACAGACAGATGGTCATGCCGTTTGTGTAGAAATTTTCCATGCGGCAATCAATCATCTCAAAGTGCACGTTGGCACCGGTAACCGTAATCGCACCGCTTGTTGAACCCGATGCGGCAAAATACAGTGGATTGGTTCCGTCCCAGCCCATTTTCTGACCGTTAAATTTAATGTTTCGGAAGATAACGGTATCCGTTACCTTCGAATCGGACGAAACGGTAATGAATTTCGTGGTAGCCGAAGTGTTGAGGGCTTCCGCGATGTAAACCGTGTGTCCCTGACCGTCGATCTCGACGATGCGGCCCAGACGGACGGTTACCGCACTCGTCAGCTCGGCATCCTTGTGGAGCACGATCTTACCCTTGAGTCCGTCGAACATCTGCGCAGAGGAGCTTAAAAGCTCCGTAAGCGTGCCGGTTGACCGAACGGTACCGTTTTCGTTGTAAAGGGTTGCTTCGTAATCTACCTCTTCGGCCGATGCCGAAACTGCCGTGCCGACCAAAAGGGCGACAAGCAGCATCAGAGTGGCGAGAAGCAAACAGAATGAAGATTTTTTTGTAAGGTTTCTCATCTTATGGCTCCTTTTCGAGTTTCGATAGATCCTTTTCGTACATTTACAAAAAAGATTTACCCAATATATAATTATTTTATCAAACAATTATACATTTGTCAAGGTAAATCTTTGTTTTTTCTTTCGATGAGGTTAATTTTGTTTAATTTTTCGGTAGTAAATAGCCTTTTTTTGCCTTCCGGCGATTTCGAGGATCCCGAGGTGCAAAAGCACCTTGAGCGCGGCGCTGAGTGAACGGCGGCGCAGATTGGTGTGGCGCGAAAATTCTGCGGATGTGAACTCCATGGGGAGCGTTTCGGGCAGGAAAAAATCGGCGATGTCTGTCCTTGAGGATAGTGTACGGAGATAAACCAGCTCGCGCGGAATGCGCTCAAGGCGTGTGGCACCGTGCTTTTTGTCGGCGCCCTTTCCGTCCAGAAGCTTATAATCGTCGGCAGCGAGGCCGACAATAAGGAAGGAAACACGCGTAAAATCCAGGTGCTCGAGCACGTAGATCATTTCGGGCAGAACGCGCATTTTTCCGTGTCCGACGGGGCTTTTGCGCGGCTCGGAAAGTGAGCCGCTTTCGGGATCCACCCAAATCAGACGCTTGGCAGTCAGAACCGGGCAGACGATTTGCACGTGTTTGTCGGTATTTTCCAAATAATAGGCCAGCTTCTTTTTAAGAGGGAACAGTCCCGCGCTTTGAATTTCATACAGGGTATTGTTCACCAGTGCATCTGCAACAAAGGGACCGATGCCCACCTCGTGGTAGTCGGAATCGGGGCAAAGGTAGGTCTTAAGGGCGCGGTGGAGCGTTTTTTCGCCCAGGGTGCCGATTCCAAGTGTGCCGCTCTCGGCGTTTTGCATCGCAAGACAAATTTTTTCAAATTTTTGTTTTTCTTCCGGATTTATCATCTGTGATCTCCTTTTTTGCCGTATAAGTTTCCGGCTTTCCTCATAAAATAAATGCGACCCTTGCCAATAAAAAATTGCCACTTTGCATCAATTTTGTTACTTATGAAAGTGGCGGCATCGGCACACATTAACTTGGGATGCCTCAGGCAGGCATTCCAATGCAAAGATAAGGAAGCTGGGCCAATGAATTGTAAGAACAAACGTAATTTCAAGATGCTTTCCACCGCGCTTGCGGCGTTTCTGCTTGTGGCTGTGGCGGTGCTTGGAGCGTATCATATTCTGATTCCCGATGAGATCTCGTATTTCTCGGGAGACGCCGTTCCGTCCTATCTGGGGGCGGATGCGATGCTTTTGGATGAGACGGCCGCATCGACCGAGGCAGACGGGCTGTTTCTTGAGCAAGAGGCGAGATACACGCTTCTGGGCGTGATCCCGCTCAAAACCGTCAATCTCGTTTCCTATAAGGATATCAAGGTCTACCCGGGCGGTATGCCGTTTGGCGTTAAGTTTTACACCGACGGTGTCCTTGTCATCGGCTTTTGTGACGTGGGTACGGAGAGCGGCAAGCAAAATCCGGCCTATGCGGCGGGTCTGCGCCTGAAGGACGTCATCACGCACGTTGACGGCAAGGAGCTTGGAAGCGCGCTTGAGCTGACCGAGGCCATTGAACAATCAAGGGGGCGGTCGCTTTCGCTCCGCTACACGCGCGGCGGCGAGAGTGCCGAGACCACCCTAACGCCCCTTTTTTCCGAAGACGAGGGCATCTACAAGGCAGGCATCTGGGTCAAGGACAGCGGCGCGGGCATTGGCACCGTCAGCTTTATCCTTCCCGACAGTCTGTATTTCACGGGGCTTGGGCACGGCATTTGTGACGCCGATACCGGGGAGCTTTTGCCCATCGAGCGCGGCACGGTGGTCGACGTGAACATCAGCGGCATCAATAAGGGCGTCAGCGGTACGCCGGGTGAGCTTCGCGGCTTTTTCGGAGCCGGCAAGACGGGCATTCTTCTGGGCAACGACGCCTGCGGCGTTTACGGTCTTTTCAGCGAGTGTCCGCAGACGGTGAGCGAGCCGATCCCGCTGGGGCTGAAAAACGAGGTCACCGAGGGTGAGGCCTTTATCTACTGCACGCTTGACACGGGCGAGATCGGCAAATATTCGGTGGAGCTGAGGAGCATCAACAAGGGCGCCACGGGTGGCAAATGCTTTATCGTGAAGGTGACCGACAAGGCGCTTTTGGAAAAGACGGGCGGCATCGTTCAGGGTATGAGCGGAAGCCCGATCATTCAGAACGGGAAGCTCATTGGCGCAGTCACCCACGTGATGATCGGAGATCCCACCACCGGCTACGGCATTTTTGCCGAAAATATGCTGCGGCTGATCTCAGAAGAATAAGCGGAAATGCCTCCGAGGAGCCTTGCTCCTCGGGGGCGATCCTTTTTATGACTTTTTTCGGTAGGCGAGAGGGGAGAGACCCACGTGCTTTTTAAAAACGGAAGAAAAATAATTGGAGTCCTGAAAGCCCACCGAATAGACAATCTCGGTCACGTTGAGCTCTGAAAGCTCCAAAAGCCGTTTGGCCCGCTCCAAACGAATATCGGTCAGATATTCACAAAAGCTCTTGCCCGTCTGTTTTTTAAAGGTATGGCTTAAATAGGAACGGCTACAGCAAAAGGTCCGGCAAATGTCTTGGAGGGTAAGCCCGGACGAGGCGTGGGTCTGAATGTAAGCAAGGATTTGCCGGAAGGGATGGGACGGTGTCTCCTGCTCGGCTTGTTTTTTGATGTATGCGAGCTCCAGCATACGGCAGAGCGGCAGAAGGAGCGTGTCGATTTTTTCTTTTGGGGGCATTTCCTGCCTCAGCGTGCGGTAGCTCCTCGTTATTTGGTCGGGGTCGGCTTGGAATTCCCGTACAACCCACGGGAGCCTTGCCTGACCTGTGGGCGAGGCGTAGCCGCTGACCGAAATAAAGCCGACGGTTTGCTCGCCGTTTCGGATGGGATACACGTATTCCGACACGCCTGCATAGCAGACGCCGCAAAAGCCGCTTTGATGCTTTTGGCAATGGGCAAGCACCCGCTTTTGCTGTGCAAGACATCGACTGTGTGCCGAAGGGAGAGATTTTATATAGGTGCAATAAGCGTTATCGTGGACGTTGAACTGCATCAGATCACTGAAGAGGATCATATTTTCCCGAGATAACGGGTGCAACGTGACCGACAGCCTACATTCTCCGATCAGATAGGTGACGTATTGTTGGATCTCCTGTAGCATGGGCCCTCCTTTGCTCAAAATTAAAGAAAAAAGGCCTATAATTATAGGATTTTCTTTGTTTTTGTGCTATAATGATATCATATCCTCTGCAAAAAGTCAAGAAAAAGGAGAGCTTTTTATGAGAACAAAGAACCATCGAGCGGATCTTTGTGTGGTAGGCGGCGGTATGGCCGGGCTTTGCTGTGCGATCGCGGCGGCGCGCCACGGAAGCAGGGTTGTCCTTTTGCAGGATCGACCGATGCTGGGCGGAAACGCCTCAAGCGAGATCCGTATGTGGATCGGCGGCGCACACGGGAAGGACAACCGTGAGGGCGGCATTATCGAGGAGATCTTTCTGGAGAATTTTTATCAGAATCCGTCGCTCAAATACCCGATTTGGGACAGTGTGCTTTACGAAAAGGCAATGGCGGAGGAAAATCTGACGCTTCTTTTGAACACAAGCTGTCTGGATGCTGCGATGGACGGCAATCGCATCGCTTCCGTCAAGGCGTGGCAATCGAACGCCGAGACCTTTCACGTGATTGAGGCGACGTATTTTGCCGATTGCTCGGGCGATTCGATCCTCGCACCGCTTTCGGGCGCGAAATATATGTACGGCAGGGAAGCGAAGGCCGATTTCGGCGAGCGCATTCCGCCCGACGTGGCCGACAGGAAAACGATGGGAATGAGTTGTCTTTTCCAGATCCGCGAGACCGATCATAAGGTGGACTTCGTGCCGCCGAAATGGGCGTATTCCTACGAGACCGACGAGTCTTTGCCGTGTCGGAGACACGACCCCAAAAACAACAACTATTGGTGGATCGAGATCGGCGGCGAGTGGGATTGCATTCACGATACCGACCGATGCCGTGACGAGCTTCTCAAGATCTGCTACGGCGTCTGGGATCACGTGAAGAACAAGGGAGACCATGGCGCGGAGAATTGGGAGCTTGAGTGGATCGGCTTTTTGCCGGGCAAGCGCGAGAGCCGTCGGTATATCGGAAAATATATTGTGACACAAAACGATGTGGAAGCCGAGGGGCGCTTTGAGGACGTTGTTGCCTACGCGGGCTGGTCGATGGACGATCACTTTCCCGAGGGCTTTGCCTATCCGCAGTATCCGACGATCTACCATCCCGCGCCTTCGCCTTGGGGGCTTCCGCTTCGCGCGATGATCTCGGATAACATCGAAAATCTGGTGTTTGCGGGGCGAAACATCAGCGTAACGCACGCGGCGCTTTCATCCTCGCGCGTGATGGCGACCTGCGCCATTCTCGGTCAGGCACTCGGCACGGCGGTGGCACAGGCGCTGGAGGAAAGGTGTGCGGTGGAAAATGTGAACATAGGTCGTCTGCAGCAGACGCTGATGGAGGACGATTGCTATATTCCGTGGCACACGCGAGTGCTTCCCACGCTTACCCTTGAGGCAGCGTGCACGGCGGACGTTGTCCGCAACGGCATCGAGCGCGGCGAGCAAAACCTATGGAAGGGAAGCGAGGGCGAGAGCATCTGCTATACCTTTGAGGGCGACGAGGACATGCGTGAGATCCGTCTGGTTTTCGACAACGATATGAACCGAAAGTATCACAATATGCCCTGCAACTATCCGCTGGTGCAGGATAAATTCAAGCTTCCGCAGACGCTTATCAAGGAGTACCGGCTCGAGGGAATAAGCGAGAGCGGCGAGACCTTTCGCCTGCACGTTGCCGACAATCATCAGCGCTTTGTCAAGCACAAGGTGGATTGGCGCGTGAAGAGCGTCCGCTTTATCCCCATTGCCACGCACGGGTGCGAGGACTTCCGCGTGTTTGATTTTGAGGTAAAATGATTCGGTTCCCCTTGCAAAAAGAGGGGAAATCTGCTATAATATCGGTATCACGCATTTTGTAAGGAGTCCGATTATGATAGAGAAAGAAATCGGCGAGATCCGCCGCACACTGATTTTTGACAAGACCGCGATCAAGTCCATTCACGGCTGTTACGTCAACGGAAAAAAGGAGATCATCTCCACCTTTGAGCAGTCGGTGGCCCTGATGCCCGAGGAGGAGGTCGAGAAGTATCTCGCGCTCTTCAAAAAGGTGCTTTCGGGAACGGTTGACAAAAATCTCATTGATATTTCCTTTACCTCGGCGCAGGTCGAGGACAGCGAGGAGCACCGCCTCCTTATGGCACTCAAAAACTCGGAGCTTTCGGACAAGGAGGCGCTTGAGAGGTTCTTTCGGCTGGTCACCGAGTCGGTGGCCATGGATGAGAATTACGTCATTCTTCTGACCCACAACGTCTACGACGTGCCCTTCAAGGCGGCGGACGGACAGCGGGTGGACGCCGATTCGAGCGGCGTATATTCGTATATCGTTTGCAGCATTTGCCCGGTCAAGATGACCAAGTCGGCGCTGACCTACGATGCTTCGGAAAAGACCTTCCACCCAAGTGTGGCGGCGTCGGCGATCGCCGCGCCCGCGATGGGCTTCCTTTTCCCCGCGTTTGACGATCGGCAGAGCAACATCTACGATGCGCTTTTCTACACGGGAAGCACGGAGGAGGCACACGAGGACTTTATTTCGGCAGTTTTCCACGCTACGGCGCCGATGACGGCGGCCGAGCAGAACGTCACCTTCCGCACAGTGCTGGCCGAGGCCTTAGAGGAGTCCTGCAGCTTTGAGGTGGCCAAAACACTGCACAAGCAGATCTGCGAGAAGATCGTGGAGCACAAGGAAAGCAAGAGTAAGGAGCCGCTGGCGGTCTCCAAGTACCAGGTGCGCGAGATCTTAGAGGACTCCGGCGTCAAGGAGGAGAAGCTTGAGAGCTTTGTGGAGGCCTTTGACGAAAGCTTTGGCAAGGGAACCGATTTGGCACCCAAAAACATTGTGGATGTAAAGAAGTTCGAGCTTCGCACGCCCGAGGTGGTCATCAAGGTCGCGCCCGACAGCACGCATCTGGTCCAGACGCGTGTCATCGACGGTGCAAAATACATTCTCATTCGCGCCGACAGCGGCGTGGAGCTCAACGGTCTGAACGTGAGCATTGAGGAAAAATAAAAAAGAAGGCTGAACCGTTAGCGCAAGCCCCATAACGAAGTATTTATGTAAGAGGCGGTGTGACCGAAAAGGTCACACCGCCTTTTGCTATTCATACGGCTATCAGTATGTAGAGCTATTATGTCACATAATTTTTTCTTGTCAAGAGGTTAGTGAAGGTATTTGTTTCGGTATTTCGTAAAAGTAAGCGGTGAGCCGAGGCTCACCGCTTTGATGTTTCCGTTGTATTATTCTTTAGAATAATCTCTTTTTCTTAATAAGTGTCCAAGCGAGCAGCGCGATGTTGCTTACGAGTGCAGTGCCGCCGACAGCGGTTGCAGCAATGACTGCGCCGTCCTTGCCGTCATCTCCCGCAGCTTTCACGCCTGTATCGGTATCGCCGATCCACCAGTTTCCGTTTTCACCGATGTAGGGAGTCTGACCGTCTTCACCGTCAGCGCCATCTTTTCCGTCAACGCCGTTTGTTCCGTTTGTGCCATCCTTACCGTCGACACCGTCCTTACCGTCCGTTCCGTTGGTGCCGTTGGTTACGGTGAAGGTATATGTAGTTCCGTCGGTAAGTGTAATGGTGTAGGTGTCTACGTTGCCGTCAGAGGAGGTCTTTTCGATCTTTGCAATACCAACACCGTTTTCACCCATGGCACCCGGATCACCCTTGTCGCCCTTGATACCGTTTGCATCAACGCCGGTATCGGCAGTACCGATCCACCAGTTGCCGTTTGTTCCGATATACGGAATATAACCCTTGGCGGCATCAA
>JAEIGA010015413.1_pt1 | contig 11636 bp, 6 predicted proteins | sample 9270691 | NCBI WGS metagenome assembly JAEIGA01 (sample SAMN17057246, study PRJNA624740) | gut metagenome | biome: biome; isolation source: fecal sample | host: Bos grunniens | place: China: Xizang | collected 2019
TGGTTCAAGTCCAAGAGGGAGAGCAATAGTTTAAAAGTACATTCTTCCTTAGCTCAGTCGGTTAGAGCATCTGACTGTTAATCAGAGGGTCCTTGGTTCAAGTCCAAGAGGGAGAGCGCAGTAAAAGCCTGTAAGATTCAATCTCACAGGCTTTTCTGTTTATAAAAACTAATCTTATCAAAAAAATATGGCAACAAAACAAGAACTTCTCGACAAACGCTATATGCGTATGGCTCGTATTTGGGCTGAAAATTCATACTGTAAACGCCGTCAAGTAGGCGCACTTCTTGTTAAAAATCAAATGATTATATCTGACGGTTACAATGGCACACCTTCTGGTTTCGAAAACAACTGCGAAGACGACAACAACACTTCTCTTCCATACGTACTCCATGCCGAAGCTAATGCTATCACCAAAGTAGCTCGTTCAAACAATAGCAGTGCTGGTGCAACTCTCTATGTTACAGCATCTCCTTGCATCGAATGTGCTAAACTCATCATCCAATCTGGCATCGTTCGCGTGGTTTATGGCGAAGAATACCGAATCCGCGATGGCATCGAACTCCTCCAACGCGCTGGCATTGAAGTGGTATATGAGCCAGCCGAAGAATAAAAAATCTCAATATCATCTAGATTAACTAGAACATCTAGATAAACTAATAAAACAACTATGAAAAAATCCTTTCCTATAATCATAGCCATCGCTCTTGCTTTAGGATTAGTGCTCGGCTACTTGCTTGCTGTGCGCTCAACCCAAAATCTCTTGGGCAATATCAGCGATAAACTACAAGGAACTAATCCTTCATCTCACAAAGTAACCGAACTACTAAACATCATCGACCGCGCCTACGTTGATACTATCGATATTGCCCAAATTAATGAAGCGGTTATCATCACGGCTCTCAACCAACTCGACCCTCACTCAAGCTATATTCCTAAAGAAGACCTCGAAGCTGCCAATGAGCAACTCGAAGGCTCGTTCTCTGGTATTGGTGTGCAATTCAATATCCAAGAGGATACTATATATATTGTAGATGTCATCTCTGGCGGACCGTCCGAACGTGCAGGTCTTCTTCCGGGCGACCGCATCACCGAAGTCAACGACACCCTATTCGTAGGCAAGGAGATCAACAACGAAAAGGTATTCAAAAAACTTCGTGGACCTAAAGGCTCTGATGTCCGTCTCGGCATTGTGCGCCGTGGCACTCCCGAAACACTCTATTTCGACATCACTCGCGAAGATATTCCCGTACATAGCGTCGATATTGCCTATATGATTACCCCTACTACAGGATTTATAGCAGTAAATTCATTCGGAGCCAACACCTACTCTGAATTCCTCACGGGACTTGCCAAACTCAAAATGCAAGGTATGCAAAATCTTATTGTTGACCTTCGTGGCAATTCTGGTGGCTATCTCGATGCTGCAGTCAATATGATTAACGAATTCCTTGAACGTGGCGAACTCATCGTTTATGTCGAAGGTCGTGCCTACCCTCGCTACGATATCAAAGCTACAGGCAATGGCTCTTTCAAAAATATACCACTTATCGTGCTCATCGACGAGTTCTCAGGTTCTGCCAGCGAAATCTTTGCTGGTGCTATGCAAGACAACGACCGCGCAACTATCATCGGTCGTCGCTCTTTCGGAAAAGGTCTCGTACAACAACCTTTCAACTTCAACGATGGTAGCCAAGCACGACTCACTATCGCTCGCTACTACACCCCATCTGGTCGTTGCATCCAAAAACCTTACACTCGTGGCAAAGCCGAAGACTACGAAACTGACATCTGGAACCGCTATCTCCATGGCGAATTTTTCAATGCCGACTCTATCCACTTGGCTGATTCTGTAGAATATCACACCAAAAATGGTCGTATCGTTTATGGTGGTGGTGGCATTATGCCTGACCTGTTCGTACCTCGCGATACATCCGACATCTCTCCTTATTTCACTAAATTGGTAAATAAGGCTCTTATCTACAAATTTGCTCTTAAATACACAGAAGCTCACCGTGCCGAGCTCAAACAATACACCTCTTGGCAATCACTCGATAAATATCTCTCTTCGCTCAATCTTTTCGACCAACTCGTAGCATACGCCGAAAAGGAAAATATCACAGGCTCTGCCAAAGACAAACGCACATCATACAAACTAATTAACCAACACATCAACTCTTACATTGTGCGTAACATTCTCGGTGACGAAGGCTTCTACCCCCTCAACTATAGCACCGACGAAACCATCATCGAAGCCCTAAAACAAATCAAAAATTAAAAAGTTTACAAAGCAACTAGTAACTACTAACTACTAACTAAAAAAATGGAATACTTACTCCTAATCGTAGGCTTTGCCTTACTCACATTTTCTGCCGATTGGCTCATCAATGGCGCATCAGGTTTAGCTAAACGCCTCAATATTTCCGACCTCGTTATCGGTCTTACAATTGTAGCATTCGGCACATCTGCACCCGAACTTGTAGTAAATATCGTTGCTGCCACCGAAGGCTCTTCCGACATTGCCCTCACCAATATTCTCGGTAGCAATATCATCAACACCCTCATCATATTAGGTATTTCGGCGACAATCTACCCCGTAGTATGCAAAAAATCCACTTATCACATCGAAATACCTATCAGCATCTTGGCTGGTTTAGCTGCCCTATTGCTTGGAACTAACTTTTTCGGACTCATGCATTTAGGCGAAAAACAAGTAGGTGTATCTCGCTTCGATGGCATAATGCTCATCATTGTTTTCATCTGTTTCTGTACCTATACCATTGTTCAAGGTTTGCGTAGCCGCACTAACTCAAACGACGATACATACGTAGCAATACCGATTTGGAAAGCTATACTATTGATAATCGTCGGGTTAACAGGACTTATCATCGGTGGAGAACTAATTGTAAACAATGCAGTATCAATCGCACAATCATGGGGCGTTCCTGAATCAGTCATTGGCGTTACTATCGTAGCCCTCGGCACATCGCTCCCCGAACTTGCCACATCGGCTATGGCTGCCTACAAAAAGAATACCGACCTCGCCATCGGCAACGTCATCGGCTCCAATATCTTCAACGTATTCTTCGTGCTTGGACTCAGTTCTATCATTAACCCTCTATCGGGATACGAAAACCTACAAGTCGATGCAGCAATGGCAGCAGGTAGTAGCCTCTTGCTCCTTTTCTTCATCATAATAACCAAAAAACGTAGCATCAACCGCATCGAAGGCCTCACCATGCTCGTAATTTATGGCATATATCTTGCATGGCTTTTAAGTAATTAGTAGTTAGTTAGTAATTAATAATTTCATTCCTAATTCCTAATTCCTCATTCCTAATTCCTAATTCCTCATTATTCTCAAATGTATCGCATCGGTTTAACATTAAGTGGTGGTGGAGCCAAAGGACTTGCCCATGCAGGCGTTCTCAAGGCTCTCGAAGAATATGGCTTACGTCCGCAAATCATATCGGGGGTTAGCGCAGGAGCCATTGTAGCCGCTCTATATGCCGATGGCAAATCGCCTGATGAAATCTGCTATTTCTTCAAGCAGACCAAATTCATGGATTACGTAGGCTTCGCAACCCCTAAAAAAGGGTTAATGAGCACCCGTAAGTTCGAAAAAATGATAAGCGAAGTACTCACAGCTAAGACCTTTGAAGAACTAAAAATCCCTATCTATATCAACGCTACAGAACTCACCGTTGGCGAAAACGCAGTCTTTTCTTCTGGTCCATTAGTCGAGAAAATTGTAGCTTCGGCATCTGTCCCTATTGTGCTCACGCCCAAAGAGATTGGCGACAAAGTCTATGTCGATGGTGGCATATTCAACAACATGCCTGACTCGCTCATCCGTTCGCAATGCAAATTCCTCATCGGATGCCACGTCAACCCCATCCGCCACGACACCACCGTTCACACCGCCAAACAAATCCTCGAACGCATCTACAACCTATCCATACAATCTAGCACCGTACCCGAAAAGAAAATATGCAACCTCGTCCTCGAACCCGACCAAGCAAAACAATATGGCATGTTCGACACCGACCACTTCGAAGACATCTTCAACATCGGCTACGAATACACAAAACAAATACTCCTAAATACAAAAATAGAATTGCCTCTCTAACGAAGCAATTCTATTTTTATATTTAATATCTACTATCCTTTATTTCAGCATTATTTTTGTTGCAACAGTAGCAGTTTTCACCACATAAACCCCAGCTGGCAATCTATCCACACTCACGCAATCAACTCCTTGCAACACCAATTGTCCATTTACTCCAAAAACGCAAATATCGCCTGAAGCCACCAATTCAGCTCCATCGAATACAATTGCAGTTTCAACATTATCAAGTGCAGTTCCTGTATTCCCCGAATTATCTTCTAATATCAATTCATAATAGTTAAGAGTATATTTTGAATTATTATCAGAATAAACCAATACAAAAAAGGCTTTATCCTCTCCAAATATCATATAATTTGCAGCTATTTTTCCTCCTTTGTCAATATCCTCAGTAAATTCATAAAGAATTTCCCCCTTATTATTACAAACTAATATAACTTCGTCTGCGCCACGAAAAGCTGTAACAATATATTCATACGCATCATCCGAATTAAATATTTTTGGATTAAGCAATTCTGCAGAAATATGGACATACGAAACATCAATGTCTTTTCCTACATTAAGTGTATCATAACGCAACAGATTAGCATCTTTATCAAACCAAGCCACGCATTGTATCACCTCTCCACCAGCTAATATCTCTTCTTCTTCCAAAGCTGCCACATATTGATATGTGTCACCAACTGCACAACGCACAAACGAAGGCAACAATGCTTTACCATTAATCTCAAAAGGCAATTCTGCAACTGCTTCAAATGTAGTAAAATCCACCGATGTTGCTTTATCTTTTGACACAAACGCCCATTGACGAGAATGACCTTCAACATCCGACATACGGTTAAAACTTGTAACATCAGTTGCCAATGTTTTCAAAACATTCCCTTCTTTATCAATCAAATAGAACGAATAAGAAACAATAGAACTCCAAAGCTCAGCCTCTGTTGTATGTCCCATGGCCACAACAAAAGCATCTGAATTTTCTCCATAATCAAACGCCACATCACTATTGCTATCCAACAAACCAAAAATAGGAATTGAATAGTCGAATGACGCATTAGCAATAGGGGCTACTTTGGTTGTAGATACTTTTGCAAATGAACTATCATAACGAGTAATAACCAAATTATTAACATTTGACTCCATAAACATTTTATCAAATTCACTTGTCAAATAGTTCACCTCACCATCATTAGCAACCAAAATTATTGGAGAAGAGGCTCCTATTATACCATAAGCATAAACTGTATTATACGCGTTTACCGAAAAAGTATGTGCTAATACCGCAGAGCCAGAATCTGCTGTTGCTGCACTATAAACATCATATTTCAAATAAGTATCTACCCCTGCCTTGAAATTTTTTTGAAACACTAAAGTAAATTTCTCTTCTTCTGTACCTGCATTTATCCATGTAGCAATTCGTCCTTCGATAGTTGTTAACTTTTGTGCTGTTTCTGCCAAAGAATAAACTACATTCAAAAAACGACCTGAATAATCTTTAGTTGTTCCATGCATAAATAACATCACTTCGTAATTTTCATCAACATTAAAAAATTTCTTCGTAACCAATGGCACTACATCTATATCATTTATTCCTGTTACATTCTCTGTTGGTACGTTATCCGACACTTCTCCAACAAGTTCATTTTGTTCATTATAAACCGACAATACAAATGAATTAAAAAAAGAACCACTTCTTACAAGATTCATTGTATATGTCCACTCCGAACCATTAGGAGCACTCATTCTTCCATATACATCTACTTTATCTGATTGCATCGAAACAGACAAATCACCTTGTTCTTGAGCGAACAAATTAGTTGTTGCCACCAAACAAACAACCAATACAAAATTAAAATAATAAACTATTTTTTTCATAAAAATCACATTTTTTTTATTTTACAATCACTTTTGCTATACCGTCAATAGTTCTTACCACATAAACGCCTACTGGCAAACCAACTACATTCATACGATCTTCACCTCGCATAATCAATTGTCCGTTTGCATTAAAAAGATACATTTCACCTTCTGCTACCAATTCATCTCCTTCAAACCAAACCAATATTTGCGAATTATCTACAACATTTTCTACATTATCAGGCTCTGGCTCTATTATCTCTACGAAAGTTTCAAACCACAAACGCATATCATTCTCTTCTTCCATTACCCATGGCGAAACAACCGCTTCTCCAAATGCAAAACCATGTTCTTTCAACCATTCTGTAGTCATCAATGCACGTTCCATTGTTGCACCTTCTGTTGTTGTGTCATTCAACTCAATTGACTCATCAATCACAGCCAAATCAGAAACTACATAATTATCTTTCAAGCATTTTTCAGGAGCATTATAAATTTTAGGCCACTCCGATTGAGGTTTTTCATAATCTATACTATCCCAATTATACTCAAAACTATCACCATTCGAATAACCAACAATACGATGAACATACATCACTGAATCTTTAGGCAATTTAATATCTTCTATCGCTACAATATTATTAGCAACTAAAGCATATACAGTGTCAGATAGCGTACTACCCATTGCTCCTATTACACCTCCCACTTTCACTACACTAGCGTTTTCATTCAATTCTATTAAACCTTCTACATAACAATTCGCCACATTCGAACGTTCACTTGTTCCAACAACGCCACCAACAGTTCCTTTAGCAAAAATATCTGCTGTAACGTGGCAATTCACAATCTTATCATCAGCACTTGACACCGACACAATACCACCGACTTCACCTCCAGCCTCAATATTTCCATCAAAAGCACAAGCCAAAATCATAGTAGATGTAGCCGCTTTACCTACAACACCGCCAACACTTTCAGCCATCGGAGCATAGATATTAGCGTACGCCATCGAACATCCCTCTATCGTTGTATATAAAGAAACATCACCAACAATACCACCCAATATACCCTTGAAACCATCTAATCCTACAATAGAAGGACTCACAACGTGTATATTGCTAATTCTACAACCAAAACCTGTTCCTGCCTCTGTAAAATCACCTATCACTTCATTAGCCACAATACCCACAGCATCAGTAAACATCGAAGCCGACAACACTGTACTACGCAACACTATATTTTCTACTACTGCCGAATCTCGCAAAGAACGGAACAAACCACAACCATCTAACACAAGATTTTTAATCTCAAAATTACCTCCATCAAATTTACCTTTAAATTCACCATTCACCCCACTAAATACAGCATTCTTAAAGTCAATATCATTAACCACTTTATAACATGCATTAAGATCTTTCTCTATTTGTGTAAAATCATAAGCACATGCTATTTCGTATGGTTTTTCAGTTGTACCTTCACCCTTCATTTTCGCTGCATCCAAAGGTAGCTCTGTATATTGAAGCGTAATTGTTTTTCCATCGCTATAAGGACACATCAATACAGGTTGTGTACGCGTATTCAACAAACAAATCGAACCTAAATCCCCCCCTTTTTCAACATCCGAACCAAGCTCAAGCAACAGCTTTCCATTCGTACTGCAAATAGCCAAAACTTTATCTTTCGCATCCGAATTTTCACGAGTTTTAGTCAACAAAGCCATATATTCTCTCTCATCATCGCTATTAAACAAATGAGGATTCAATGCCTCCATTGTAATATTAAACATTGCATTCTCAACCCCCTTACCTAAATTCAATACATCATAATGGTCAAACGAACCATCTTTATCAAACCAAGCTATTCTATGCTGAGCAGAACCATCTGCCGCACCCTCTCCTTGCAATAAAGCAACTGCATACTGATACGATGTACCCTTACCATAACGATCAATAGAAGATGACAACACCACTTCGTCTTTTGTTACAACTGGCAATTCTGCCACCACCTCACAAGCAGGGAAATCCACAAACGTAAACACACCATACTCGCCCTCCTCTCTTGCAAACATCCATTGTTGTGGCTGTCCCACAACTGCACCCATCATTCTACTAGCAACCACCTTATCTGCAATATCTTTCAACTTATTACCATCTACATCATACAATTTATACGATGCAACAAAACTATCAGAACTTGTTTGATAATTCTTCTCTGTTATCAAATAAGCAGGCGCATCGCTTCCATTATAATTCACCAACACATCTCCCGAAATATTCAAACTACCCAAATGAGGGAACGAATAGAGATACTCGAGGCTCAATTCCACTGGAATTTTAGTCTCGTGTTTAAGCTCGAATTTATCGTCATAATACTTAATAATCAAACTATTCCCCGTATTCACAATCAAATCTTGATTCAAATCATCTGGAATTGTGAAATAAGGTTTCTCATATTGTGCTAACACATAATTAGCCTTACCTCCATTATTCACCATCAAAATTGGCGAAGGCTCCTCGCCCGATGATGCAATATATTTATAATCTACCGTAAACGTATGTTTCTTCTCTGCTACAAAATTCGAGAAATAAGAAGCTTTTGTATATACATCGTAGTGATACAACAAGCTATTATCATCTCCCTTTTCTTCTCTTTGAAACACCATTGTATATGCCTCACTATACGAATTCACCGACATATTCTCTGCCATGTGAAACGTACCTTCTATCTCATACAACTTCGTAGCCACTCCCTCAGTCAACGAATATATATAGTGCAAATACTTACCTTTATAGTCAGCCGTATTTGCATACACAAACACCATCACCTCATAATTGTTATCTTGATTAAAGAACTTTTTAGTCAAATAAGGTTGCACATTCACCATTCTCACACCCGTCACATTTTCCACATTCAAGCTATCCGCAATCGTACTAACCAATCTGTTCTCACCATCATAAATCTTAATATCCATATAGGTATAATACCCCTTCTCCTCTGTAAACGAAGTAGTATATACCCAATCCAATCCATCAGGACCATTCAAAAAACCATAGCCCGCAGCTGGACCAATAGTCTTAGTTTGCAACTCAGCAGACACACTGCCCACCACAACAAACATTGCAACTAGAGCAACAAATAAACGTAGAATTTTTTTCATAGTATATAGTTTTAATTTATAATATTTTCTACCCGCAAAGTTACACAAAATTATTGAAATAAACAAAAAAGTAGAGACGCAATATATTGCGTCTCTACGAATAAAAAAATAGAGACGCAATGTATTGCGTCTCTACTATAAAATTATTTTACAAATACTTTGTAAGCTACACCATTTACGCGGATAATAGCGATATCAGTAAGACCGTTGATAACAGTTGTATTTGTGTTAGAAACACCTGCAAATACGCGAAGACCATTTACTGTGTAAACTTCGATCATCACGCCTGCTTCTGTTTCAACATATACAGAACCATTGTTAGCATAAACATTAACTACGAGTTCACCATTTTCAACATCTACCAATGTACCACCTTGTGCATCTTTGATGTCATAACCTTCTTTGAGGATCAAAGATTGACCTTGAGCGATTGAGTTCCAGTCGAAACGTACTGTTGCCACTTCAATAGTTGCAGCATCTTCGAATGTTGCAGCAGGAAGATTTTCAGCTTTAACATTGAAGAGTTCACCTGCAAAGTTGTAATAATCTTCAGTCATTTTAGGTGATACAAATACGTATGTTGTACCTTCTTCTTCGTAAGATTCTACATCAAATGCTTCGTCTTTGTTCCAGAACATATAAGCTTGTGTAGATGCAGCACCAGATAAATGATCCATAGCAACTTCAGCATAGTAATTAGCTGTTGTATCAACAACCAACAATTGACCAGCATAGTCGATACGATTAGCAAGAACGTCAGCAAGAGATGCTTCAACAGCTTCTTCTACGAAGTCGCTTTCTACACAAGCACCAACGAAGTCTGCGTTAGATTCAGATATATCCCAACCTTCAGCATCAACACCTGTAACTTTAGATACATATGTCAATACAGGAGCACCATAAACTTCACCTGTAGGCAACCATGTTTCATCATCAACTAAACATTTGAAGTCGATAGTAGCCAAAACGCCAGCAGGAAGTTTTTGACCAACTTCAATATTAAGACCTTCAACTGGTTCTGGCCATGCGTTAGGATCATCAGCTGGAGCTTGAAGAACGATAACACCTGTACCATCATTGAGGTAGTAATTATTAACTGCACCCATGTGACCTGCAGCAACTACTTTATCAACAACTGTTGGTTGAGAGTTGAGACGTGCAAGAACTGATTGAGCTGTGTAATCTTCATAACGACTCATATCCCACATACCTTTTGCATAGATAGCTGCAATATTAGCAAACTCTACAGCAAATACATCATGAGAGATATAATTGAGTTGTCTATTTTCTTTATAAACACCAACTGTACCTACAATAGCAACAGGAGTGTTAGTACCCCAAGAAGCTTCAAGTTTATATTGGTTATAGATAGCAGCTGTTTCTTCGTCGCCATTAGTTACAGTAGCATTGCGATTTTCTGCAGAGAATGCAAGATTTTCAGTAAATCTAACTTCGTTGAGAACTACATATTCGCTAAGGCCAGCTGTTGCCAAATCAGCCACTGAAATAGCACGTGGAGCAATAGCATCACCAGCAGTAGCAGCAGGGAGAGTAGCCTCTACCATTTCTGGAAGACCATTGTAATCTTTGTATTTACCTTTCACGCCTGTCAAACGGTCACCATTTACGTAACCAGCATTTTGATAGTCAAAGTCGTAGATCAACAATGAACCAGAGTTGTCGCGTACATAGATATTTGCACCATTTTGGTAAGTTACAGCAACTTCGCTAAGGATTACAACTTCATTTTCTGTATCTGCAGCAGCCAAGAAGCCAGCAATGTTTTCTACGAATTTGAAGTCAGCTTCAATATTAGCCAATTCAGAAACATAGAAAGAAGAGAGGTCTTCAAGAGCATAACCAATATCAAAGTTACCTTTAACTGTAATTTCTTTATTTGCAAATGCATTAAAGTTAATACCGCTGAGACGAAGTTTATTTTCACCAACTTTAATATAAGCAGCATATTCATAAACTGTTTCACCATCCCATTCGTATGAAGTAGTATCAACTACAACAGTACCTGTAATTTGGTAGTTTTTAGCTTGATAATCTACAGCTGTAGCACCGAAGAAACCAGTGATATCATCAACTTCAGTATAAACAACTTCGTTACCTGAATTGATTTTTTGGATGAGAGTACCAAGTTGAATTTCTACGATAGAAGGAAGAACTTTTTCACCATCAATTTCGATAGAGTCAACATCTGTTGGATAGTCGATATCACCAATGTGACAGTCATAACGATAAGCATTGATAGAACGGCCACGTGCATAACCTTCTACACCATAAGTAGCAGAAAGATCCATATAAGGAACATAACCACCTTTTACAAATGCGATAGAGTCACCAGCTTTGAATGTAACACCTTCTGGAGTATACATAGCCCAAACAGTAAGACCAGTGATTGAACCATCGGCATTAGTTTGTTGAACGTTAAGAGCAGTAGAACCTTGAGAAGGGACTACGCTATTAACAAGAACAGGAGAAGTGAAA
>JAEIGA010015414.1_pt1 | contig 11636 bp, 11 predicted proteins | sample 9270691 | NCBI WGS metagenome assembly JAEIGA01 (sample SAMN17057246, study PRJNA624740) | gut metagenome | biome: biome; isolation source: fecal sample | host: Bos grunniens | place: China: Xizang | collected 2019
CACCATCAGTCTTGGACAGAAATCTGTTTATGCGACGTATGTTTTTGCACACGTCGCATTTAATTATTTTGCATCTACTTTCAGACCTGGCCCCTGGGTTGTCGCAACGGAAATACCCAAGATATACTGACCTTTAGCAGACGCAGGTTTAATCTTTTTCAACTGGTCAATCAAGGCATTTGCATTTTCAACCAATGCATCGGTTGTAAATGACATTTTACCAATACCAGCGTGGATGATACCCTTCTTTTCAGCACGATATTCAATCTGACCCGCTTTGGCCGTTTTAACAGCGTCCGCAACATTGTTTGTTACCGTACCCAATTTTGGATTCGGCATCAAACCCTTTGGTCCCAATACACGTGCAATTTTTGACATTTTTGGCATCATATCAGGTGTCGCGATAACACGGTCAAAATTGATATTGCCCGCCGCAACCGCGTCAATTAAATCCTGGCCACCAACAACATCCGCACCGGCTGATTTCGCTTCGTCGGTCGCATTTTCTGTAAATACCGCAACACGAACCGATTTACCCGTACCATTTGGCAGGGACAACATACCACGAATATTCTGGTCAGCCTTGGTCACATCGATACCCAAACGGATAGCAATTTCCAATGTTTCATCAAATTTCTTGGACGCATATTCACGCAATGCTTCGATTGCATCAGATAAAGCATAAACTTTGTCTGTGTCTAAATTTTTCCAAGTTTGCTGTTTCTTTGTCAGTTTCATGATATTATTCCTCCACCTTTCCGCCCATAGAACGGCACTGACCCGCAACAAGGCTCATTGCAGATTCAATGGTAGAGCAATTCAAGTCTGGCATTTTCGCTTCGGCAATTTCTTTAACCTGGGCCTGGGTCAATGTACCAACAAAGTCGCGACCCGGTTTACGAGAACCGATTTTCAATTTCAATGCTTTTTTAATATAGTACGATACAGGTGGCAATTTCATAATGAATTCGAAACTGCGATCTGTGTAAACAGTGATAATACATGGAATCGGCATACCCGGTTCTTTATCAGCTGTTTTATCGTTAAACTGTTTGCAGAATTCTGAAATGTTAACACCAGCAGCACCCAACGCCGGCCCGATTGGAGGCGCAGGATTTGCCTGTTTTGCAGGGACGACCAACTTGACCAATCCCTTAACTTCTTTCTTTGCCATTTGTTCACTCCATTTTTTTGGTTAGTGTCGTGGTACGATATGGCGTATCTACCACGGGTTGCTGTGATTTTACTGAATATTTTTCAGAAAACCACAAAAAACTTTCATTACACCTTTTCGACCTGGCTAAATTCCAGATCCATGCTGGTTTCACGGCCAAACACCAGGACCGTCACAGTCATTTTTTGTTTTACATTGTCCACCTCGGACGCGATACCATTAAAGCCCGCAAATGGACCATCGATAACATGCACTTCTTGGCCAACAGAGTATTCAATATCGTCCATTGCGACTGCACCCTCTTCGACCTGTTTCATCAGGCGGCGCGCTTCTTCTTCGCTGACTGCGATTGGTTTTTGTTTCGCACCCAAGAACATAACAACCTGTGGAATTTGCTTTACAAGCGTAAAGGTTTCGTTATTCATAACCATTTGAACAACGATATACCCCGGAAAGAATTTACGTTCCGTTTTAACACGTTTTCCACCCTTGATTTCTGTAACCTCACGCGTGGGAACCAAAATTTCACCAAAATACGCGTTCAGGCGACGCTTATCAATCTGTTCGCGCAAACCACGCGCAACCTTGTCCTCGCAACTTGTATGAACATTCACAACAAACCATTGCATTTTTTCTTCCATCGTATGCACCCTTTGTCAATTCCGTTTCTTAGAAAATCCAATTAACAATCGCCCCCAGCACACCGTCCACCGCAAAGAAGAACAGCGCCGCAATGGCCGAAAACACCAAAATCATAATCGTTGCACGCGTTACAGTATCACGCGATGGCCACACAATCTTAAACCATTCTCGACGCACAGATTTGATATATTCCAGTATTTTCTTCATAAAACACGTCCACTTTTTATTATTTACGACCATATTCGTGGCAGGGGCAGAAGGAATCGAACCCTCATCCGCGGTTTTGGAGACCGATATTCTACCGTTGAACTATGCCCCTAGTAACTGCAAAAAACCGTCTTTTTTGTACCGCATACACGTCCACAGTCTGCGACAGGATAGCACACAGCTACAAAAAATCAAGCGGAAATATTATATTATTTTTTATTCCTTAGCGCAAGACAAAATTCTATATCAACAAACACAAATTCAATAATATGATTTTGTATTTGCAATTTTTTCTTGCATATGTGACGTATTTTTTTCTACAATCCACTTAATCAAGGGGGAGATTTTGGTGCAAAACCGCATAGAACCGCCAATTTTAATATCCAGACTGATGACGTTTGTACTTGCAACCGCGGTGGTGGTGCTGGTTGTTATGGGCGTAACGTTATATAAATTATTTCCACTGAATCGTCCCCAGGTATTCTTTTTAATGACACAGCCCAGCCATCAACTTGAAATTACATTGCGTGATATGGTGCCAGCGGACGAAAATTTAAGCCGATACAAGCGCGCATTTATCAAAGAATACATCAAGGCTCGAAATGAGATATCTTCAAACATTAACGTGATGCGCAAAAAATGGACTAATAATGCGGCCGCTGCTGTGCGCGCATGGTCAACAGACGATGTTTTTAGCGAATTCGCCCAGACCAGGATGTGGACCGCCCTGATGAATGAAATTCCTGGCTTCGAACTTAAATGCCCGGTCGAATTTGAAACGGGCGCAATAACACCACGCGGAAATGATATGTATGCCGTAAAATTTCGATGGTTTTGCGAAAATAGTGATGGACAGGTGGACGCAAAAGATTATACAATCGTATTAAGATTGGAATCTGATACAGATAAAACCGTACAGTGGACAGACCGATTGAATAACCCGTTGGGAATTCGGGTGGCGCAATACACGATTGAGTCTGTGGACGGTGACAAATCCAATAAAACCGATCCACTGAACAGGTTTTAAAAAATAATAGTAAAGACGGAAGGAAGCGGATATGACGTTTGCAAAGGCAATAAAACTAAATGTATCTCTGATATGCGTTGGAATGGCATTAGGATTGACAAATGTGAATTCGGCGGTGGCGTATCAGGCGGCGTGGGATAATCCAAATGCAAATATGACCGCGGGCAGTATTAAACCGGGGTATGCACAACTATCCTGGTCCAAGGGTAGCACATTGCCATTAAAGTTACGTAACGGAATGGTAACAATGGTAACATTGCCAAACGGTGAACAAATTTCTGACATCATCGTTGGGGACAGAGACCTGTTCCAGGTTGATGCACAAAAAGGTACGAATACAATATTCCTAACACCAGCGGGCAGCACGATGGGTGGTGATACCAATATGATTGTGGATGGACAATCCGGAAACAAATATATATTTTATTTACGTGCCGAACCAACAAATTCGTCTGAAATCACGTATTCCCAGGTTGATGTTGTTTTAGACGGCAACGCGATATTACCCAATGCTAATGTGTCCACAACGTCCGGCGCGGGGATGAAATCGATATTTAACAAACCGGCAACGACATCAAATACCGTTGGTGTTGATGGCGAAGATTATGGATGGATTAAATCTATGAAGATTGATCCGTCTGAATTCCGTTTTGATTTGGATATTTTTGTTCCAAACCCAGATGATTATGTAATCGCACCGGAACGCGTATGGCGCGACCGCATATTTACATATATCGATTTCGGCGACAAGGTTATTTCTATGACCCAGCGACCGGTTGTGTCTTTATTGGTTGAGGGTGGCGAATCCCCGGTTGGTTTCCGCACCGATGGCGAAGACGGACGACTGTTAATCGTAGAGGCGGTTGGGGATATGGTTCTGCGCAGTGGGCAACGTATTGTTTGCATCAAAAAGCGCGAAAAACCATTCCTTATTGCGGATACTGCATCGGTTATGGCGTTGGCAGAGGCAAATGTTGCACAAAGCATGATGAGTGGACAATCCCTGAATAATATTGCGTACAATATGGATATGGCCGCAATGAACATGAATGTAGGCAACTATACCGCAAGTCCAACGTTCGTTGGTAACGGATCTGTTGCGGCGGCAACAGGTGCAGGTTATTATATGCCGGCCGGCTTTACGACCGATGGCACAACCGGCGCATCCACCGCAATGACGATGGTTCCAACGGTGCGCGATACAGCGGGCGCATATCTGCCACAAACGAATATTCCACTGATTACCAGCAATCAAAGCGGGGTCGCAGTTGAATTAAAGTCGGACCCATCGGTCAAGGCATTGAATGATTATTGGACGGGATTGCTGGCCAAGTTCAGTGGTGATGATGGTGCAGGCTTGTTAACCCCGTACAAAGACAAGGTTTTCTTTGCGGTTGATGAACAAGGCGTTGGTGAATTGGGGGCGGAATCAACATCGGCACGTCTGTATCGCCTGCGCATTGGGCCATTGGCCGATATTGATACGGCACAAAAACTGTGCGATCAACTGTTGAAATTCAGCGGTGCCAGTTGCAACGTTGTGCGTATTCAGTAAATATCTCTTAACCGGATGTGTGATAATAAATGAATAAGTTTAAAAAGACCTTTGTAGATTGGCGGAACAATACACCAAAGCGTGTTCAGTGGTTATTACTGGCGGTGGCGTTTGTGGTTGTTCTTATACTTATGACATTGTTATTGACCGGGAATAAGTCTAATAAAAAAATCGAGTCTGTCGATTCCGCACCAGTAAACCTGGTGATAACACCGGATACTTTGGATTGGGCGGACGTTACAGTTGGCCAATCCAAGACGCAAATTATAAAAGTGTCTGCAACCGGGCCGGCAAAGATTTTGGATGTTCGTCGCGAACAAAATATTAACGGCTTGTCGGTTAATACGGGCTGTATGAATGCGGGCGAAATAAATGCTGGATTCGCGTGCACAATAACGATCGACTATACACCAACGACCGCGATGACGGCGCGTGGGGTGCCAATCTTTGTCGACTGGCGCGGTATTAACGAACCAGACGAAATGAAAAAATCTTACAAATATACGATGGTGTTGGGCGCAACAGCCCCTGTGGTTGAAACTCCCACCCCAGTTGTTATCGAAAAAATTGTAGAAAAGGTTATTGAGAAACCGGTTGAAAAAATTGTTATTTCAGAACCAGAAGATGATATAGAAGAAGAAATTATTGAAGACGAACCTGAAATTGAATTAATCGCACCGGCAAAACCTTTTGGTGCGGTCACAGAACGCGTTGCATCAGAATATGCAACACCACCGGAATCCTGTTCGGATTTTGCTTTCCCGGGATATGGAAATTCGGGGCAACAAATTGGCTGGATTAAGCCAAAAGCTGGTGCGTACTATTTCCATCCGTTTTCTGATACAAAATGTGAAAATCCAACCGGTGTTTATAATCCAGATAATGGGATAATTGTTGATATAAAGAATAAGTCTAAGAAAATTGGCACAGATGCAGATCATATTGGATATGCGACCATAACAAATGGTGTTTTACCAGAGCTGTCAAATCCAGTTTCAAGTGCACAACGTGAATCTATGATTGATACAGAAGATCGCGCAACCAGCGGTATGGGGCGTTTGGGCGCAGATAGGATGGAAGAAATGGGTGGTCTGCATGATGCACCGGTGCCAGATGTTAAATATGAATCGTCGGGTGAGATGGTTGTATCCAGTAAAATTCACGACCGGCAATTCTTGTTGCGTCAATATAAACCTATTCCAGCGACAATCGTATCAGATGTTCGTGCAGATGCAGAGGCCTTGGCCAATGGGATACCGGTACGCGCAACAGTTGACCGCAATGTTTATTCCGACAGTGGCCGTAACGTTATTATTCCAACGGGGACAATGATGCTGGGGTATGTGACCGGAACGTTACCAGGGCCATATACATCGGTTGGACGTATGAACATTAAATGGTATCAATTTATCCTGCCGAACGGTGTTGAATTTAATTTTGACGGTGGTGCAAACGATCCATTCTCGGCAGATTCCCAGGGTAAAGTTGGCGTACCAGGATACGGCAGTACGGACTATATAGAACAATTCTTTATGCCGATGCTGACCGCGATTGTGCCAGCGGCGGTGAATTTGATTGCGCCAGTGACGGATGCATTTGTAAACCAGATTGATTTGGATAATAACACCGTTGTGCAAAGTGGTACGGTACGATCATCAGAATTGGCAAAAAACGAGATTATTACCGCCTGGAACCAGGTGGCACAAAAATTATTGGTAGATATGATGGATAACACGGTACCACCATTTACAATTGCTGCCGGAACGCGTATTAATGTATATTCGCCGGTTGACTTGATGGTAACCTGTGGTGCCCCGGGTTCATCTGATAAAAAATGTGCTGTGGCCGAATATAGTGAGAAAAAACGTGCACGCTGGGCACATAATGCAGAACCAAATTACGATGATGGTTCTTGGACCGGTCAGGTACGTTCTTTTGCCGTGGCGGAATATTGCACCACAGACAAGAACGGCAACAAAACAGTTGATCCAAAGTGCAAGAATACAAAACAATGTGGCGGTTATGACTATGCAACTTTGTTGTTCTATTGCCAATCGCAAAACTATCAGGCGATAAACATGGCAAAGCAGGAACAAGTATTCCAGAATCAACAGGATGCTAGCAACAAAAACAGTATTGCATATATATCCAACCAGGGCCAACAGGCATATAATGAACAAGTATTGGGATTGACATATGACGAAGAAACGGGCGCAATCGAAAATCCATTTGAAAGCAAAGAAGATGAGGTTGTGATAGAGGCCGCTGCAACCGTCCTTACGTGCGAGGATGGAAGCCTGCCGGATGCTAATGGTTGCTGTGCGGGCGAGGTTTACACAGATATGGGTGAACAAGGCTTTAATTGCTGTCCAACGACGGGCGGAGATTGTTTCCCTCCAATACTGTGACGAAAAAATAAATTAACACAGTCCACCACATGGTGGACTTTATTTTTTAGCCAAATGTACTATAATAAAGCGAGTAAGGAAAAAGGCCGGTATTTTTATATGCATATTTGTGCACCCATTTTTTTGGGTGCTTATTTTTTTCAAAAACGGTGCCATATGACGATGAATGTGGATAGATTTTCGATTCGTAATGAATTTGTTAAATTTGTCTTTCGAATCGAAATTCCGATTCACTAATCAACCGCCGGTTGTAGTATTTATCACAATCGGTTTTTTAGGATATAAATCTTAATAGATCGCAAACAAACCAAAGGAGATGTAGTTATGGAACAACAGCAAGCGATTTTTAATACCGAAAAATTTCAAAATTCTGAGCAATTGTGGTTCTGGTTTTTATATTCAAAATCTGTACGCAATGGATTTGTGCATAATGGGATGCGCGGGACGCGACGCGTGTGCGAACTGGTTGATGTTGAAACGCTGATTACCAAATTATATGTATCGGGGAAACTAACCGATGAACAGTTACAAGTTATGAAAGAATTTGGCGACAAACGTCGTGCACCCCATCAGCATATCTGGCGGGAAAATCGCGCCGCAGACCAATGGCGGCGCGCAATGGACGAGATACAAACCGCGGCAACCGAACGTGGATGGATTGAATAATAAAATATAAAGGAAAAAATATTATGATTATCATTGCCTTCTCGAATAAGACTTCTAAATTTATTCCGAATGTATTATGCAGACACTTTAAACACGTGGCACCAATTGTGCCGCGTGATGACAAGTTAATTTTGTTCCAATTTGTAAAACGTGGACATGTCGAAAAAATTGTTTTACAGCTGCGAGATATACAGATTTTACAGGCACGCGGATGGAAATTTATCTATATTGATGGTACAGCAGTCCCAACAGATTTTAATCCATATGTGGCGCGTAGCTGTGTTGATTTAACCAAGCGCGCCATTGGTATTCGTAATTGGTGTATACAGACCCCGTTGGCGCTATATAAAAATTTGCACAAATAACAAATCCCGCCATTCGGCGGGTTTTTGTTATTTCTGGTGTTTTATTATGTACATTTGAATTATACCAAAGATGTTAGATACAGTCCAATAAAGTACCAGACCAGCCGGCATCCATGCAAACATTACCGTAAACAATATTGGCATCCAGCGCATCATGCGTTGTGTCTGGGCGGCTATATCATTTTTGTCTGCAGATTTTGTCTTTTGCGCACTTTGCAGATATTGTTGTAGCCACATTGTCGCACCCATCAATATTGGCAGAATAAAGTACGGATCCATTACCGCCAAATCATTTATCCACAAGAAATTAGCACTGCGCATCTGGACAGATACTAATAACGCCTTGTACAGTGCAAAGAAAATCGGAATCTGAATCAACATCGGCAGACACCCAGACATTGGTGACGTCTTGTGTGTCTGGTACAGTTTCATCATTTCCATTTGCAGGCGCATTTTATCATTGGCATACAATTTCTGAATCCGCTGTAATTCAGGCTGCATTTTCTGCATCGCAATCATTGATGTATAAGACTTGCGCGTGAGTTTCCACATCAACATACGCAATATTAATGTCATCAAAATAATCGCAACACCATAATTCATTACCAGTGCATTTAATGTATTGATAAACCATAACATTGGACGGGCCAAGAAACCAAACCAACCATAATCAATCGTATCATCAATACCAGAAATATATTTATTCGCCATATCCAATGCATCTGGTTCCAATGGCCCAGTGTACATATGATATGAAATGCTTGCAGCTGCGTTCGGCGCAATCACAATCGCACCCGCAACAACATCTGCGCCATAGTTTGCGCCAGTATTCTTTAGCGTCATTGTTTGGTCAGGCGCACCAATCGATAAAACCGTTTCCCAATACTGGTCCGCAAAACCAATAAAACCGGTCGTTGTTGTGTAGGCATATGAACGACGGTCCATTTTACGCCAATCAATACGTTCTATATCCGTATTTTCATATGCAATTGCCCCCGTCGATACACCCGCAGAATTTGTCACATCGTTTGCACGTACAATGCGACCATACGGCGCAATCGATATATCACGCGCCGTGCCGTTTCGTATCGTGTCTTTTATGATAATAACATAGTTATCGGTTGTTACTGTACGCACGAATTCGACACCATCGGAATTGCGCCACGAAAACACACCATCTTTGTTTTTCCAAACCGTTGTTGCCGTTGGTGCCGTCGTACAATTGGCAAGCACACCAAATTCCGCATATGCACCCTCCGTTCCCAATACTGTCACAGGCGTTGCATCCGATGCCGAAACATTGAAATCTTTTAATGCAATATTCGATATACGCAACCCACGAACCTGGGCAGAAATATCATCATTTTCAATCGTCGTGGTTGGGACGTTTGATAAATCAACAACAGGCATATTTTCAACCAGAACATTCGTCGTCTTTGGTGTCATCCAAGTCCCCAACAGCCACCAAATCCCAATAAAAATCAAAAACCACCACATAAAGCCACTAAACGCAGACTTTTTCGCGGTTGCATTTTTGTTCGCATTCCACTGGGCAAAGCCAGAATTTCTATCCATATATTGAACCATAATTATTTACACCCTTTGTTACAATTTTCCAAACATTTGCGACGTGCAATATACCAATTTAAAATATACAGCCCAACGCCAACCACAATACAAATATCCGCAACATTAAATGCCGGCCAATGATATCCGCCAATATGAAAGTCCAAAAAATCAACCACCGCACCAAAGCGAACCCGATCAATTAAATTACCAATCGCGCCACCTGCAATCAATGCCAATGGGGTAATTTCATATTTTTTTGCGCGGGCAAATAAATAATACAATATCATACCAATAATAAATCCAGTCATTATTATTAACGCGATTGGCGCATATTCGCCCAGACCATTAAACAGCGAAAACGCGGTACCAAAATTCCACGTAAATACTATGTTAAAAAATCCAGTGACCGGTGTCATTAAATATGGATGCGGCACCAAATCCCACGCCGAGCCCATCAATGGCATACCGCCCGTAATAAGGTACAGTAACACCCCCTTAGATAACATATCCAGGACCAACACCGCCAGCATTATTGATATAATTGATAAAATCTTTTTCATGTAACTTTCCTGTTTTCATAGAATATAGCAATCGCACCATACAAATGCAAATAAAATGTCCCCAAACGGGGACTTTTTAATAAGATTATTATCACTGTTTATCAGATATTTGCGATGATAATTCCGTGTAATTATCCGCGCGCATTTCAGAGAGCATTTTCTTGACGTCTGTATCAGATGCACCAAGGTGATTTAAAACCCGGCGCCCCAGAAAGAAAGACGATTCAATCGTTTCAGGCGTTGCAGAAAATACACCGTCTTTTAGCAGCACCCTGGAATCAGCAAGATTGCGCGCACGTGCAAATATTTTCATACGCGGTGCAATCTCCCGTATGGCGCGCACGGCAGATCGCGCCGTACCCGCATTATCCAGCGCAACAACAACCGCACGAATTTTACGCGGATGCATACCAAATTCCCGCAGCACACGTTCGTTCGTTGTATCACCATAAACAACATTTTGACCGCGCGCACGTGCAACCATAATCGTGCTTACATCCATATCAATCGCAAGATAGGTTATCTTTTGCGCATCCAGCATTTGCGCGATAATCTGTCCCACACGTCCAAAACCACAAATTATAACATCTGGCTTTATCGAATTGTCGGCATCACTTAGTGTACGCGATGTATGCATAATCATTAATTTACCTGTTCTGCGCAGATAATCATAAATTGCCAACAATACCGGCGTCATCATAATGGACAACACAATTATCGCAGATAAAATTTCTTGGTGTGCGGCGGGAATCGCCTGAATCCCAGATGTCTTTAATGTCTGCAACATAAGCAATCCAAATTCCCCACCATTGGCAAGTAACAGCGCAATCATTGTTGCATCTGGGATGTCAACATTGCGAACACGCGCAACCATAAAGATCGCAACAAACTTTACCACCATCAATCCAACCAAACCGCCCAGGACGATATACCAATTTTCACCAAGCATCGGCAAATTAAATCCCATCCCCAGAACAATAAAAAACAGCGCCAAGAACAACGTAGCATACGGTCCAATCTGGGCATCTATCTGGTGACGATATACGGTTTCAGACATCAACATCCCCGCCAAAAATGCCCCCAACCCCGCCGGCAGGCCCATCAAATCCAACAACACTGCCCAAATCACAATATTTAACATTACCGCAAGAAGAAAAGCTTCGTTAGATTTTAATTTTGAAACCAGTTTTAACAGCGGATTTAAGATAAAGCGCCCAATAACAACAACACTTAGCACAAGGGCCACCGAGATAACAATAACATCAATTGCACTGGCCCCCAGGTCAAAACTTTTGCCCGCGAAAACCGGCAGCATTGCAAGCAGTGGAATAGATAATAAATCTTGGAACAACAAAATTGAAAATGTCTGGCGTCCCATGTTTGTATTTAACTGATTCCGGGACGTTAATAAATCCATTGCAGATGATGTACTGGACATTGCAAGCATCAATGACACCATCACA
>JAEIGA010015415.1_pt1 | contig 11635 bp, 10 predicted proteins | sample 9270691 | NCBI WGS metagenome assembly JAEIGA01 (sample SAMN17057246, study PRJNA624740) | gut metagenome | biome: biome; isolation source: fecal sample | host: Bos grunniens | place: China: Xizang | collected 2019
GTTTCTCTTCTGCTTCTTTGTCTTCTTAGTCAGGATGTGACTGTGATAAGCATGCTTTCTCTTGATTTTACCTGTTCCGGTAAGAGCGAATCTTTTTTTGGCACCGGAGTTAGTCTTAACTTTTGGCATTTTTTAAAAAAATTATTAGTTAACAATTATCGGTAGCGTACTATCCAACACTACTCGCTTTTTAATCTTCCTTTGGCTATTCGGCTGGCTTTGCCGGCTTCTCTTTCTTTGCAGGAGCCGCTTTCTTTGCCGAAATCATAATAGTCATTCGTTTTCCTTCGAGCACCGGCATCATATCCACCTTGCCATACTCCTCAAGGTCCTTTGCAAAACGCAGAAGAAGGATTTCACCCTGCTCCTTGAAAAGGATTGAACGTCCTTTAAAGAAAACGTACGCCTTTACCTTGTCTCCGTCCTGAAGAAAGCTGATGGCATGCTTGAGTTTGAAGTTATAGTCATGCTCATCGGTCTGAGGACCGAAACGAATCTCCTTGACGTCTATCTTCACCTGCTTTGCCTTCTGCTCTTTCTGACGCTTCTTCATCTGATAGAGGAACTTTGAATATTCTATAAGACGGCAAACGGGAGGGTTGGCAGTCGGAGAGATCTCCACGAGATCCAATTCCTTTTCTTCGGCCAAAGCCAGAGCCTTACGTGTAGGCATAACTACGGACTCTATATCATCACCCACTATACGTACCTCTGCGGCACGAATCTGTTCGTTAACACGATACTGGTTCTTCAGATTGTCGTTCTTCATTAAATATTATATAAGTTCCTTTCAAAATTTTATCGATTTCACATGCCATACACGCAAAAACGGGTACAACCCTTCAAAATCGGATGCAAATTTATCACTTATTTATCATATAACGAAGAGGTTTAAGCATTTTTTTGTCCTCCGGAATAAAAAAAGCAGAAAAAAAAGAGAATGATTGCATAAAAAAAGGAATGCTGCAAAACTGTCATGTTCCATAGCATTCCTTATATAATTTACACTAAACTTATTCTGCCGGAGCAACCTCCTTGCGGATAGTACGCGTACGTATCTCTTCACATATGGCCGAAACGAACTCTGCAACAGGCTTCACGCCCTCGTCACCGGCAAAACGGCTACGCACAGCAACCGTACGGTTCTCCTCTTCCTGCTGACCGAGGACAAGCATGTAAGGAACGCGGTTATTGCGTGCCTCGCGTATCTTGTAACCGATTTTCTCCGAACGGTTGTCAACGTGTACAAGAACACCGTTCTTGCGGAGCTCGGCAGCCACCTCGTTGGCATAGTCGCCATACTTCTCCGAAATAGGCAGAATACGCACCTGCTCAGGAGCAAGCCATGTAGGGAACTTGCCTTCGTACTTTTCGATGAGCCATGCAAGCGTACGCTCATAGCAGCCCATACTGGTACGGTGAATGATATAAGGACGTACCTTCTCGCCGTTCTGGTCAACATAGTACATATCGAACTGCGCTGCAAGAAGAGCATCCCACTGAACGGTAATCATCGTATCTTCCTTGCCATATACGTTCTTTGCATTGATATCCACCTTAGGGCCATAGAATGCCGCACCGCCAGTCTCCTCTACAAAAGGTATCTCAAGCTCTGTAAGCATCTGACGTATATGCTGCTGAGTCTCTTCCCAAACTTCCGCATCACCGATATACTTCTTGCGGTTTTCCGGATCCCACTTTGCAAGAACGTATGTAACATCGTTCTGCAAACCGAGTGTCTCCATTACATGCTTTGCAAGAGCAAGACACTTCTTGAACTCCTCAACCATCTGGTCGGGACGTACGATGAGGTGACCCTCGCTGATTGTAAATTGGCGCACACGTGTCAAGCCATGCATCTCTCCGGAATCCTCGTTACGGAACAGGGTCGAAGTCTCGCTGTAGCGCAACGGAAGGTCGCGGTATGAGTGATGAGTTGCCTTATATACATAATACTGGAACGGGCAAGTCATAGGACGCAAGGCAAACACCTCCTTGTCGGTCTCCTCGTTTCCAAGAACGAACATGCCATCCTTGTAGTGATCCCAGTGACCGGAAATCTTGTAAAGGTCGCTCTTTGCCATAAGAGGAGTCTTTGTTCGGATATAGCCCCATTCGTTGTCTTCCAGGTCCTCTATCCAACGCTGCAGAGTCTGTATAATCTTCGCACCCTTAGGCATGAGCAACGGCAAGCCCTGGCCAATTACATCTACAGTAGTGAACAGTTCCATCTCACGTCCGATCTTGTTATGGTCGATATTCCTGATATGCTCAAGGTGTGCAAGATATGCCTCGCAATCTTCTTTCGTAAAGAACGCTGTACCGTAGATACGCGCCAAAGAGGCATTGTTCTTGTCACCGCGCCAATAGGCGGTTGATGTAGAAAGGAGCTTGAAGCCCTTTATCAGACGCGTATTGAGCAAGTGAGGCCCCATGCAGAGGTCGGCAAAATCATCTTGTGAATAGATTGTTATACGGTCGCCCTCCGGAATGGCCTCAATAAGCTCAAGCTTATAAGGCTCGTTCTTGGCCTTCATCATTGCTATAGCCTCATCACGTGTAACGACCTGACGCTCAATACGCGGACTCGACTTGATTATCTTCTTCATTTCTTTCTCGATAGCATCGAGATTCTCCTTTGTGAAAGGTGCACACTCGAAATCGTAGAAGAAACCAGTCTCAGTTGCAGGACCGATAGTAAGCTTTGCTTCGGGGAAAAGATGCTTTACAGCCTCTGCCATGATATGTGTTGCAGTATGGCGCAAGATATGCAATGCCTCTTTGGATTCAATACCGACCAGCTCGACACAAGCACCGTCGGCCGGAACATCACGAAGATCAACAACTGCATCGCCATCCCTTACAGCCACGTAGCTGCTAAGAAGCTTCGGATCGACCGAAGAGAGGATTTCGATATACGACTTCCCCTCTGCCGCGAACTCGCGGACATCACCATTGAACGAAATCTTAATCATATAGTTGAATTTTAATTATACTCTGTTTGTCATCAGACACATTTAATGTGCGAAGATAGTGAAAAACGAGGAAGTATCAAAGCCTGGATACGCTTTTTAAGATATATAACAGCACCTATATCCTCAATGCAGGCGACACATCCCTATTTCTTTCCGGAATACTTGAAACGCTTTATTACATTGTAGGCTTGGAACAACCCCAATTCTCCGGCCTTGCTCAAATCGGATATACCGTCTTCACTGCTCCCTGTATAAAGACGTGCAAGCCCACGGTTGAAATACGCCTCCGCAAAACGATCGTTCAGCTCAATGGCCTTAGTATAGTCAACTACGGCAGACTTGAAGTCATTCAGTTTTGCTGCAACATTGCCTCTATTGAAATAGGCATATGCAAAATCAGGCATAAGTTCAACAACCTTGTCCAGATCGTCTCTTATAAGACGATAATCCAGATCGGGCAGACCGCCTGCCTGCTTGGGAATTATCTCATCAATAGTATTAGCCTCATTAAGCCCTGCAGCATCAAGTTGGCGGGCACGTATGAAAGAACGGACAAAAAAGAGGTTCCAAGAGGCCGAATCCAAAGAGAGGGCATGATTCATATCGTTCATAGCAGCTTCTAGGTCTTGCACCAGATAATGGTTAATAGCCCTAAGCATCAAAGCAACACTGCCCGAAGAGGCATCATCGATATTCTTTGAGATATCATCTATGTTCTTGAAATGATGCTTCACTTCAAGCTCAGCCAAAGCACGCTCGTTATTCGTGAGAATCAGTCCTTGCATGTAGCCAAGCATGCCGTTAAGTTCCTCTAAAGGCTTATAATAATGAGAAACACCCTCCAGTTCCCGTTCATTCTTGTAATATGTCAGGACGAACATCGGCTCTATCTCAACAAGAACATTCCTGTGCTGTACCTTGCCTCGGTATTCTGTTGTATATTTTTTCGAATAGGCATCGTCGGCAACCACCATCTTGTTATAGTTACGTATATTCTCGTCGGAACGGTTACGGGTCTTGTCATTTTCAGCAGAGTATTCTTCCTTCAAAGCATCCACTCCCCTATTGTATATGTCAACCTGACGTTTCAGCAACCAACGCTCATCGGCTTCCGCCCCTTTCTTGTCACCGTACTTGCGTCGGGCCGAAGCACGGCTATGATAGGCTTGCTCGAAGTTCGGATAGTCATCTATCACCCTGCTATAGTCGTCAACAGCGCCTTTGTAGTCTCCCACGTTCTCACGCAGCAGCGCACGGTTGAAACGTGCCATCGTATTATCAGGGTCGATGTCAAGCACCTTGTCAAAATCCTCAATAGCGCGGTTGTCATCGCCCACGTTCATGCGCAAAAGACCTCGGTTATAATGAGCAATAAAGCTTGTCGGCTCAACATTTATTGCCATGTCATAATCCTCCAACGCTCCTCGCAGATTATTACGGTGATAACGTACCAGAGCACGATTCACATAGCTTCCGCTTCTTGCCGGCATCAGGTCTATGGCTTTGTCAAGGTCCTTTTCTGCAGCCTCGTAGTCACGCATATTATAGTACATTATGGCACGGGCATCATATACATCTGGAGAATATTTATCAAAAAGAACTGCCTGCTCTGCCATCTTCATGGCATGGAGAGTGTCTTTCAAGTTCAGCGAGACCTGCATACGCAGCAGATAGGCATTGGAGTTACGCGGTGCGAACAGGAGCAAGGAATCAAGCACTTGGGATGCTTTCTCCCAATCACCGGAATGCATTGAGACCAACGCGAGATTCTGCCACACATTGCTGTTCTGGGGATCGTACTTTATCGCCATTCGGAAATCTTTCTCCGCAATAGCAAAACTGTCCATATTGGCACGGCATAAGCCACGTAGCTGATAACAGCGTGAGATATACGGATTCTTTGCTATAGCAATATCCATATCGGCCTCGGCACCCACATAATCATCGAGATTGAATTTTGCAAGGCCACGATAAAAGTACGGTTCATGAAGAAAGGGCTTGGCATCTATGACCTGATTGAAGTATTGGATAGAGAGCACATAATCCTCGAAATAGAGCGCGTTGCGCCCTATTTCCATTACCCTTGCCGTGTTCAGCTGAGCCTGACATACAAAAGCCGCAAGCAAGAAAAAAGATGAGATTATGGTTCTACGGATACTCATCGAATTATTCTCTTTGTCTTATAAGCACAGCTCACCTTTCCTTTTGCCATATTGAGCAACTTGCCCTTATTCATCTGACGACGGAGCATAGAAAGGCGATCGGCAAAAACCTTTCCTTCAAGATGATCGAATTCGTGCTGCATAACCCGTGCCAGATATCCATCGACCCACTCGTCATGCTCAACAAAATTCTCATCAAAATATTTCACATGAATGCGCGACGGACGCGTTACCTTCTCATGAATTCCCGGCAGGCTCAAGCAACCCTCTTCCATGGAATCGGTCTCGTCGGAGGTCTCTATTATATGCGCGTTGATATACACTTTGCGGAACTCCTTGAATTCAGGGAAGTCCTCGGACAGGACATCTAGGTCAACGACCACAAGACGTATTGCAAGACCTATCTGCGGAGCTGCAAGCCCGATACCCTCTGCCTGATGCATTGTATCGAACATATTCTCTATAAGAGTCTTCAGCTCAGGGTATTCAGGAGTTATATCCTCGGCAACTTTTCGAAGTACGGGCTGCCCGTAAAGGTAAATTGGAAGTATCATAGTCTTATGTTTTATTTTATCTTTGCATTCTTCTGCTCTCCATATAGGATTGCAATATTATCGTAGCACTTATCTCATCGACAAGTTCTTTGTTACGGCGCGCCATCTTGCCTATACCAGAAGCCAATATGGCCTGATGGGCAAGCACTGACGTGAACCTTTCGTCGTGATACTCTACCGGAATCTCCGGCAAGAGTTTTCTAAGACGGTTCACAAAAGGTGCTATGCGGCACATATTCTCCGAGAGTTCGTTGTTCATCTGCTTAGGCATGCCGACAATTATACGTTCTACCGGTTCACGTTTCACATAATCGAGTATATAATCGACAAGAGAAGGCGTGGCAACTGTAGTGAGTCCGTTGGCTATTATCTGAAGTTCGTCAGTAACAGCCAGACCTGTACGTTTTTTCCCGTAATCAATTGCAAGCAATCGTGCCATGAACAAATATCTCCGTTTATATTGCAAAGATACTTATTTTACACCAAAGGACTCCTCAAAGAAACTAAAAAAAACTGAATAAACAGAAAAAACGGACCGATAGCATATGTATCGGTCCGCATCCTGCCAATTATCTTTAATTATCTCTTCTTTGCACAATAGAATCCGTATGCCGACACGATTGCAAAACATATCAAAGGCAATACGAACGAAGCGTTTACAGCCGGCAACCACATCACGGTTCCAAAGTCTATGACAGCACCCTGAAGCGGAGGCATCAAAGCACCGCCTACAATCGCCATCACCAGGAACGCCGCACCTAGAGATGTATCCTCCTCTTCTACATTCTCAAGGGCAATGCCGTATATTGTCGGGAACATGAGTGACATGAAGAAACTTATTGCGACAAGGCAATAGAGGCCGGCCATGCCAACTATAAAGATTGTGCCGGCAGTTGCGAGGACCGCTCCTATACCGAATACAGCAAGCAATACACTCGAATTGATATACCTCATGAGGAAAGTCGTTATGAAACGGCTGCAAAGAAACATTGCCATTGCACAGATATTATAGTTCTGAGCCGTAGCCTTGTCTATACCAAGATTGTCGGCATACTGTATGATAAAAGTCCACACCATTATCTGCGCTGCCACATAGAACACCTGCGCCACTACTCCATAACGGTATGGCTGGTTATGCCATAGCCGGGAAAGTGTAAGCCTTGTATCAATACGTTTTTCAGCATTCTGCGTATTCGGAATCCTGACAAGAGCTATTACAAGCATGATAACAACTACGACTATTCCTATCGCTACATAGGGTTCGCGAATCAAGTCAAGATCATGCAGCATTATTTCGGCTTTTTCAGAAGCTGATAGCCCGTGGAAAAGAACATCGCCTGCGGCATCACGCTTATCAGACCACAACTGAGGCAATACAAAAAACGATGCAATCGCCATTCCCGACAATGAGCCCATCGGGTTGAACGCCTGGGCCAGATTAAGACGTTGGGTAGATGTCTCCTTTGAACCAAGCGATAAGATCAATGGATTCGCCGTAGTTTCCAGGAATGCAAGACCGAATGTCAGTATATACAACGACACACAAAAAAACGAGAAAGCCTGATAATGCGCAGCCGGAATAAAAAGAAATGCACCTACGGCATACAAGCCCAAACCTAACTGGATTCCGCTCTTATAGCTGTAGCGGCGAATGAACAGAGCAGCAGGAACAGCCATTGTCGCATAGCCACCGTAGAAAGCGAACTGAACCAGGGCTGCTTCAGATGCCGGGAGTTCCATAAGTGTCTGGAAAACTGCCACCATCGGGTTTGTTATGTCATTGGCAAACCCCCACAAAGCGAACAAAGACGTTATGAGTATAAACGAGACAAGATACTTCTTATCAACCAGTTTCGGTTTATTAGAACAATTCTCTTTCATTCCATTATTTGTCATAAAGATGAAACATCCTCTCCATCATACGCCATTTCTCATTGGACGAACAGCCGGGAGTTGCCTGCTGGAACTCCGACATATAATCTTCCCACTCCTGTTGCCTCGGCAATGTGGAGAGACGCGCCATCGCGCTATCCCAGTCGAAATCAACTGGAACCTCTACAATCATGAACAAACGGGTATCGAGTATATAAATCTCCATTTCCAGGATTCCAACCTCCCGTATTCCCCACAGAATCTCGCTCCATGCCTCGCCTTCGCTATGACGGCGACGGTACTCCGCGATCAATTCAGGATTGTCCTTGAGGTCCAGTGTCTGGCAATATCTTTTTACTGGGCCATCATGCTCTCGTTGCCTGTAACCTTCTGTCTTTTTTTTCATTAGAATTTCCGCAAAACGGGCAACAGTATTACCCAAATCCATTTATATTTAAAAACAGCAGCGTGATTTATACACACCGCTGTTATTGTCTCATATCAGCTTAATGATTGCCTATCAGTTGTTGTACAAAAGCCAGGCCTTCTGGAAATCGCTGTTCTGAGGATGATCGGCCTTGAACTGCGCACGCGCTTCTGCTGCAGCCTCTTTCGTATCAAAAGAAGCACAGACAACACGATACATACCGGTATCCGGATTCTGTACTACAATTGCACTATATCCCTCATCAACGAGAGTTGAACGCAGGTTATCGGCATTGCTCTTTGAAGAGAAACTGCCACATACGACACTGAAAGCCTTCAATGACCCTTCAGTTCCAGTAGAAAGGACAACCTTCTCTGTACGGTATGAATCGTCAACCTTTACAGTCTCTTTAGGAGTCGAAGAGGCAACCGGCGCTATTTCTACAGACTCGCTCTGCTGGCTCTGACCTTCGGCCAGCTCTGCCTGACGCGCCTGATCATATGCTGTCTTGTACGCACTCTCCTTTGTTGTCTTACATGATGTAAATGCTGCGATAGAACACAATGCTATTGCAAAAACGAAAAATTTCCTCATAATATTAGTTATATTTTAGATAGTTATCAAAAAACTTCTGCAAAATTAAGAATATTGCATCAGAACGTCAATTTTTAGACGCTATTTTTCTCTAAAAATGGCAAAAAATAGAATAGATTGCAGATTTACACTATATTTGTATGTTAATAATTTCAAAATAATGAGAACAAGAGAGATATTATTGTGTATTATCATATACACAACTGCTATTTTGCAAACATCAAATGCCCAGGAAAAGACAGACGGGCCAGTATTCGCCGAATATTTTACAGGGAACAGCATGCGTTATGATTTCCACCACGCAGGGAACAGCGAAAACGAGTACTACTATTTTGACAAGGTCGTACGTGAGGGCAAATGGGCCGGTTCAGAAGTGTCGCTCATAAACCCGTTCGATTATGGCGAACAGATGTTCAGGATTATTGACAGTGCAACAGGCACTGTAATATACAAGAACAACTACTGCACTCTGTTCAATGAGTGGCAAACTACGCCAGAAGCCAACCATACACCCCGTTCGTTCCCGGAAAGCGTAATTTTCCCGGAACCGAAGTCCTGCTTCACAATTGAGTTTTTCGCACGCAACAAGAAGAGCAAGGAGTGGGAAAAGAAACATTCTCAAGTCATAACTATAAATGACTACAATATCAGGCCATTTGCCAACAAGCATGAGAGCATCGACATACACATTGGCGGCACTGTCGCTAACAGCCTCGACATTGTACTTCTGCCCGACGGCTTCACCACGACAGAGAAGGAGAAGTTCATAGAATCGTGCCGTATGTGGAGCGATGCCCTATTCTCCTACTCTCCGTTCACTGAGAACAAACAACGTATAAACATACGTGCCGTGTGGGCTCCGTCCGAAGAGAGCGGCATCAGTATACCGGGCAATCGCGAATGGAAGAAGACACTTCTCGACACACGGTTCTACACATTCGGCAGCGAGCGTTACCAAATGACCGAGGAGTTCCAGAAAGTACGTGACATTGCCGCAAATGCTCCATACGAGACAATATTCATTCTCACCAACACCGACAAATATGGAGGAGGCGGAATATATAATTTCTACGGCCTCGGTTCGGCAGGCAAGACAGGACGTACCGGTGAGGTATATGTACATGAATTCGGACACTCTCTTATGGGACTTGGTGACGAGTATGTAGAGATAGGCAATACCGTAAGTGCACTCTATCCGGAGGGAAAAGAGCCATGGGAAGCAAATCTGACACGCTTTGTCAACTTCAACGGCAAATGGGAAAACAGAATCGAAGAAGGCACTCCGATACCTACCGTTGCAACTCCTGGCAGTGCTGAAAAGGATTGGAAGATTGGTGCATATGAAGGCGGCGGTTATCTTGAGAGAGGAATATATCGGGGATGGCCAGAATGTATGATGAAAGCTCTTACCGACTTCTGTCCTGTATGCCAGGATGCAATAAGCCGATATCTTGACTATCTATGCAAATAACCGGCAACATAAAAGGACTGCATTGCAGTCCTTTTATGTTTTACGAATTAATCGGCATATATTATCTCTGTCACTCTTCCAAACGGGTCTTTGTATGAAACAGGATAGCCTTTTTCGTCAAAATCCCAATCACCGTCCTCATAGCTTTTCGTCTCTTCATTATACACTGATTTTGGCAGATTCGGACTGGTTGTACCCAACATTCCGAAAGCTGCTAGCTGATATGCCGCGTAAAAAGGAGAGGCATTCGCATAAATTATCTCTTCCACTCCCCAATAACCGAAGTAAGCCGACAAATCCATATTGATATTATTCCTGAAAGTAGCAGAATATTTGTAATAAGAATAACGATCTTCTTCCACTTCTCCTTCCTTACTCAATCTATAACCTAAGACGTTCCCGTTAGTACGGTTAAGTTCATACACAAATTCTCCGTCGCAATTTGACTCGACAAGAGTCTTCCCGTTATATGTAAAATCTGATGATACTCCAATTTCGACAGACCTGAATGTCTTAAGGAAACCTGATGAGTTGAAAATTCCATGATCCTTGCCTTCATTACTTCTGTTCAACATCATATTCTCTGGGAAATTCCATGATATAGCATATTCTACCTCCAATTCGTTTCCTTTATAGTAATAGCAAGCATTTGAAATTCTATTACAGAGATAATACTTACCTTCTCTTTTGATATGGTCTTGAATATTCGAGTTTATCTTCCTTATGCGCCCTTTGGCATCGTATGTAAACTTGTGTTCCCATGAGTACTTACGTCCGTTTACAGTACGGGTTGTCTTCAAGGCAGACACCTTGCGACCTGCAAGAGGCTTAGCGGTATCCGGGTTATAACTGTCGTCGTCACCATCGCTGCAAGCAATGAATGTTGCACACAAAGACAACATCAGAATAGTTAGAATGTTCTTCATCTCATTTTATTTTGTTGGTTTATTTTCAGCCGCGAATATAGTTCTTTTAATTGAGAAAGACCAAAAAAAGAATCTTAATTAATACTCCTCACATTTTATTAAAAGAAAGATTGCCCATGCAACTTCAAAGTACCGGAAGAAACATACACTTGTGAATCTTTGTTCTATAAGAAAAACATCATGGCATTCATAGATTATTACAAGGTATTGGGTGTTGACAGAAGTGCATCTCAGGACGATATAAGAAAGGCTTTCCGTAAGCTTGCAAAAAGATATCACCCCGACATCAACAAGGATTCTCCAGATGCAAAGGAACGTTTCCAAGAAATAAACGAGGCGAATGAGGTTCTTGGCGACCCGGAGAAGAGAAAGAAGTATGATGAGTATGGCGAAAATTGGCGACATGCCGATGAGTACGAATCACAACGAAGAAGACAAAATGAAACCGGATATACAAGCGGATTCGGATTTGAGGGATTCGGCGATTTCAGCGGAAACGGCAGAAACAGCAGCGGCTTCAGTGACTTCTTTGAGGAACTGTTCGGGAATAGCATGTTCGGCAGGAATAAAAAAAGACGTGGTAATGATCTTCAGACAACAATAAGCCTCACATTACGTGAGGCTGCAACAACCCATAAGCGTACATTGTCTATA
>JAEIGA010015416.1_pt1 | contig 11635 bp, 15 predicted proteins | sample 9270691 | NCBI WGS metagenome assembly JAEIGA01 (sample SAMN17057246, study PRJNA624740) | gut metagenome | biome: biome; isolation source: fecal sample | host: Bos grunniens | place: China: Xizang | collected 2019
ATTTTTGGCGAAAATTAACACGTTAAGTCTCCTTGATTATCATGTTTAATTCAAGCGTAGAAGATTTAACTGAAGATAGTTTAACGCGTTTCTATTATTTCTAGAAACTCAATTGCCCAATCAATGTTAATAGTAGCATTGTTTTGTTTAGTAGTAGTTAGCATGTCTTTGTACTTATCATACATCATATCATACAATATCGCCTGTGCCTGCAATTGCCCATTTTCCTGCCCAAAGAAATCAAACGTCATATCCCCATTATCTTCGACCCAACACAAAACATCTCTGACTTGTTTTGTCATACCTTTTTCGTGCAATTCATTTAAAAAAGATAATTTAATTAGTTCAATAATTCGATCGTCTTTTCCTTGCGAAAAAATTCTCATTTTTTCTCTTAACACATCTGGTGAATTTACAACTCTAATAGTTCCAAATTGTTCAAATTGCGGTTTAAGCTTGTGTTGATTGACACTATTTTCCATAGCTGAAATTAACATTGGATTGTTCGAATAAAAGATCAAAGTATCTTCTTCTGTATCTTCAATCACAATGTCGTTATATATATAAATTTCTGCACCACAATGAGGACACTTTTTTCTAAAAAAAGTGTCATTAATAATTTTGCTTTTACAAATAGGGTGTTCCTTCGTGTTTAATCGATGCCATATTGATAATCGATATTCATTTTTACACTTAGGGCATATTACTTGTTCATTTGTTTTCAAAATATATTCTCCAATGCTTGTTTGTAAAATTAATTCATTGTTATTATTATAGGTGTAGTAGAAAAGTTTGGCAGGGCTAACAATATGTAATATTTTCCAATATCTTTATAAAGAAAAAGCGACCGAATTATATCGGTCGCTTTGTTGCTATTTAATTTTAAAATGCATTTTCAATTGCCCAGGATTCGTCGATTACGACAGGGACATGATTAACAAGGACTTTCATATACTTTGACTTCCAATCAAGATATTCGTCATGAGTGATATATACAGCCTTGGCTTTAATGTCTCCAACAACTCGAAGAGCAATTCGTCTTTCGTTTACACCCGTACAGATGATTTCTTTAATCTTTCCGCAGTCTGCGCTTTGGTTCTCACGGACATCCAACTTAATCAGTTCAATGATACGGTCATCTAACCCAGCGTCGAGAATAGTATATTTCTCTTTAAATTTCTTAAAGGTGGTTACGACACGTGCAAAGTGATAAGTGGGAGCTGTCAGTTCATCTCTGCCTTCCAACATGCATCTTACAATATCGGGAGTGTACAGAGGATTCTGAGAACAAGCAATTTGGATGGATTTTCGCTCATCTTGATAGGTGAAACAGTGTTCTGTTAGGAAAGTTTTGCCACACTTTTTACACTTCTTAAGAAATAAAGACTTGTCGAGCAGCTTTTTGACCATCTTAGGGTCTTGTGCATCAATAGATGCCTCGAGCTTTACTTCTACATCAGCAGAACAGTGAGGGCAGGAAACGCTTTCGATAAACACTAAATGTCTCCTTTCATATGAAGTTTCAAAAGAGCTTTTATATTTCATTAAATTTTCTCCTTAGAACAGTAATAATATTGAAGTTTATATAAAATAAATGCATAGTTTCTAAACCTTACATTATTACTATAGTGGAAAATTACAAAAAGGGAGATCGAACAAAAGAAAAAGACTGGAAAAAATTTTCCAGTCTTTATAAGTTTATGCCTTTGTCTTAGCCTTGGCTGCTGCCCGATTAGCTTTCTTCTGAGCCTTAACACCATTCTTAATGGCGTCGTTAAGGAACTTAGAATAAGCTACATCATCACGGTCCATAATCATCTTGTAATCAACTACAATCTGAACGAAGCCGTTATCTTTGCAGAACTGAGCTACGCGTCTGTCGCGAGCCTGTCTTTCAGCGAGAGTCTTAATTCCATAAATATCCTCGTAATGGATAGGACCATTATTTTCGATAAATACGCGAATGCCGTCGACGTTAAGCTGGAAGTCAGCTAGGAAAGGTTCATTGTTGAAGAAACGAGTGCCATTGTGACTGATTACACCGCTGTCAGCGGTATAAACAGTGTTGTCACACAAGCACTTCTTGTACTTCTTAGAGAGACATTCATAAGTGAAAGCCTCATCGCAAGAATAGAGCTTCTGTCTATCCTTGATGTCCTTGAGCATCTCGTTAATCATCTTAAGCTCAAACTTTTCGATGGTTGCACGAGCCTGCTGCATGTACATCTCAGAGTACATCTCATCAACACCGTCGTCTGCGATAGAAGCGGCCCAACGTACCTTACCAGACTTGAGATTGCCAAGTCGGAAAGTTGCTACGTCAGTCTCGTCCCATCTGCTATGTACGGTTACGAGCGGGTGGTTGTGTGCGTCGCGGCCTGCGGCTGCGTCAAAAATCCAACCTTTTGCGAACATTACGGTGCCCTTAGCCATACGAGAATTCTTCATACAGCCACAGCTCTGATTTTTCTTAGCCTGAGTAGCGCTAATAGAAACAACAGTTCCACAGTAAGGACACTGAGCGAATACATTTGGTTTATTAGCATCATCATATGCTCTAAACACCATACCGCCAGGAAGTTTTTGGCCTTCCTTAAACATGATGGCTGCCCTAGAAGCGCCACCTCTTGTCATGATTTTCATAGATTTTACCTTTGCCATACTTAATACATCTCCTTTGTATTTTAAATTTTTATTTACAATTTATATATAAACAAAACAGGAGACGTTGGCAAAATCACGTTCTCCTGTTTTGGACAATGATAATGTAGAATTAAAATATAAAAAAGAGTAATATTTATTCTAGTTCTGGTTCAATATTTTGTTCTTCAATCTCTTCTAATTCCTGGTGTTTTCCTTTTGTGTCGCCAGAATATCTTTCGACCAAACTCGCAACATGTTCATATTGAATATGTCCACAGTCTACCGCTTTTTGTAAAATATCGGGATTGTCATACATCCAATCTAAAATATCATTAATATCACCAACGATATTTTGTCCAGTTGCTAGATTGGTTAAGTCAGATAACATTTGTTCTTCAAGTTCAATAGAGTTTCTCATTTGTTCAAAGTCTAGTTTTCGCGTAAGTTCAACCATCATTTCTGTAGATTGGGCTCTAATGTCTGAGAATTGATATAATTCTTCAACACGTCTGTTATTAATCCATTCAGCCTTTGCCGTGATCATATTGGCAAGGCGCGCGCCTTGTAATTCTTCATGTCCGCCGTCGCCACAAAATACACAATCGATAGGGTTACCCATTCGCTCTTTTGCGACATCGAATAATCTTTGGTCAGGTTTTACGAATCCAACATCACAAGAAAATACTACGTCGTCAAAATATTGAGCAAGTGGGGACTCGTCCCAATGTGCAATATCCACTCTGGCGGCATCGCTAATCACACACAGTTTCCACCCATCTTGTTTTAGATCTGCTAACATTTGTAGAACATTTTTATCTGGATTAATAATGCAACTTTTCATTTGCTCATCATAATACTTTACAGCTTCGTCAAGAGTGAAGTTGTTAAGCATGTCTGGATATAATGATGCCAGTCTTTCAATTGTTTCTTGTGAATTTTTTAAAGTCCCATTATCTCCAAGTCTGTCGGTTTCTCTATCAAAGTACGGTTCTAATAACCCTCTATTTCCGTGGACCAAAGTATCAAATAAATCAAAAAATATTACCTTGTTTTTCGTGCTCATATCACACCTCAATTTGTATCTTTTGAAACAAAGTAGACGAATAGGAGGTGAAAATAAAGAAAAACAGCCAACTTAAAGTTGGCTGTTGTTTAAATTATTTAATTTTTTCTATATGTGAACCGATTTTATCGGGAACTGGATAAAGCGTCACCAATGTTCTGATATGTTTACAATTGCCCTTAAAGACAAATATGTAATTATCAAAGACGCGTAGCTGTGTGCGATCCGTTCTCAAACGAGAGTTTACCCATCTCTGAATTGATTCGTCAACCTCATCTAGTGACTTGCCTTTGTAGCGTGCACTGTATACCCAATCTTGGCGCTGTTTTGAACCAATGTGAGGGGCTCGTTCTTGCATTCGCAATTTTGCGTGTTCTGTAATTTCGATTTTCTTTTTGCTTGGATAATTGCGTGCCATAATTAGACTACCACCGCCAATCCAACAAAAGCCTTACCATTTATCTTTTTCATTCTACTCCTTTCATGCATTATTTTGAAACAATCAATTACGCACAGATTGTATCATATCGGCCATCAACTTCGATTGTCTTACCGCACTTTGCACATCGATAAGTTCTCATTGAATACCTTAAATTACGAACAGGGTCGTATCCTTCGTGCCAACTAATTTTTTCATAAGAATGCTTGCATACGAGCTCATAAAACTTTTTCTGTGCTCGATGCTTAATTGCTGTAATTATTTTTTTCATTTTTTGTTCCTCCAAATACATTTTTCTTAGTACCTCGTTGCTACTCTTTGCTATCTATATTCATTGTTAACAATCGCTGGACACCATCGCGAGCTTTTTCGTAAATAATTGCCATTGTACCAATTGGATTAATTATAGAAAGTCCTATAAATAAAATCCAACTGCCAATAGAGTTGTATCCTTTATTTTTAAAAAACTTGGGAGATGTGATTTCCATTTCAATTGTAAAATGAAATAACATGTACAGAGAGTGGCAAGTGACGAGTATTGAACATAATAGGGGAATAACGAATTCTTGGAATAAATTCATCGCACTTCCTCCCATCCGTTTTTCTCGATAATGCGGCGCATGTTTTGAATTCCAACAGGATTCATTGAATGTAGTCGAAGCGCAAAAGGCAAATCCTTACCATAGCACTCCTCTAGATAATCGAGAATTTTAATGTAATCCCCACCATCGATAGCATAATTGCCAGCATCGTGGTCAAGATCAATTAATGTAATCGGCGTATCAAAATCATCAGACATTGTATTAATAGCGTCGATTGCTCCAATGGTTTCGTTTACGCTTTTGCACCAAACGTATCCATCGGGAGCGGGTCGAATGTCATCTATCCACAGCTTCATTGGCTCAACTCCTTCCAATGTGTAACTCGTGTGGTTTCGACGAGGCTCTCACCTATACAGAGTTTAAATCGATTTTGCTGAGCGTCAAAATAACACTCTGCATTTGGATTCTCCCGAACCCCTTTAACCTCTGCCAATAAGCAAAAATAACGGCCGCTCTTCTTGGGGAGCTCTCTTAAAACATCGTTCCACTCGTTCATAATTAATTCGCTTCCTTTCATTATAATTTCTAATACTCCAATTAGATATAAGTAATATTGAAGTTATATAAGTTTTAAAGCAAAAGAAAAACGACCGCGAGGGTCGTTATGTTTAATATATGTTTTTTTCAAACAATGCGTATTGATATTGATTAGTATATGTGTGATTGTATATTTTACCTGTCAAATTGCCTTCTTTAATTAGCGCGCCTATAGATGAACAGCCATTTCTTGTTAATTCGTCAAATAGCTCTTGCATAATAGCGCACCCAAGTCCAGCAGATGATTTCTCTGCTCCAACATACAATATGACATATTCTTTTGGCGCATCTTTAATTCGTTTTATTTCCCTGATTTTCTTTAATGTCAACTTTCCTCTTGTTAATAAATTGTAATTTGGTATTGCAATTGCAAAAGCTGATAGTTTGCCGTTTTTATATGCGAATTTGACCATACTTGGATTTGCAATATTTTTTAACGGGCTATACATTTTTATAAATTGTTCTTTTGACAATCGTTTATACCCTGGAAAAGTAGCATATAATTCCATCAAGAGTGTGTATGTGTCAGATAGACACATATCGAAATTTGTGTCAGACATATTGATGAACTTAATTCCTCGCGCAACGTATTTATCGCGGATTTTTACCAATTTCGTATCCACGTCCTCTATCGATACTGCTCGAAGATTGTTAGAAACATAACGATGGACAACTTGATATCCAGATTGCTGCCACATGTAAGGATAGTATTCTTTGTTATACGGTTCGCTCGTATACGTTTCTTTAAAACGATTCATTTTAAAACGATAGTTAATATAAATAGACGCATCGATCGGGCCGACGATTTTCATTTTGCCGTCTTGCTTGGCCTTTCGCTCTACAAATTGCAACATTTCTTTAACTGGGTCCATCTCGTTAACAGCATCAAAAAAACCTAGATATGCAACATCATCATCATGATAATATGTCAGTGCGCATCTACATATTGCCTCTCCAAACGAATCTAAAAGAATGTATGGATAAAAATTAATATCTTGGCTAATTGGATGCTTATTTGTGAGCAACAATTTTTCTTCTTTGATATTTCTTGGGTTGTCTGAGTCGTACAGTTTGCCTGGTAGATTCAAAAAGTCTTTTATGTCTTTTTTACTTTTTACCTCTATACACTTATATTCCTTACTCATCTGAAACTCTTTTGATTATTCCTTTCTCTGCGTCTAGTTCTACTATTTCGCCAGTTTGTAAAATAGACGTACAATTTTCAACATTAACCACGGCTGGTTTTTGAAGTTCTCGTGATATAATTGCAGTATGACTTAATAGTGAGCCTTTTTCTGCGATAATACCAACTGCATTTTTTATCAAGTAAACCCATCCAGGATCGGTTGTTTTGGTTACGATAATTTTGCCAGATGTATCTATGTTTGCATTGACACCATCTAAAACAACAACTTCTGCTTTAATTTTTCCGAATGACGTTGGAATTCCGCGTAATATATTCTGGTTGTGATTCTCTTTAAAAGTATCCAAAATGCAAGTTTTGTCAAATATTTTACCAGCATATATCAATCGTTCAAATCGTGGTATATTATTGTAAACCTGCTCCTCATCTTTTCTTCTTTGTACCAGATCAATTAAATTACATGATGAAGTGATTTCGTTAATATGTAGATAAAAAACATCTTCAATCGATAGTAACTTGCCTTGCTCAACCAACATCGAGCCAGCCTTTCTAAACAAACCACGAACAAGGCCGAATAATCGACTGCGGTTCAATCGTGATATTTCTCTATTTTCAATACCTATTTTTGCTCGCTTAACAAAAAATCCAAGACGCTCATTACTGTATTTATGTTTTGTCATGTGAACAGGTGAATAATTGCTAATATATTGTTCTAAAAGCTCTGGATTCGTACGATATGTTGGTGTTTCTAATTTCAACTCTCCAATACATCTATCTCCATAAAGCTCTATATGTTTTGCAAAGGCGCTTTTGTATTCTTTTGAAATGTGACCATATTGCTGTTTTATTTGAACTAATCGTTCAACAGATAAAATAGGCTTCATGCTTTCTAAATTTTTAATACTAGAGATCTTTGTCTCGCTGCGTTTACCAGCCAATCCAGTATAAACGAACGCATACATATCGTTGATTAGCGTAATATCCCAATCTTTAAGCGCAATTGTCTTAACTTTATAATACGTGTCAATCAAGTCTTGAACGTTTGTTGCGCGATTAATTTCATTTGACAACTCTATAAACATTTGATTAAAATTATCATTTAAAGAGCGCATTAGTTTTGGAGAAAGGTGTAAATACTTAAAAAACATGAAGAATATTTTCGTTTTCATTAAAATGGACGTTTTAAACTCTGGATTAATCAAAACATCTTTATTCTTAACACCTAACATACGTTGCCAAATTGGAATAATAAACGAAGAACAGGGTAGAAGTTTTAAAATTGAATACCAATTGTTTATGCGATAATACATACCCCAGTTGGCCACATCTACCATTTTTTGTAAAACCTTATCATTATTTTTAGCAATCGACTCATCTTCTGAAACTCTTGTCAAACAATTATAAAAAATGTCGTGATAAATTTCTTTAACAAAGTCTTGTGTTAATGGCAAAGAAATACCAGGATAGCTCTCCACGATATTACTATTATCCAACACAATAATTTCTGCGTCAGGAATTGTAGTAATTGGTCGCGCTTGTAGGATGTAAATATTATTGTTTTGAATGCAAAACTCAATATCACATTCTTGTTTAAAAATTAATTTGATTTGTTTCCCAACACGAACCAACTCATTTAAAACATCTTTATCAAGCTGAATATTCTGGTAAACATGTTCTGAATAAAAATGACAGTCGTCAACATTGTAATAATATGTTGTCGTGTCAACCTTATCTTCAACTATGCCACTACCTAAGCCAAGGCCAACTGTTATGACCATTTCATTTAGCAATCCATTAGGATTAGCCGTAAACATGACGCCTGCAATATCAGGTTGTACCATTTCTTGTACAACAACTGTATTGTTTTGAATAGACACATGATTCTGATTATAATGAAAAAGATTCTCATTGTTATAACTATTAAAAACTTTTTCTATAGCACTGGGTACATCGAAACGCTTTACGTTTAAAATCGTCTCAAATTGTCCTGCGTATGAATTGTTAACATTGTCTTCCGCTGCACACGATGAACGTACGGCATAGTAATCACTATTTAACATCTCAATAAATGAATTTATTGGCATAAAATGTTTTTTATTATTAATTTCTACAACTAAATGTTGTTTATCATCGCTTATAGAGTGAACAACATGAAAGTTCGGAATATTAATTTGATTTTTCTTGAGTGTTTGTAAATTTTTTGATTTCAAAACAATTCCGCCTTTCAATCATTTTCTGGAAATAATTCATTTAACCGCTCGATTAGTCTTTTTGCATTTTTGTTTGAGTCGATCTCAGCCTCAAATCTTATCAGCTCTTTTTCTTCTTTGTTGTATTTTGCTATAATCCAAATACTTCCATCGTCTGGTATATCTCCATTGGTAGACTTAATGCGATCTAATAGGGACAAGATTTCTTTAAAATCCTTGTTATCGAGCGTGACTTTTTGTTCAACATCATCGCTTATATTGTAATAGATTGTTTTTGTTAATGTATGATTAGTGTTTAATGTGAATTCAGTTGATGACCAGAAATCCTCATTAATATCATACATTCCATAATTAATATGTTTTGCCAACATAATTTCATAATCTTCATCATCTTGCTCTTTAATATTTTGTGTGTAACAACCACAGAGCGAACAGCAAACGCACAAAATTATGAGCGCAAATAATACAAATCTTTTCATATGGCTTACCTTAAATTTTTCCAAAAGCCAAATAAGCAACAATCGTTAACACCATAGTCAACTCTTGCATATACGTGTATTTTTCTACAACAGAAACTAATTTGAATTTTGTTGGATCCTTTTTAAACTGAATAAATTTAAACGTCATCCAAGAGACTAAAATTGCTAAGATAGCCACAGAAATTTTATTCAGATTCCATACAAGAATAAAATTAGTTGCAATATCAATCCACGTAACAATCATAGCGAAATTAGTTGCTTTTTTATATCCAAACAATTTACTATATGTCACATATTCAGTTTCATCTTTTGGCGCTCTGATTTTTCTAGTAACTTCCCAGATAAGAGCAGGAAAATATAAAGTAAATACAGCCATTGCATTTGTCAACGTAAAAACTCTAAGCCCGTATTGAATGATAACAAAAGAAATAACATAAATATTCATAATCATTTGTACAGGATTGTGTGTTACTAATGCCATGGGGAGTGATTTTTGAATTTTATGTTTTTGGAAAAACCAAATTGCCATCAAAGAACCATAAGTATAAAGAATAAAACAGAAAATGAAATTTTTCCAACAAAAAATAATATTTAATAACAATGTTAGTGGTATTAAAAACCAAAGAAAGGTTTTTAAATCTTTTTTAGTTACTCGTCCAGACGGCAAAGGCCTATGACTAAACAATTTGCAGTCTAACTCGTAATCTTTAAAATCGTCGGCAATTCTTAACCAACACAGAAAGCTGAAGATTGTAAACCCTCCAACGCACATAGCAATAATATCCATTGGTGCCGTTGAAAATTCTGCCAAAGATTTACCACTGTTGCAAAAAACCATAAAATAAATCTCAGTAAAAACCAAAAGCCCAAGAAACAATCTTGGGACGATGGGATACATTTCTTTAAAATAAATATTTAATCGTTTAAACATTTTTTTGGTCTCCAATCTTATTCTGCATCTTCAGGAATCCACGCGATACGAATACTTTCTATAATTGGTTGTTTTTCTTTATCCACCAGGCCATAATTCCCAGATGGCTTAACATTTTCACATATTTCATCTACGACATCCATACCACTAATGACATATCCAAACGCTGCGTATTTACCGTCTAGCGCAGGAGCATCTTCCTGTACGATGAAAAACTGTGTTGAGGCATTGTTATAACCGAGCCCAACCCTGGCCATTGATATAACGCCTCGCTTATGCGAAATTGGATTATCATATCCGTTTGCAGAGAATTCGCCTCTAATAGTTTCTTCTAATCCGCCAGTTCCGTCTCCCTTGGGACAGCCGCCTTGAATAACGAATCCTGGTTCGACTCTGTGAAATGTCAGTCCGTCATAAAATTTATTTTCAGCCAAAGATTTAAAATTGTTTACGGTAATCGGAGCCGCTTCGTCATCTAAACGAACACGAATTGTTCCATAATCTTTAACTATAATTTCAGCGCCCCAATAACCTGCAGGTTTTTGGCATGCCGAAAGTCCAATACATAAAATTGCAGTTAATATTAATGCTAAAATCTTTTTCATAAAATTACTCCTCAATTTGTCCGATGGGTTCACCAGCACAAACTTTGACCTCATATCCTAAATTATTTGCCTCGATTATATCTGAGTCAAATTTTATATTTTTATTTAATAACAAAATAATAGTCGATCCACCGAATTCAAAATATCCTTTTTCTTCATATTTTTTACATTCGACTTTGTCGTGGTTATTAATTTTGCCAACCAATAAAGCTCCTACTTCGATATATGCGATTTGCCCTAAGTGTTCTGTATTAATAATTGTAACTTCACGCGCGGTCCTCGTGAATACATTATATTTTTCGGAAATTGGACGAACGGTGTGTAATTCACCTTTAATTTTTTTGTTATATACAATTTGTCCATTGTCAACAAAATGATATCTGTGATAGTCATCTACTGACAATCTAAAAACAACACACTTTCCGCCAGAATATTGTGCTGCCATTGTTTCGTCTTGCAACAAATCTTCAACATTGTACAATGACTTTTTTATCTGAAGAGTCAAATCTGGCGTAATATCAAAAATTTGCATTTTGCTATCAGCTGGTGATATCAAATCTTTTTCTTTATAATTGATATCTAAAATCTTATTTCTAATGAAAAAATCGTTGAAGTTTTTATAATGAGATTTTGCGTACTCTTTATCGATATCTATTTGATATTTATCAATAAAAGGCAAAATATCCTTCTTAGAAAGGACTGAACGTTGATACAACCCTCTTAGTTTACTGAACCAAGGCCTTGCAATGAAAGTTTTTAGTAAGACCCTTCCGATTTTTGTTTGATATAAAAATTTTAATAATTGTTTTTGATATTCGATTTCTTCAACTATGGCCTTTGTTTTTCTGTCATAATACATTATATCGTGTCCTTAAAATAGCAGCAATCCAAGCACTACTAAAATTGCTACGCCAATCATCATAATGCTAAATTTTAAATCAGGCTTTTTAAGTTTAAAATTAGCAATAAACAATAATCCGAC
>JAEIGA010015417.1_pt1 | contig 11635 bp, 12 predicted proteins | sample 9270691 | NCBI WGS metagenome assembly JAEIGA01 (sample SAMN17057246, study PRJNA624740) | gut metagenome | biome: biome; isolation source: fecal sample | host: Bos grunniens | place: China: Xizang | collected 2019
AAGAAGAAAAAGTAGATAAAGCTATCTCAATTATGGGAGAATATTCATCTAGAAGAACAGAAGTTGTACCTGCAACTTCATCATATGACATTGGAAGATTTGCATCATTCCCTGTAGAAGTACAAGTTGGCGGAGCTACAATCTTCGTATTAGATGTTGAACAATTCATTAAATTATAATAAGATATCCTCACAGAAGTGAGGATTTTCTTTTAAAAATAGAAAAAATTTAAGATGCTTATTGAAGCATTTTTTTTGTTTTATTTACGAAAAGAATTGTAAAATTAGTACTTTGCAATAACTGTGAATTGTAAATCATTTTCATGAGTATTTAGATTGAATATAAGAAGAAAAAAGACTATAATAAAATAGCATCAAAAATAAAATAATTTATATGAATAATTTATGTTCATATAAATTTACATAGTTAAGAAAGAATATGGAGGAACAATTATGATCACTAAAATTAGAAAAAGAGATGGACGTGAAGATCATTTTATACCTGAGCGTATAACGCGTGCAATCTTTCTAGCTGCTTCTAAAGTAGCAAAAGAAGAAGGTAGCGAAGCAGATTATGAAACTGCTGAATACCTTACTGATCGTGTAGTATCTTTATTAAACAAAAAATATAAAGATGAGGTACCATCTGTTGAACAAGTACAAGATGCTGTAATTAAAGTATTAATCGAAGCAGGACACGCTAAAACTTCAGAAAAATATATTTTATACCGCCAAGAACGTTCAAATATTCGTAACATGAAATCACGTTTAATGAAATCTATCAGTGAAATCACATTCTCTGATTCAAATGATAGTGATACTAAACGTGAAAACGCTAATATCGATGGAAATACTGCAATGGGAACAATGTTACAATATGGTTCTGCAGTATCTAAAGAATTCTGTATGAGTCAAGTAATGAATCCAGAACATGTAATGTTACATGATCAAGGGGATATCCACGTTCACGATATGGACTTCATGAACATGGGTACATTAACTTGCTGCCAAATCGACTTATCAAAATTATTCAAAAATGGATTCTCAACTGGTCATGGTTTCTTAAGAGAACCACAAGATATCACTTCTTATGGTGCATTAGCTGCTATTGCTATTCAAAGTAACCAAAATGATCAACATGGTGGTCAATCAGTACCTGCATTTGATTATTATTTAGCTCCAGGTGTTGAAAAAACATTCAAGAAAACTTATTATGCAAATATTCGTAAAGCTGTTGAATTAATTAAAGGTTTAGATGTTGATGTAACAGAAGATTTAAAAGCTATCGAAAAAGAACACGGTGTATATCCAAAAATTGTTATGCCTGAAGCATATTTAAACTTACAAAAAGAAGTTTTAATGTCTAAATATGGTGTAAGTGAAGAACAATTAGTGATTATTGGAAAATTTGCTTATGATGAAACTTACAAAGAAACTGATAAGAAGACTTATCAAGCTATGGAAGGATTCGTACATAACTTAAATACTATGCATTCTCGTGCAGGTGCACAAGTTCCTTTCTCAAGTATCAACTTTGGTACAGATACAAGTGAAGAAGGAAGAATGGTTTCTAAAAACTTAATTCTTGCTCAAGAAGCAGGTTTAGGAAATGGTGAAACTCCAATCTTCCCAATCTTAATCTTCAAAGTTAAAGAAGGAATTAGTTACAATGAAGAAGACCCTAACTATGACTTATTCAAATTAAGTATGAGATGTTCTGCAAAACGTTTATTCCCTAACTTCTCATTCTTAGATGCACCATATAACTTAAAATACTATGTACCTGGTAACCCAGATAGTGAAGCTACTTACATGGGATGCCGTACACGTGTAGTAGGTAACGTAAATGGTGAAGAAACAGTTACAGGAAGAGGTAACATTTCATTTACTTCTATCAACTTACCTCGTTTAGGTATCAAACACGGTGTTGTTACTTTAGGTAAATTTGATGAAGAAGGATTCTTCGCAGAATTAGATTCAAAAATTGATGCAGTAATCGCTCAATTAAAAGAAAGAATGGTTATCCAAGGAAACAAAAAGGTGAAAAACTTCCCATTCTTAATGGGTCAAGGTGTATGGAGAGGTGCTGATGGATTAAATCCTAATGATCGTCTTGAAGATGTAATCAAACAAGGTACTTTAACAGTTGGTTTCATTGGTTTAGCTGAATGTTTAAAAGCTTGTATTGGTGTTCACCATGGTGAAAGCGAAGAAGCTTACCAATTAGGTTTAAAAATTATTGGACACATGAGAAGAAGAATGGATACTCAATCTGAAATCGATAAATTAAACTTCTCATTAATCGCAACTCCTGCAGAAGGATTATCAGGAAGATTTACACGTATGGACAAAAAACGTTTCGGTGTAATTCCTGGTGTTACAGATCGTGATTACTATACAAATAGTTTCCATGTTCCTGTATATTATAAAATTAGTGCATTTGACAAAATTAAGAAAGAAGCTCCTTTCCATGAATTTACAAATGCTGGACATATCTCTTATATCGAAATGGATGGAGATCCATGCAACAACTTAGAAGCATTTGAAGCAGTAGTTCGTTGTATGAAAGAAAGTGGTATTGGATACGGAAGTATTAACCACCCAGTAGATAGAGACCCAATCTGTGGATATTCAGGTGTTATTGAAGGACATGTATGTCCAAAATGTGGTCGTAATGAAGAAGAACACGAAATTAAATTCGATAAGATTCGTCGTATCACAGGATATTTAGTAGGAACAGTTGATCGTTTCAATAACGGAAAACGTGCTGAAGAAAGAGACCGTGTAAAACACGGAATGTAATATGAAAATCCGTTTAGCAAGTCCATGCAATATTGATAGTATTGTAGATGGACCAGGACTTAGAATTGTAGTTTGGACACAAGGTTGTCCACACCACTGCCCATTCTGTCATAATCCTCAAACACATAGTTATACTGGTGGATTTGAGGAAGATGTTCAAACAATCATTGATTTGTTTGACAATATTCAATTACAATCAGGTGTTACTTTTTCAGGAGGAGAACCTTTTGAACAAGTTCAAGCACTTCTTCCGATTGCTCAAGCAGCAAAAAATAAAAGATTAAATATTTGGGCATATACTGGATATATGTTTGAAGAATTAATACAAAAAGAAGATGCATATGAATTATTAAAGTACATTGATGTATTGGTTGATGGAAAGTTTGTAAATGATTTAAAACATTATCAATTAAAATTCAAAGGTTCATTAAATCAAAGAATTATTGATGTGAAAAAATCATTACAAGAAAATCAAGTCATCTTGAGTAAATATGATGATGAAAATCAAAAACTAACAAAGTAGTCGCAAGACTACTTTTGTTGTATAATTTCAAAAAAAGAGGTATTTATCATGAATGAAGTAATTAAACAATTATATGAAAGAAAATCAGTTCGTGTTTTTGAAGATAAAGAAATATCTCAAAAAGATAAATGGTTAATTGTAGAATCTGCAGCAATGGCTCCTACTGCAGGGAATCAACAACTATATACAATAATAGATATTACGAATCAAGAATTAAAAGAAAAACTATCTGAAACTTGTGATCATCAACCTTTTATTGCCCAAGCTAAAATGGTATTAATTTTTTGTGCTGATTGTCAAAAATGGTATGATGGATTTAATGCTTGTGAATGTAATCCAAGAAAACCAGGGGTCGGAGATTTACTGTTAGCTGTAAGTGATGCAAATATTGCGGCTCAAAATGCTGTTGTTGCGGCGCATAGTTTAGGAATAGGTTCTTGTTATATTGGAGATATTATGGAGAACTGTGAAATTCATCGAGAAATGTTAAATCTTCCAGATTATGTTTTCCCATGTGCTATGTTAGTGTTTGGTTATCCAACTGAAAATCAACTAAATAGAGAAAAACCTAAACGTATAGATATTAAACATATTGTGCATGAGAATAGTTATCGTCATATGCAATCAGATGAATTAAAAGAAATGTTTTCTTCGAAAACTAAGACAAGTGTTGAAGAATGGATGAAAATGTTCTGTGAAAGAAAATTCAATTCAGATTTCTCAAGAGAAATGTCTCGTTCTGTAGAAGAATATCTGAAAAAATTTAATAGGGGGTAATTATGAATAATATTAAGAAGATATTACCAGGATTTTTATTATCATTATTAATTGCTTCAATTGCGAAATGTATCGAAAGTTTATTACCAATACATATTATTGGAGCAAGTGTGATTGCCTTATTTATAGGTATGTTTATTAACAATTTCTATAAATCTGATATTTTAAAACCTGGATTAAAATTTACATCAAAAAAAGTATTAAAGTTTGCAATTATTTTATTAGGCGCTTCATTAAGTGTAAATGTTATCTTAACAGTTGGTAGAATGTCATTAACTGTAATGATTTTCACATTATTCACTTGCTTTGGAGGAGGATATTTTATTGGGAAAGCATTAGGCTTAGATTGGAAATTATCGAATTTAATATCTGCCGGAACTGGTATTTGTGGCGGTTCTGCAATTGCAGCAATTGCTCCAGTAATTGACGCGAAAGATACTGATATTGCTTATGCGATGTCAGCAACATTCTTATTTGATATGGCTATGATTTTATTGTTTCCTATTATGGGAAATTTATTAGGATTATCAGATATTGCTTATGGATTATGGGCAGGGACAGCAGTTAATGACACTTCTAGTGTGGTTGCTGCTGGATATGCTTTTTCTGAAGCAGCTGGTGATTTTGCAACAATGGTAAAATTAACACGTACATTATCTATTATACCAACAGTATTGATTTTCACTTTTATTAATATACGTTTAAAAAAGAAAAATAATGAAGATATTATCAATGGTAAAAAAGTTAATGTATTAGGATTATTCCCTTGGTTTATTGTTGGATTTGTTTCATTAGCAATTATAAACAGCTTTGGATTGATTCCAACAGAAATCTCTTCATTAGCGAAAACAGTTAGTAAGTTTCTAATGGTTACAGCTTTAGCTGCAATTGGACTATCAACAAGTTATAAAGATATGAAAAAAGCAGGAATTCAACCTATGTTACATGGTTTTATTATTTCTGCTTTAGTAGTAGTTGTTGCGATTACTGTAGAATGGTGTATTGGATTAGTTTAAAACCCTTCGAAATCGAAGGGTTTTACTTTTAAATAAATTGTAATTACTATTGGAAATAGTATTGGCGGTATGTTAATTTCAGTATGTAAAAAATCATGGAATAATCTTGTAATTTTTATTTGTTTTCGTATAATTGTTATGTCAGTCGCAATTCCCTGACATTAATTAAAATACGAAAGGAAAATTGAATAATGAGATCAAAGAAAGTAAAACAAATGTGTTTTATCGGGTTAATTGCTGGAATTTATGCAAGTACAACGATATTATTAACCCCTATTTCGTTCGGTAACATTCAATGCCGAGTATCAGAAGCAATGACTTTACTTGCAATTTTGTGCCCTGAAGCAATTATTGGAGTGACATTAGGATGTGCCATTAGTAACGCTGTTTGTGTTGCTATGGGAATGAGTATGATTGGTATACTTGATGTAATTGTTGGAACATTCGCTACCTTATTAGCTGGTGTTGTGACGTATTCATGTCGTAAGATTCGAATCAATAATATTCCTTGGATTTCTACCCTTGCTCCTGTAATCTTTAATGGTATATTCATAGGAGCCGAACTTGCTTATGTTTTAGCGCCTAATGCCTTTTGGATGATGTTTCTAATTTGTGGTATTGAGGTAGCATTAGGAGAAGCAGTTGCTTGTTTCTTGTTAGGATTACCATTGGTATTACGTTTAGAAAAATTGAATTTAATCAAATTAAACTAACAATATTGTTAGTTTTTTTCTTTTTAATTAGAGTTACAATAGACATACTAATAAAAAGGAGATTTATATGTGTACAGGAATTTCATTTCAAGCAAAAGACCATTATTTTGGTAGAAACTTAGATTTAGAACGTTCATATAACGAAAGAGTGGTTATTACACCACGTAATTTTAAATTTAATATGAGACATAAAGATTCATTAAATGCTCATTATGCAATGATTGGTATGGCTACAGTAATTAATGATTATCCTTTATATTATGAAGCAACCAATGAAAAAGGTTTAAGTATGGCAGGATTAAACTTCCCACAAAATGCTGACTATAAACCATACGAAGAAAATAAAGACAATATTTCACCATTTGAACTTATTCCATGGATATTGGGACAATGTTCAAATATTAATGAAGTAAAAGGTTTACTAAGTAAAATGAATTTAGTAAATACGAATTTTTCTGAACAATTACCTTTATCCCCATTACACTGGATTATTTCAGATGAAAATGAATCAATTACTGTGGAAAGTGTTAAAGATGGATTAAAAGTTTATGATAATCCATATGGAGTATTAACAAACAATCCAACATTTGATTATCATATGATGAATATGAATAACTATATGCATTTACATGAAGGACCATCTACAAACCAATTATCAAACCAATATACTTTAGACAACTATAGTTTAGGTTTAGGGGCTTTTGGTTTACCAGGTGATTTTTCATCAGCATCACGTTTTGTGCGTGCAACTTATGTGAAAAGTAAATCTGTAGTAAAAGAAAGTGAAAAAGAAAATGTGAATCAGTTCTTCCATATTTTAAGATCAGTTGCTATGCCATTTGGTTGTGTGTTAGCTAAAAATGGAGAATTTGAATATACACGTTATTCGTCATGTTGTAATACAGATAAACAAATTTATTACTATACGACTTATTACAATTCTTCTATTACTTCAATTCATTTGCATGATGTAGATTTAAATAGTCAAAATTTATTTATATATGATTTGAATGAATAAACTTAGAGATTCTCTAAGTTTTTTTAATATGGTAGAATATGTACAAGAAGGTGATATCATGAAAAAAATCATTTTATATATATTAGCTATATTATCGTGTACATGTTTATTTGCATGTGGGCAAGCAAATAATGAAGAGATACAAAACGATGACCCAATTGTAGAAGAAAAAGCAGAATTAGCTACAGTATCTGAAAAAGTAGTTTATGAAGATAAGCATATATCAATAACTGTAAAAGAAAGCACGATTGGTTTTGCGGAAAACCAATTTAATTTTTCATTAAGATTGACCTTTACAAATAAAACAAATCAAGAAATCACAATATCCAATGAATATACATTAATCAATGATATATTTGTTGATCATAATTATCCATTAATTGCTACGATTTCTCCAAAATCAACAGTTGAATATGATTGGCTATTTGATGATATTGCACATGCACATCAAAATATTAAAACAATTGGTAGTATTTCATTTTGTTTGAATAAATATATAGGAAATCAAGTAGAAAGAACAGATGTTATTCGAGTAGAAAGTGATCACAAAGATTATGTTCAGAAGATTAATACTGAAGGAAAAATATTAATTGACGAACAAGGATATAAAATAATCGGTCAAGATGCAGAATTAAGAAGCGAATCTGAATATTATTGCTGGTTTTACTTAGAAAATAATACAAATGAAGAAGTATTGTTCCAAATAGAACCAGTAAGTGTGAATGGATTTGTAATTAAAACAAAATCAATGCCTCGTACTTTATTCCCTGCCAATGCAAAAGGATATATTAGTTTAATTTTTACCGAAGAAGATATTGAAAAATATGATCTAAATCCAATTAACCGTATGTATGTGGAAGTATCTGTTCTAGATGATTTAGGACCGCATCATTATGGGGAAGAAATTGTAAAGAATCGTTCTGTGAAAGTTGAATATGGTGAATAATTTATGGATGAAATAAAGTATGAAAAAATAAGTGCTCCTTTTAGAAGTGAATCGAAAAGGAAAATATTACTTTTATTAAATAAAATGATTACATTATTAGGGTATATTTCATATCCTATCCTTGTGATTCTTGTATTTATCTATCAAAAAGAACAATTACTGAAAGTAATCATGATTCCAGCTGCAGGTTTCTTTATATTAACATTTATACGTAAAGGGATTAATCGTAAACGACCTTATGAAACATTAAATATTAAACCATTAATTATTAAAGATAAAAAAGGACATAGTATGCCTTCTCGTCATGTGTTTAGTATGACGATTATTGCAGTAAGTTGGCTTATTGTTTCTCCAATTGTTGGAATTATATTACTAATTTGTTCATTGATTATGGGAATGATTCGTGTAATTGGTGGTGTACATTATCCAAGTGATGTACTTGTAGGGTTCATAAGTGCATGTTTATGGGGATTATGGTACTTGTTGTAGTATGCAACTTAATCGTATAAAAGATGTTAATGAAGCTTCTTTTGAGTTTGTAAATCAATTGTATGAAGATTCATTTCCTATAAACGAAAGAAAAGATTTAAGATTTTTATTAAGTAAAAATCAAAATATTGGGGAAATCTATGTGGTTGAAGAAAAAGATCAATTCATAGGTTTTGTATGTATCTTATGTACATTAGAAATTGCACATATTATTTATTTCTCAGTTCTTCCAGAATTGAGAAATAAAGGTTATGGGACAAACATTTTAAAAATGATTTGTGAAATGAAAAAAGGATATCGTGTTATTGTAGATATTGAAAAACCGACTATAGATTCAAACAATTATGAACAAAGAGTACAAAGAAAGAATTTTTATTTAAGAAATCATTTCTTAGAAACAAACGTGAAATATAAATGGCATGGAGATTATTTTGAAATACTATCCTATGGTGGTAATGTAACAGATGAAGAATTTGATCAGTTTTGGGATAGTATAATACAAGTAGACGAAAATTTATTATATTGAGGTAATTATGAAAGTTATAGATATGAATACATATAAAAGAAAAGATCATTTTGAATATTTTAGATCACTTGCATATCCTTATGTAGGAGTAACAGTAGATGTAGATATTACAAGTTTTTTTAAGACTATTAAAGAAAAGAAATATCCGTTTTTCTTATCTTTTCTTTGGTGTGTGAATCAAGCATGCAATGAAATACCACAATTTAGACAAAGAATTGTTAATGATTCAATCATTGAATATGAATATTGTCACACATCTCATACTGTATCAAAAGAAAATGAAACGTATGCGTATTGTACATTAGATGCAAGAATGAGTTTAGATGATTTTATTCAAAAATCATTACCAATACATAATCAAGCAAAAGAAGAAGGAAATATTGAAGAAAGTGCAGAAGAAGCACAATCATTGATTTTTATTTCGACACTTCCTTGGATTTCATATTCTTCTTTGATTCAACCTGTTCCGATTCCTGCTGACTCTAATCCAAGAGTCACATGGGGAAAATATAAAGAAGAAAATGGTAAGATTCTAATTCCTGTTTCTACTTTATGTCATCATGCATTAGTTGATGGAAAGCACTTAGCTGATTTCTATCAAATATTAGAAAATAAATTGAAGGAAATTATATAGTATTTGAAAATAAGATATGTTTTACATCAATTGTGAAATGATGTAAAATAATCCTTGATATAGGAGGGAAATTATGGATACAGCATTATTAATTGAAATTTTTGGATATATCGGTTCTGCATTAGTTGTAGTTTCTATGTTAATGTCATCAATTGTAAAGTTAAGAGTTGTTAATACAATTGGTAGTATTGTCTCAGGAACTTATGCACTTATTGTAGGGGCATTCCCACTAGTATTAATGAATGGTTGTTTAATTGTAATCAATGTATATAACTTATTTAAATTACTTAACACAAAACAAGTTTATGATTTAGTTGAAGGAAATATCGATGATGCATTAGTTGATTATTTCTTAAATCGTTATTCTGAAGATATTAAAGCTCACTTTCCTGGGTTTAGCTTAACAGAAACAAATGGAAAAAAAGCATATATTGTTTGTTGTGAAGGAAAAACTGCAGGAATGTTAATTTGTGAAGAAAAAGAAGGTTCATTAAATATCTTAATTGATTATTCAACACCGGAATATCGTGATTGTTCAGTAGGAGCATTCTTATATTCAAAACTTGCTGAAAAAGATATTCACGAACTTGTATTCTCTCAAGAATTAACTGAAGCTCACCGCACATATATGGATAAAGTTGGTTTTGTGAAAGAAAACAATGCATATATTAAAAAACTAGGATAAACAAATACGACTACCTAACAAAGGTAGTCGTTTACTTTAATTGATTATAACTCTATTGTGTTTTAATAGTTTTGAGTGATACAATACATAAAAATATATTAGGAGAGATTTATGATTAAAGTATTAATGGTATGTCATGGAAATATTTGTAGAAGTCCAATGGCAGAATTTATATTAAAAGATATGGTTGAAAAAGAAGGACTAGCAGATAAGTTTATCATTAAAAGTGCTGCCACAAGTAGAGAAGAAATTGGAAATCCAGTACACTATGGGACTCAAAATGTATTAAATCAAATGGGTATTAATTGCAGTGGTAAAACAGCAAGACAAATTACTCAAAGAGATTATGAAGAATATGATTATATTCTATTAATGGATAAAAATAACTTACGTAATATGACGCGTATGTTTGGAACATTAGATAGTAAAGTTAAACTATTATTAGAATATGCAAATAGTTCAAGAGATATTGCTGATCCTTGGTATACAGGTAATTTTATTCATACTAAGAATGATGTTATTGAAGGATGTAGAGCATTCTTAAATTATTTAAAAGAGAATGAATTAAAATAAAAGAAACGATTAAATTCGTTTCTTTTTGTATATAAGTGTAAATGTAAATAATATGATTGGAAATAAACTAGCTACTAAGAAACCATTTTGAATGTTATTTGTAATAGTAGTTGTTAATCCAATAACATAAGGACCTACTATACAGCCTAAATCTCCTGCTAATGCAAGATAAGCAAATAGGATGGTTCCTCCTTTAGGAAAAGACTTACTAGCAATACTAGTGACTCCTGGCCAGAATATTCCTACAGATAATCCACATAATGCACATCCAATTAAATTGAATATGACATTTGATGATAATGATACAAGTAAAAAAGAACAAAAACATAGAATTGCACTCATTTGTATGAATTTTAATAAATCAATTTTATGTCCAACTTTTCCATAAAATACTCTAGATAATCCCATTAATATCGCAAACATACATGGTCCTAATAAGTCACCTGTTGTTTTTGTGATATTTAAGCCTAATTCACAAAAAGTAGATGCCCATTGACTCATCGCATGTTCACAAGCACCACTCATAATCATTAATGTTAGTAAGATATAGAATAATGAATATTTAGATAATTGTTTAAGTGACATTGATTCATTAACTTCCACTAATGTAGGTACTTCTACTTTAGTAAAGAAGAAACTGTTTAATAATGGTACAAGTGACCAAAGAATTGGTAATACATACCAATATTCTTTTCCAAATAAATAAAAGAATAATGTAGAGAATAAGATTACTCCAACACTTCCCCAACAATAGAAAGAATGTAATAAGCTCATAATTGATTCTTTATTATCAGTTGGACATGCTTCTACAATAGGACTAATCAACACTTCTATAAAACCACTTCCAATAGCATAAATAATTGTCGCAATCATTAATCCAACAAAAGGGTTTAGAATTCTTGGGAAAATTGATAATCCAAGCAATCCAACAAAT
>JAEIGA010015418.1_pt1 | contig 11634 bp, 11 predicted proteins | sample 9270691 | NCBI WGS metagenome assembly JAEIGA01 (sample SAMN17057246, study PRJNA624740) | gut metagenome | biome: biome; isolation source: fecal sample | host: Bos grunniens | place: China: Xizang | collected 2019
AGAAGCAACCACGTCTCCACCAAATTCAAGATATTCATCAAGACTTCCCGCTTTTGCAACATAGGTATTTACAGCAAAAACTGATTCCTGAGCTGCTACAGGAGCTGCCGCTGAACCTTTGTCTTTTGAACAGCTAAAAAAAACAAATGCCAAGGCACAAGCCAAGGCTACAACCTTTACGTTTCTTTGTGTCATCATCTTATTCCTTTGGGTTTTATCCCCTTAATCTACTAACTTTGTGTTGAGGGTATACTCTAGATCAAGCAACCCAGATAAATAATTAAACTTCTCGTTAACCAAACCCAACTTTGCTTGATTCAGCTGATTTTCTGCATCACGGACATCAAGCAACTCCACGGTTCCGTTGCGATAGGCCACCAAGGTCATGTCGTAGGAGCGCTGAGCCAGCTGAATATTTCCTGCAGAAGCCTCGATTGCAGCCTGAGATTGAGCCAAGGCATCAACTTGGGTGCGAATATCAAGCTCTGTCTTTTCAATTAAGGTTTCTAAAGAAAGTTCCAGCTTTCGGATATTGTCCTTTGTATCTCTTGCACTTTGACGATTGGTAGAGAAGGGGAGGAGATTGGTAAGATTCCAAGCTAAGGTAGCAGAAAATGCACCATTATCCATGTAAGTATCTATCCAATTGGAAGAAATATCTGATACTACTGGCTGGAATCCCCAAGAAAGCTGCAAGGCAGGGGTATAAGCCTGCATATTCTGAACAGAAAGATTCAAATTCAAAATCTCAAGATTCTTCTGCAAAGAAAGAATATCAGGGTGATTTTGAGCATACAGTGAAATCAACTCATCAGGATTCAAATCCACAAAGGAAGGATTGATTTCGCCCTCCAAAGAAATTTTTGTTCCAGCAGGAACTCCCAACATAAAGCCAAACAAATCAAGCTGCTGATTCAGAGCTTGTTCCTGCTTTAAAATATTTGGACGAGCATTTTCGTAGGCAACTTGGGACTGCAACAAGGTCAATTCTGGAATCAAGCCGTTTCTATAGTTTACACGAGCCTGTTCTGCTCTGAGGCGAGCATTTTCCAGAGATTTTTTCTGTAAGTTCAGACTTTCCTGCTGAAGTAACAATCCATAGAACAACTTGCGAATTTGAAGCTCATTTTGGCGTACTGTCTGATCCCAAGTAATTTGTCCCGCCTCATACTGCTTCTTAATGAGCCGCATTCCGTCAATTAAGGCAAAGGAAAAATTCCAAGAAATACCCACGTTCCCCACTACCATCCAATGATCTGCCTCAGTAATTTCAGCTGGAGCAGGTGCTGGCATTCCTAAACCAGTAAAAAGTGGATTGAGAGCTTCCATCATGGCAGCTGTTGTATCAACTTTTTCATTACTGCGGCTTATAGTTCCAGTTACATTCACCGCAGGCAAAAGTTGATTCCATTTAAAACTATTTGCCCGACGTTTCATCTCTAAATCAATTGCGGAACTTTTCAACGTTTTACTGTTTTGATTGGCATAGTCTACAGCTTGCTCAACAGTAAGGTTCATAACTTTGTCAGCATCAACCTTACCCTCATCACTTTGGGAAAACAGGAATCCAGTCACTGTTGTTGTCATAACAAGGAGGAAGACAACGACTTTACCTCTCCCAAGAATCTTCATAGGAACCCCCGAATTTATTTCTATACATCTAATATAGTAAGCAATAATCTCATGAGCAAGTAACTTTTAAAACTTTTTGTATTAAAAAATGGTTATAAAAAAATATCAGAAAATTTTTTTTTACTCTTTTTTGAAAAAGAATTAGCCCTATTAAACTATTTGTATATATTATAAATATATAGACATTTCATTTTAGAAAGTAATTTTATCTATAAAAAATAAATTATATTAAAAATCTATCATCTTGTATTGTCAAGAATTACAGAGTCATTTATACTTACATCAAACTTGAATATGAATTACTGATTACCAAAGGAGGAAATATGGCAAACAGTAATGCACTTAGATGGAGGGTAGTAGTTGGTGGTATTATCAGCAACTTCTGCGCAGGTATGCTTTATAGCTGGAGTATCTACGTAAAACCTCTTATTGAAGCCCACGGATGGAGCCAGAGTAGCGTATCATTGGCTATGTCAATCGCAACATTGGTTATCCCTATCTCAATGATTCCCGCCGCAAAGATTTTGGCAAAACAAGGTCCTGCAAAAACAGCTCTTATCGGAACGATTTTTTATGTCCTGGGTCTGGTTCTCAGTGGATTTGCAAATAGCTTGCCCTTGCTCTATTTGGGATTCGGTGTCCTCGGTGGAATTGGTGTAGGATTTATCTACGGAACTCCCGTTGCTACTTGTATCAAGTGGTTCCCAGATAAAAAAGGTCTGATTTCCGGTTTGGCAGTTGGTGGATTCGGTCTCGGTTCAATCGTATTCGCACCTATTTGTACTTCAATGATTGGTACACTTGGTCCTGGAAAGACTTTCTGGGTTCAGGCTGTAATTGCTCTTGTTGGTATGTTGATTGGTGCTCCCATGATGAAGGCTGCTCCTGACGGATTCAAGCCAGAAGGATGGACTCCAGCTGCAACAGGTGCCGCATCTGGTGCTGGACACGATTACACCGCAAGCGAAATGCTCAAGACAAAGCAGTACTGGTTCTTGTTGATTATGTATCTGTTTGCCAATATGTCTGGTTTGATGGTTATTGGTCAGGCATCTCCTATCGCACAGCAGGTTGCAAATCTTACTGCTGCTGAAGCTGGTGCAATCGTAAGTTTGCTTTCTATCTTTAACACTGCTGGTCGCTTTATGAGTGGTGCTCTTTGCGATAAGTTAGGTGCAAAACGAGTTGTAACAATTATTTATGTTATTAACGCAGTGCTGTTGGTTGCACTCCAGTTCTTGACAAACTTTATTACCATTGCAATCGGAATTGGTGGTTTGGCCGTATGTTTCGGTGCTATGATGGGTGCTTATCCTTCATTAGTTGTAGACTACTTTGGTGCCAAGTACTCTGGCCCCAACTACGCTCGCATCTTCTTGGCATACGGTATTGGTGGTATCATCGGTCCACAGATTGCAGTTCGTATCGTAGCTGCTACTGGAACCTACACATTGGCATTCATCATCATCGGTGCTAGCTGTATCGTAGGTGCAATCATGTCTATCATTTCCAAGAAACCTGTGTATAACGGCTAATAATCTCCTAGTATAAGCCCTACATACACGACCAAATATCTGGGTCTAAACAGATAACGCCACTGGCAGACAAGGAGGAAGTGTCTACCGGTGGCGTTTTTTTATTCAAACAAATGGGACAAAAATTTTAGTGAAAGGAAAAGAACATGACATGTTTTATGTGCAAAGGGGAAATTATTTCCAGTACTACAACGTTTATGGTTGATCTTGGTAACTGTATCATCATTGTGAAGAATGTACCTTGTTCCCAATGTTCTCAATGCGGAGAAATTTCCTATTCAAATGAGGTAGCAAAAAGATTGGAAGAGATTGTGGACACACTTAAAAACACAGTAACTGAAATCTCCGTTATAGACTACAAGACAGCAGCCTAAATAACAAACTCTCTAAAGCACAAAGGCCACCAGCAGATAAGGAAGTGTCTACCGGTGGCGTTTTTTATCTTGAAAAAAACTTCAAGTATCTATATAGTAAAAAAGGAAACACCCGTCAGCAAACGGTCTGTCTCCACTTGTGCGATATGGCCGCTAAAGTGTGCAAGACTTGGCGGCCAATTTTTTACTCTTTCTTATCCAAATAAGAGAGCAAGCCAAGAATCAGAATAGCTATGTTAATAGCTAACGAAAGAATTTCGTACATCGTCATCTTAGAGCCTCCCAAATCAAATTATTTCAGCACTGCTGATTGAGTTTGAGAGACAGCCACCTTACCAACGGGTGCAATTTCAGTATAAAACAAGCTCAAAATACAGTAAAGTGTAGAACTGGCATCAGCAGGGAAGCTCCACCAAGACAGCCTAAATAACAAGCTTTACAAAAACAAATGCCACCAGCAGACGAGAGGAAGCGTCTACCGGTGGCGTTTTTTCTTTGATGACGCCTTCGCTAGTTCCAAAGATTTTTGGTAACAATTTTTCAACGCTTTTTCACATTCTTCTTTTCTTCTAGAGCTATATCTTGGGCCAACTGTATGAATTACGAATTTTGCTTTTAAGTTATATCCTTTTGTAATTTTAGCATCTCCAATTTCACATCCACCAAGAGTTTTGCATTCTTCTAAAAGCTGACATCCTGCAGCACAATGAATTGCACCATCAACACCACCTCCTCCAAGAAGCGATGAGTTAGCAGCATTTACAATGGCATCTCCAAAAAATTGAGTAATATCACCTTGTGTAATTGTTAAGTTCATTGAAGGTTCTCCACGTATAGTTTCTTTTGTATATGGACAATACTAGCCTTAACTTACAATTTTTTCAATGTTGAAGGGAAATGGTTTTTGTATTCAAAGTTTAATAGGAAACGAGGTTTTACCCCACAATTTTCTTACAATGACATTCTATGTCATGGCTTATCGATATAATTCTTTCAGACACTTGTAATCAAAAGAATTCACAGAATTCTTGGAATCCCTCGGGGAAAAAAGGAGATAAGAGCATGAGAAAAGGTGAGGTGGAAATCATTCTTACAAAAGAAGGGTGCAAGGATATAAAGGTAACATGTCCTGCAAAAGTTAAGATGCACCCATTAGTAGCGTTCATGACTATTCAGTATGGATTGCCGCCCATGCAGGTAAAACCTGTGGATTGGAAGGGAGTGGGGCTTGCACTCCTATTATTTGGAGTTATCTTTGCCTCCTGTTTGTTCTTTTTGGTGAATATTGCATTGGGAATCATTGCAGTTGTAGCAACATTCGCCATCAACATCAACTTTAACAGGAACTATTTTTTCAACTACATTCAGAAAAAACTACGGGAAGGATACCAAGTTACTGACCAGGAACAGCAACAGATTTTGACAGAGGCTGGTATGCTACCTTTGGCAGAAAAAGCTTCCAGTGGATTCAAGTTTCCACTTCCTGCAAACATCAATCTGAGCAAGCAGAAGCTTTTGGGCATTGCAGGTGGAGCTGTAGCAATAATTTTTGTGCTGGCTATGTGTACTGGAGGCAATATTATTGATAGTGCCTTAGACGATATGGAGGATACCGTTGTTGCCATGGAAAAAATCGTTACCAAGCTGGAGTCAGGAAAAATGAGTTCCGCAGAAGCTGAATTTGAATTGGGAATACTTGCAGAGGAATTTATTATGACTATGGACAGCTATGGAGATGAAGATGTTCAACCAACATCAGAGCAGATGAAGCGTGCAAATCAGTTGTTGAATAGAATGGAAAAATCCAGCACTCAAGCCACAATGCACATTTACTACTATTAGGAGGATTTTCATGAGAACATTAGAAAGCATTCAAGCAGAAATAGCAGCTCTTGGTGAAGTAGACTTGTTCGGTACAGCAAAGGAGGTTTCTCATCTGCCAGAAATCCTTCACGATGATGAAAACATCAAGTATCTAACTTCTGGATTGATGGACGGAACAACCTGGTTAGTAGTTTGTACCCAAAAAAGAATTCTTCTTCTTGACCATGGCTTCCTCTTTGGATTCAAGCAATCAGAGATGAATCTGGAAAACATTAATTCAATTTCATTCCAAACAGGACTGTTCTTTGGAGCTATTGAAATCTGGCACGGTGGAGCCCGCATGTTGATTGAAAACTGCGACAAAAAGACCGTAAAGCCCTTTACTGATGCGGTAAATGCTGCCATGCAAGCCATCAAAAAAGGGCAGGGGAGTGCACCTCAGGCTACAACACCCTCAACTTCTGATGATGTGGTCTCTCAACTTGAGCGCCTTGCATCTTTGATGGAGAAGGGGATTTTGTCTCAGGAAGAATTCCAAGCTCAAAAAAAGAAGTTATTGGGATTGTAATCATCGTTTTGTAGGGAGGAGTGATACGAGCTCTCCTCTAGTTCTCGGTCATCAAAAGGAGTATACAAGATGAAATGGCTTTTTCGGATTGCAATAGTGGCAGCTATTATTTTAGGTGGATTATATTTTATAGGAAGGAGCATGGGGTCAGGACTCATAATCTCTGCTGTTAAAGATGGGTATTTTGCTGATGTAACATACGACGTTACCATCGGAGAAATACTAGATGTAGTAAGCGACAAGGGAGAGTGGATCTACGAAATACCTAATGAAGAAGAGTATTCCATAGCAAATATCGTCCGCTACAAGGGAACCTATAACGGGCAACCTATGGAATTGAATTTTATTGTATTTAGTGGAAACCCCCGCTTAGATTACTTCCGACTAGGAGACAATGTCATCAACAGGGCAGACAACTTGTTCGTACCCACAGAAAGCGAGATAGATGCAGTTCCCTTTGCCCTCTACCAGATATATCTGGAAAAAAAGAAATAACCAGCTAAAACAGATAAGGCCACCAGTAGATAAGCGAAAAACTCTACTGGTGTCATTTTTTTTATAAAATAGTCCAGAAATAGGCAATATAGCCCATCACTAAAATAAAACCGTCAACTCGGCCAAGACGACGATTAGGCAAGCTCAGCAAGAGCAACAAAAGCATGGTTCCAGCAGCAAATATCGTGTCAAAGCGGAAGGGTGGGGCAAATGGAACGGGAATTACCATGCCAGACAAGCCAACAATAAACAGGATATTGAAGATGTTACTTCCCACAATGTTACCAATAGCCATATCGGGGTTCTTCTTTATGGCGGCGGCCACAGAGGTGAACAATTCTGGCAAGGAGGTTCCCAAAGCCACGATAGTAAGGCCAATAAACCGTTCACTTAAACCAAGCATCTTTGCAATAGCACTGGCAGCATCTACGGCAAAGTTACTTCCCACAATAATCAGAGCAAGACCAAGGACGGTACACAACAAAGCCTTTGGAACCGATTGAATCTTGGCGCCTTCCTCTTCACTTTCACCAGAAATCAAGCCTTTTTTGGTCATGATGAATAGATAGCTCAAATAACCAATAAACACCACCAGCAAAATTCCTGCATCTAGGCGGCTAATGCTTCCGTCAAATCCCAAGCCAAGAAGCAAAAGGCTAATAGCAATGGTCACAGGAATATCCACAAGAACCGTCAGCTTTGCCACTGCCATGGGACAAATCAGTGCTGCCAATCCCAAGATAACCAGCACATTCAAGATATTACTGCCCACCACATTACCAATGGTTATATCTGCATTACCATGAAAGGCTGCCGTCAAGCTTACTGCAGCTTCTGGAGCACTTGTTCCCATGGCCACAATGGTAAGTCCAATTACCAGCTGGGGAATTCCAAGCTTTGCAGCCACACTCGCTGCACCATCAACAAACCAATCAGCACCCTTTACCAAAAGCACAAAGCCAAGGGCCAAAAGTGCCAACTGAATCAACATTTCCATACAAACTCCTTTTCAATCTTATATTTTGAATTCCAATTTTGGAAAATTATTCTCCAATTATACAAAAAACTACAAAATTAATAAAGTAATGACAAAGAATAGTAAAGTTTTCAAAGAGGTTTTAAATAAAAATTAACTCTACTACCGAGTCTTCTGATAGGCCAATCGAGGAGTCCCATCGTGAGTATAAATCATGCCACAATAGGTGTAGCCCAATTTTTTGAGCAATGACCGCATGGGGAGATTTGCCTCGTGAGTATCGATTCTAATATTGCCACATTCCGCCAAGGCCCACTCCAAGCAAAAGCCCCCAGCTCCCTGTCCAAGGCTCGCAATCCGATGTACTACACCGTAGGGGCGATTTTCTTCTAGCCAGCTTCCTTGGTAAATCTCTGCGTAGGTGGGATCCTCTGCCACCTCCAAGAAAAATACCCCAAGGATTTTTTCTGTTGTTCCGCCAGATTTTTCTTCGATATCTTTTACACACACATAGCTTTTTTGCTGCTGAATATCAGCTTGAATCAGCTCCTGAGGTGGCCAAGTATCTCCCCATTGTGTGGGATTTCCTGTTTCCCGCATAAAATCCCGTGCCTGAGCATAAATCTCTAGCACAATATCCAAATCTTCAGCTTGTGTTTTTCGTATCTTCATCTTCACCCATTACAGAAAATTATTACTGAGGATAAACAGATGCCACCGTTGCACCGTTATTTGTGAACGTAGTATTTTCTGCATAAATATCTGCACCACTAGCATTAGTACTAGAGTTCCCTGTAATTGTTCCTCCCTCTAGAGTACAAGTGGCCTTATCGCCATTCTCTATTCCGAAAAGATAAACACCACCACCAACTTCAGCTGAATTTCCTGTAATTGTGCCATTTACCATCTTAAAATCACCAGTTTGTGCAACCCAAATACCACCACCTTGCTGAATTCCCTCGGTGTGGTTAGTAATGGAGCCACCATTCATAGTGAAGTCACCATTTTGAATATAAATACCTCCACCATGTTTGTTAGCACCACCAGAGCTTGCACTATCATCAGAAAGTTTATTTGCGGTAATAGAGCCATTGTTCATCACAAAGGTACCATGTAATACGTACACACCACCACCGGAAACAGCAGTGTTTTTAGTAATGGTACCACCATTCATGGTAAAATCCGCACTCGTAATGTACACACCACTATTAGCACAATTTGTGATGACCGTGTTTTTCTCTAAAAAGAAGGAAGCTTCTGTAACTTTTACACCATGCTGGGCTTGGTTATTTCCATCTAAAGTTAGAGTATACTCTCCACCTCCAAGGGTAAGAGTACTAGTTTCTACAGTAAAGAGTGGTTCCGTTGAAGTATTTTTTAATACTACATTTTTTAGGGGAACAATCTTTACGTTAGAATCCTTTATTTGCAGTCCCGAAGTGAATTCAATATCACTTCCGATGTATACAGTACCACCCTTTTTAATAAGCAGCTGTAAAGCCTCAAAGGTATGGGCCACGGTAGAAAGGGATACAGAAGCGCCAGTAGTTTTTCCTGCAACAACGGAAACCTCTCTAGCTCCGAACATAGTACTTACGTTAGATTCTTTTCCTTCAACAGTAATTGAATACTGTCCTGGTACTAAATCATCAAACTGAGCACTTTCTCCTGCAACAACAGTTTTACTCTGCTTATTTCCAGCTGTATCAGCAACAGTTACTGTAAAAATTGTTGACTCAGAGGCAGAACGACTGCTAGGAACGGCAACTACAAGACCACCATTTTGAAATATCCCAATATTATTACAGGATGTGAAAAAAACAAAAATCAAGGTAAGAATCAAGGTATGCACGCTGTTTCTTTTACCAAAATGAGAATCTCGCAATATCCAATTCACTAACAATCTCCAAAAAAATTATATATCTCGATTATACACAAAAGTGCAAAATTAAGGAAGTAATGTCAAAGAATAGTAACATTTTCTAAGATATTTTAAATAAAAATTAACTACACGAAAAGCTCCTTTCCATGTAAAATAATAGAATCCTTACATTGTGGAGTTTTTATGAAACTGAAACACAAATTTTCTGTGGTAACTATATCACTGATTCTTATCTTTGGATTGTTCACCGCATGTCTTTCTTCCGTCATGACAGACTATGTTCAAGTCTTTAATGATGGTGGATTAGAATCCCTAGCCGATAAATTATTTCCACTGTCACAAGAAGAGGTAGAACGCTTTGCTCCAAGAAATCAGCAACAGGCAAATTATATCGACACGATGCCACGTCACCCAGACAACGAAAACTGGGTTATTTTCATGTATATTTGTGGTTCTAACTTAGAAAGCCAGGGAAACTATTCAATTTCTCAAACCCTAGAAATAGAATCTAGATTAAATGAATTCAATAAAAAACAAGCAGAAGGAGAACAACTTTCCTCTTCTTTGAAGTATTTTCAAGATTTTGTTCAGGTACAAAAAGAAAATAATCTTACCTTACCAGAATCATTTTATGAAAAACAGCCAATTTTTGTTCCAGCTGCAGAAGAAAATACAAATCTTGCCAACCCGAACGTTATAAATCGTGGAGTTGCTTCTACAGATTTAATGCACATTACAAATGTCCAACTACCAGAAAATATTACCTTTATTATTCAAACTGGAGGAGCCTATCATTGGGACTATCCAGGGGTAAATCCCAATCTCACTCAACGTTGGAAATACGACCACACTGGACTTTCAGAAATATACTCAGGCCCTGCAGAAAATATGGGTTCTCCAGAGGGGCTTGCTAATTTCCTTGCTTTTTCAAAATCATTTTATGGCCATCACAATGCCTTCCTTTTCTGGAATCATGGAGGAGGAGCTTTTGGTGCAGAACACGATGAAATCTTTGATGATATGTTGTCTAACAGAGAAATTCGGGAAAGTTTTGCAAAAATATATACACTGAACGAAGAAAATCCTCCTTTTGAGCTTTTAGGTTTTGATGCCTGTCTTATGGCTTCTACCGAGGCTTGTAACGAATTTGCAGGAATTGCACAGTATTATGTTGCAAGTGAAGAAATTGAAATGGACGGTTGGAAAAATTCTAAGTGGGTACAAGATTTTGCAAATAACCCCAATTGGAATGGAGCCCAACTGGGAAAAGCTATTGTAGATGCTTTTATGGAAAAAGCAAGTCAATACAGCTTATTGAATGGTGATTTTTTAATTACAAACCAACTGAGTTTATTGAACCTTTCAAAACAAAAGATATTTATGAAGCCTATGGTGAACTCATAACCAAGGCATTGCAAGATTCTCTGAAAAATCCTTCTGTTATTGCCCAATTTGCAAAGGCTTCTCAACAGTCTATTCGCTACGCCTATGAATACTATGACATATACAATACCTGCGACCTTGGTTTATTTTTAGACCAAATTGCAGAAGAGTACCCTCAAGCACAGCAAATTCGCAACATGATAGATGAAAGTCTTTTGTATCAGAGGGGAATTGGACAAAATGCTTTTTCTACCGGTTTATCCATTTATTTCCCCACAGAAATTACAGAAGTTACATCACTCATAAAGGCTCTAGAATATATTGAAGAAATTAGCACAGAACCAGCGGTAAAAGCATTTTACTACTACAAAATTGCAGGATGTCTCAGTGAAGAACATCAAAAATATGTTGAAAGCCAAGGGTGGGGTAGGGCACCTGTTATCAATACAGCATATCTGAATGAATTCACAACTGCACCAGTAGAAGTGCATTCCGATGGCTCTCTAGCAATGCAAATTCCACAAGATAAATTCAACTTGGTTCAAAAAGCATCTTTGTTGCTTATTCAGTACGATGAAGAGACTGATTCCATGATTTATTATGGAGAAGATGACTTTACCCACTATGGTGACGGCAAACTTACCACAGATTTTGATGGAAAGTGGCCTGCAATCAATGATACCGCTCTTTCTTTGGAAGTTATTAGCTCCAATGACGCATTCATTCGCTATGAATCTCCTATTCTGCTAAACAACCAAGAAAAAACCTTGGTGTTAGCCTATGATCGAACAACTGAAGAAACTTATATTACAGGTATACGTGAAGCAGCCGCACCTGATATTCTTTCTCGCCAGGTAACCATTTTGGAAAACGGAAATACAATTACACCTCTGTACGAAACTACTTCAGGTTTGTGGGCAGATGAAAGCATTATTACAGGAAATACAATTAAATATAACCCAGAA
>JAEIGA010015419.1_pt1 | contig 11634 bp, 11 predicted proteins | sample 9270691 | NCBI WGS metagenome assembly JAEIGA01 (sample SAMN17057246, study PRJNA624740) | gut metagenome | biome: biome; isolation source: fecal sample | host: Bos grunniens | place: China: Xizang | collected 2019
CCCGCCGTTTGGTGCGTTCTTGTATGCAGCGGGAGCAAGCCCCCGCCCTACAATAATTTTACAAATTACGCTGTTAGTATCTGTAAAAGGCAGGAGATTATACCGCAGGATTTACTATTGATTTCATAATATTATGAACAAATTATGAACTTTTTATTGACAGCCGCCTTGGCATTTGATAAGCTATTCCTGTCCCCATAGAAAAATATATTGGAGGTATACATATGGAAGTTCAAACTGAAAAGTCCTATTTTGACGGAGGTCTTCTGCAACTGATCGGTTGGCGTATTCTCGGTGGATTTATTACCGCCATTACTCTTGGTATTTGCTATCCCTGGGCAATTTGCATGATTTACCGTTGGGAAGCAAAACACACCGTTATCAATGGTCGCAGACTTAAGTTCACCGGCACCGCTATACAGCTCTTGGGCAATTGGATCAAATGGATCTTGCTGACGATCATAACTCTGGGCATTTACGGTTTTTGGCTGAATATTAAGCTAATTAAGTGGAAGACAAAGCATACTGAATTCGCAGACTAAACCAAGACAACAGTTTAACGACCGGCGTGGCAGAAATTCTGCCACGCCGGTCCTTGCTTATTTTATTACCATAACGGATACACCGTCGGGGATTGCTGTAATTTTGATATCTTCTTTTCCCAAGATCGCTTTTGCTTTTTCTATTGCTTCGGAAATAGAATGGGCAGGTGTCATATGCATTTTTCGGACGATATCATCCGGCATCTCCGAAATATAGATTACTCTTGCGTGCATCAGTACCCTGAGAAGAATCTGGGTCTGCCACTGGTCAGGGACAGTTTCATTTCTGCCCCGGCTCAGGAAAACAGCCATTGTTTTATCCATATCCTCTTCATCAGCAAGCTGATGATAAAAATGATCGCCGCCAATTCCGTCATCCGATGATGCCAGCATAATGATGACACCGTCTTTTTTCACCGTAGCCTCTGCCGCAGTCATTCCCTTTACTGCCTGATACACATTCTGATCCAGGGGATAGCCACCGTTGGTGGAAATGGCAACATCTGCCGGAATAGCCTTCGCGCCGCACAGGGTAGATAAAAATGCCGTGCCTTGCTTATGTGCCTGCTCCGGATCACCTGCCACCGCATATATAACCTCTTTTTCTGCGTTCAGAACAACATTTACAATATACTGTAGCTTTGCCGTCTTTGCCGCCCACAACATATCTTTATGAATGGGGTTATTGTCAAGAACGCCTGTCCGGGCTTTCTCGCTGTTAATAAACTCCGAACAGTGATTTGCCAGCACTGTGGTTCTGCCTGCAATACCCGGCAATACACTTTTTCTGCCACCGGAAAAGCCGGCAAAAAAGTGCGGCTCAATAAAACCTTCCGCCACCAGCAGATCCGCGTGAAATGCAATGGAGTTGATTTCACATTCTCCGTCCGAGGGCAGTGTTCCGATATTGATCAGCTTTTCAGCTTCGTCACAGTTGTGTATGTAGATCGTTTCATTTTCAACAATTTCTTTTCCGAATTTGTCTGTAAGCTCTTCCAGGGTCGTTTCCCGATGGCAGCCTGTTGCAATTAAAATCGTAATCTCCGCTTCAGGATTTCCCGATCTGATTTCTTGCAACATAAGGGGCATAATGATTTTACTGGGGACCGGTCGGGTATGGTCACTGGCGATGATCACGACTTTTTTCTTGCCCTTTGCCAGCTCCCGCAAACCGGGTGTGCCAACAGGCTCTTTCATTGCCGCCTGTACCAGTTTCTCTCCGGAAGCGGTCGATTTATATGTTTCAATAGATGAAGTCAGGACGCCTGCCAGCTCCCGATCCTGAAACTGATAGTGCATTTTCTCTTTTCCGTAAGGAAATACTACTTCTTTCATTTTCGCACCTCTTACCTTCTTTTATATACCTTATTATAAATGTCATTGACCATATTTGCAACATCTGCGTCTGCTAAGATTGATTTTCCGCAGCAAACGCAGTATAATGCAGATAATACTAAATTTGCAGGTGCTACTATGGAAAAGAAAAAAACACAATTACAAACCCAGCGTTTGGTGTTGAAAGCATTTGACGAATGTGACCGGCAGGCAATGCTGGATATTTTCTTCAACAATGAAGTCAAAAAAACATATATGATCCCCGACTTCAGCAGCGCCGAGCAGGCCGGTGTGCTGTTTGAAAAGCTGATGCATTTCAGCCGGTCAGAGGACCATTTTGTATACGGAATTTATTTGCACGACACGCTCATTGGATTTGTAAACGATTGCGAAATCAAAGACGATTCCATTGAACTTGGCTATGTGATCGCTCCTGCATATCAGAACCGGGGCTTTGCAACTGAGGCAGTGCGCGCCTGCATTGACGAGCTTTTCAGAATGGGTTTTGGGCACATTACTGCCGGATATTTTCAGGAGAACACGGCAAGCTGCCGCGTGATGCAAAAGTGCGGTATGCACAAGCTGGATTTGGAAGAGGACATCGAATACAAAGGCACTTTCCACCACTGCCTGTACTACGGAATTGATAAAACACATATATAATTTTCGCACAAGATGACATCTACCTATCTATTAGCATTTCTAATTGCTTTCTTTTATACATAGCCGTATAATTGTAGTGCTACTCATGCTCATATGAGTGCCTCCCTGTTTTGATTGTTTGTGCAGTTGGCGGACCGCACCTATAATCTTAACAGGGATTTTTTCTCACCGCCATAGGCCAAAGACACTCCGTGAAGCAGATGATCTAATTGACCGATACATTCATTTTTACAACCATGAGCGCATCCAGACAAAAACAGGAGTGGCGCCGCTGACGCTACGCCACTCCGCTTAAAACTTAATAATCTTACACAGGGCCTCTTTTTTGTGCTGTCCGTACAAACTGGGGTAGTCTAAAGGCAACACCCCATAAGGCAATACTGCCTTATGGGGCGTTGCCCAATTCTCAGTCCGTTTTTTCTTTAGTTATCTCACGAATTCTCAATAAACGATTTCAGCTCATTGATATATAACCGATAGTCAAAGTAATCTGCTGCGCTCTTTAACGCATTCTTACTCATTTCTATTTTCTCCGAAGCGGTCAGTTTGATTGCCCGATGGATGGTTTTTGCCAATTCTTCCGGCGTGTGATCCTTGGCGATCAAAGCATTTTCTCCGTCCTGAAGATAAAGTTCCAAATCCGAGGAGTAATTACACAAAACAGGTGTTGCATTGGCCAGACTCTCCACTACTTTACTGGGAAAACCCGCCTGCGCATATCGGCGAGAAGCATCTCTTGGTAGAATAGTAAAATCCGCCATTTCCATATGCTGCAAAACCTCTTGGCGCGGCATTCTTGGGTATATTTCCAGAAAATCTTTGCTTGCTTCTATAACCTCTTCAGGAATATCTGAGTGATGAATCAAATATCCCTTTGTTGTACCAACCAAAATCACCCGTAGTTGTTCCCTTTCTTCCGGAGTTAGTAACAGTGCTGCTTTTAATACATTGCCCACATAGTCCTTACGGAAAGGCACGCCTGCATAAAAGAGCGTTAACTTTTCACTAGATTGCTTGGGAACCATTCTTAACCGACTATCGCAAAGGATTGGAAGCCGCATTGTTGCAATCCCTCTGTCAGTGAAGTGCTTTTGCAAGAATCTACTAATCGCAATCACTCTATAGGAGTTGTCTACTGTTTTGGTATTAATTTTGTTATTATTTTTATAGGCTATGTTCTTTTCTCCATTTATGAACTCATCCGGGGAGTACCACTCCACACAATCGTGGACTAAGCAGATACCGCGTTTCTTATGTAGCTTTTTACAATACTCGAACACAGAAATTTGCGCATTGTAAATGTATATACAATCAATATCCCTGTTTTTTCGTAAATATTGCTTCGCTCTGCCAAGAAAGCAATAGTAGTCAATCCCGCGAAAAATGCGTGAGCCTTCGCTTCTTTTCAGAGATTTATAGTATATTCCCTCTATAAATCCTTCGTCATTTGCCTTACCTCTGCAAAGAACTTCCACAGAAAAGCCAGCTTCTACCAACGCCTGCGCTACAAATCGCAGACGTACTGCGCCAGCATCACCCTCTGGGAACGGGCCCGTGTTGATAATTACAACTTTCTTCTTTATCATAATCACACCTATTCTTCAGTGTACCAAAGGAAAAATTGTTCGCCCTCTTTATGTCTGTGTCAGCATTTTTTCGTGTTCCACAATTTGTTCCGGAGTCAAACGACTTTTCAAAAACCTGGCCGGCACACCACCTATGACAGAGTAAGGCGGACAACTTTGGGTAACAACTGCACCGGCGGCAATGACCGAGCCTTTTCCAATGGTTACGCCTTTGAGGATCGTAACATTTGCACCAACCCAAACATCATCTTCAATAACCACATCGCGGTCATCCTCCGGTCGCTTGTCTGCATCCATTATTTGACTCATATACTTTCCGATTACGTCAACTCTGTGATCACCTGTGATAATTGTAACACCCGGTGCAAACATAACATAGTTTCCAATCTTTAGCTGCGCCCGCGTAGTAAGCACACGGGCATCTGCTCCAAAAGAGACATGATTGCCTATCTGAATGTTTTCCGCGCCAGAAAAAGCACAGCCTCTGCCAATGCGAACAGACTCGCCATATGAAGCAAACCTTTTACAAATGATGGGTTCTATAAAATAACGATGCAGACCCCTTTGTATTTTCCCAAATGCATTAAAAATAACACGGATAGCTTTGCTCCCTTTTTTCATTCTAGTCCTCACTTATATTGTTTTTTAATAAGGTCTATTACTGCATCAATTGTATATTGCTCTCTGCATTTATTCACTGCCCTGCGGGAAATTCCTTCTCTGGTTTCAGTCTTGTCAAGAGCGCGAAGCGCCATCGCCATAGCATCCACATTTTGTTTCTCTACCACGATACCGCAGCCATCTGCCAGCATATCCGCTGCTGCACCAACATCCGTAGCAATAGCCGGAACACCTCTGGCCATACTCTCTAAAAGAGCCACTGAAAAGCCCTCTGAATGACTAGGGAACAGGAAAATATCAGCAGCATCTAATCGCTGCATAACCTGGTCGTGGGGAAATCCACCCAGAAGCTGAACATTTTCAGGTTTATCCCAAGCTGCAACAGACGGGCTAACATTACCTACAAGCTCAAAGGTGAGTTCCGGGAACCGGTTTGCCAGTTCATACATTTCCGTTGCGCCCTTGGCCTCACTGACCCGACCAACAAAGAATACCTTTTGGGCCGTCTGAGAAATCGCCTTTGGCATGTCCAAAATAACTGTTTCCTCAATAAAATTGGGGACCTTCACAGAGTCGATTCCGAACTGCTTCTGCAAATAGCGTTTACTGTTTTCGCAGAGCACAAGATTTTTGTCGCTGGTAGATGCCAATTTTTCCAGACACTTGCGATTAAGCTTATTGTGAATCCAGTAAGGAATATCACAGTGATAATGGGTAATCAGCGGAATGCCTTTTTTCTTGATCTGCCGGGCGATTAAATAGTCCCGGAACAAGCCAAAATTACCACAAGAGGTATTTAAGTGTGCCGCATCAAAATCCTGTTTTAATGCCTGCTTCAAGTCTTTTAGAATCCGCCTTGTGCGGACAAACTCATCCGTAATATTGCGCTTTGCACTACTTTGGGTAGCCCGTTTTCCCACAATCTCTGTATTTACCAGGGTACATTCAATATTATGGTCTGCGCACTTGGACAAAAAGCGATCTGTCCATACAGCGATACCCCCACGGGAAACCGTGCTTTGAACGGATATCAGTAGTATCTTCATTTTTTCTCCTCAAACAAAAGATATTCTTCGTGCTTATACTATGATGGTTATCATCCAAGTCATCTTTTTATGATTTTAATGATTCAATCCTGCTGCTTCTTGTTAATCTTGAATACCATTTTTGTCGTGTTTGCATACACTTTGTTGTATTTGTACGACTCAATTCCGAGCAGTCACGCAATATAGATTGCAGCTTTTCCATAAATTGATTTTTCGTATAATTCTCCGCATAGTACATAATGGCATTCATCGCAAAAGCCTGCTTGTCGGAATGCAAAAATTCTCGCACGCATTTAGCTAATCCTTCAGCATCCTCCGCATTCGCGCACACGCCAGCCTTTGCCTCCAAAATAACCCTCTGCGTTTCTCCGCCAATGGCACCAATAACAGGTTTTCCTGCCGCCAAGTACGACTGCAGCTTTCCGGGTACGGTTAAACTGATGACAGGATCATTTTTCATCGTGACTAACATTGCATCGGCCATCGCATAGTACTTAGGCATCTCTTCCACTGGCTTTCTGCCGTGGAAGATCACAGGCGCTTCCAATGTTCCTGCAAGCGTCCGACAAGCATCAATCTCCTTGCCGTCACCAACGATATGCCAACGCAAATTCGGAATATCCTTGCATAAGGCTGCCGCTTTTATAATTGTATCAACACTTTGCGCAGAGCCTACATTTCCTGCAAACATAAGATCTATGTCTTCATCTGGTTCTTTTTTGCATTCCCCAGAGGTGAATGTTTCTTCTGCATACTGCGGTAAGTATGTTGTATCATATATACCAAATTCCTTCGCAAAATACTCTGAAAAAGAGTTTGAAGAAACAAGTATTTTATCTACAGAACGATATATTTTTTTTGATATTTTATAAAACCATTTATAAATTATTCCTGAACTTATACCTCCGGCACCTAAACTGGCGGGCCATAAGTCCAGGCAATATAGTACGGATTTCTTTTTATGCTTTTTTGCATATTGGATTCCAGCATTTGCCATCATTACGGGTGACAATTGATTTATGAACACCACATCAAATAAACCATCTAACTGTTTGATATATCTGGTTGAAGCTGTTGAATAGCTGTAATAATTCCATAACCTATGTATTATTCCGGTTTTTCTTGGATGAATAAAACATCTATGCACCTTAACGCCATTGATCATTTCATCCTGATGTGCACCATTCTCATAACCCGGGTATATCTCACCCATAGGATAGTTAGGAGTTCCTGTAACAACGGTTACCTCATTGCCCATTTTGACCAATTCTTCGCAAATATCCGCTATCCGGAATGGTTCTGGTGCATAATACTGACAAATCACAAGAATTCTCATTTCTTAATAAGCTCTCTTTCTTCTTGCTTCTTCATCTCGCCGGTGCCGCCTTCAACAACGCCATCGGATCTTAAAACCGAGATAATTGTGCCAAAGAAGCACCTTACATCCATTGCGAAGCCTTTGAATTTTCCGACATTCAGCGCTGTGGCATACTCGCCATCAAATTTTGCTTTGACCGGGATTTCCAGTTCATCCCTTCCATTGATTTGAGCCCATCCGGTAATGCCCGGTTTCACATCGTTGGCGCCATATTTTTCCCGCTCTGCGATCAGATCTTCCTGAGACCACAGCGCAGGTCTGGGGCCTACGATCGAAAGTTTTGACAAGAAAACCTGATAGATCTGAGGCAATTCATCGATGCTTGTCTTTCGAATAAACTTGCCGACACGGGTTATGTACTGCTCCGGATTTTCCAACAAATGCGTGGGGGTATCGTGAGGTGTGGACATTTTCATGCTGCGGAATTTCCAGATCATAAAATAGGTGATCTCTCCATTTTTCTTCTGACCAACTCTTCTTTGCTTAAAAAGAACAGGACCGGGATCATCTATTTTAATGGCGAGCGCAACAATCAGCATCGGAATCGCCAGTAAAACAATTGCAATGCCCGAAAGAATCAGATCGATCAGTCTTTTGACAATATTTTTATACATTCTTGCCACATCCTCTGTTTTTGTTTACGCCCTGCTTTCAATGTTGCCTGTTGAATTATTCATTCGGCGCAGAACAGGAAAACACACGCAGATGCTCCTCCCATTTTTGCAGGTCATAGTTAATATCTCCAGTTTTCACAGTATCTTTTCTTCTGTATACTGCTCCACAGTTGAGTTTCGTACCTGACTGTACCAGGCAGTACCCCTCCACTGTTGCGCTACAATCAATATGTGCACCTTTGCAGCACATACTCGCATGATTAATCACTGCACCGGCGGAAACAATACAGCCCTGTTCAATCACACAGCCTGTATGCACCACAGCCATCGGCTCAATAATACATCCGCGCATAATTCTTGCCGACGGTGAAATATATGCCTTAGGTGATACAAGGGAAACAATGCGGTAATAGGTTTCTTCTTTGATTCTGTTCAAAAGAGAAAGTCTTACTTCTGGATTGCCGATTGCAACAATAATGTTGCTGTATTCTGACGACAACCGAGCAAAGTCCTGTGTCGTACCGACAACCGGAATTCCATTTGGTGTTGTTTCGCGCTTGTCGTCGACAAATGATATTTTCTCAAAGCACCCCATATCTTCTGCAATTTCAAATGCAACCATGGCATAGGTACTTGCACCAACAATTAGTAAATTCTTATCCATTTCGCGTTCTCATAATCTTTTCTGCAAGGATTCTTTTATACTAACATTGCTTCCGGAATTTTTGCTTCGGTTTTTCCTTCACCGGCAGGATGGTAAGTGGTAACCACCTGTGCCACCATATTCCGCACAGTATTCTCTTCGCCATTATAGGCTGCTTCCATCATCTCCTGCAGTTGCTTCAGGAATACATCCTCCTCAAAGGGGATGGGGCAACCGATGTGGATCAGCTTATTGGGTGTTGTTTTCAGGCCTTCCTCGCTCATCAGCTTTTCTTCATACAGCTTTTCGCCGGGGCGCAGGCCGGTATAGGCGATCTTAATGTCCTCGTCCGGCTTTAATCCGGAAAGGCGGATTAAATTTCTTGCCAGGGTATCGATCTTCACGGGAGATCCCATATCCAGTACAAAAATTTCCCCGCCGTTAGCATAAGTGCCTGCCTGCAGTACCAAGGATGCCGCCTCAGGAATTGTCATAAAGTAGCGGATAATATCCGGATGGGTAACTGTAACCGGACCGCCTTTGGCGATCTGCTCCTTAAAACGGGGAATCACAGAGCCGTTGCTTCCCAACACATTACCAAACCGTACCGCCACAAACTCTGTTTTTGTTTGCCGCGTCTGGGCGTTAGGAATGGATTTTCCCTCTGCCAATTCTTCGGCATGGGTGAAGATGGGGAACAGCTCCTCTTCCGTGTTATTGCGCAGTTTCTTATCAAAGGACTGAATGATCATTTCACAGATTCGCTTGGAGGCTCCCATCACATTGGTGGGATTGACGGCCTTATCTGTGGAGATCAAAACAAACCGCTTACAGCCGTTTTTCATAGCGGCATAAGCTGTTTTATATGTACCAATGGCATTGTTTTTAATTGCCTCACAGGGGCTGTATTCCTTCAGGGGCACATGCTTGTGAGCAGCTGCGTGATAGACGATCTCCGGCTTATACTTTTCAAACACCTGACTGATACGCCGGCTATCACGCACAGAACCAATGAGTACATCCAGTTTCAGATTGGGATGCTTATCCTGCAGCTCCAGCTGAATCGCGTGAGCATTATTCTCATAAATATCAAAGATAATCAGGCGCTCCGGGTTATGTTTTGCAATCTGACGGCACAGCTCGCTGCCAATGGAGCCGCCACCGCCGGTGACCAAAATCACCTTTCCGGACAGAAAACTGTAAATTTCGTCCATTTGCACCTTCACCGGTGCTCTGCCCAACAGGTCCTCAATATTGACCTCCTGCATCGCGCTGGCACTGATCATACCCTTAGCTTGCCGGTACATACTGGGTAAAATCCGCAGTTCGCAGCTGGTTTCTTTGCAAATATCCAGAATATCCCGCCGTTCTTCCGGGCTGGCACTGGGAATCGCCAGATAAATTTTTTCTATTTTAAATTTTTCTGCATTCAGGAGAATATTCTCTCTGCCGCCAACAACGGGAACACCGTCAATATAGCGGTTCCATTTGTTCTCATTGTCATCAATGATGCAGCAAACCCGCTCATTTACCTTTTCGGTGCTGTGCAAATCACGCATAATCATTTGTCCTGCCTGACCGGCACCAATGAGCATAACGCGGCTTGCCATAGCATTCTGAACATCTTTTCTCCATTTGCGTCTTTCCAGCAATACAAAACGATAACCAAAACGAATTGCCAATACCAGAACAAACTGCAGACCGGCGCCTACAAAATAGTAGGAAATCGGCATCCGCTGAAACAGCAAGGTGATTACCACTGTATGGAAAACGGAGCCTACAGCAGAAGCCATAATCGTCCGCACCAGTTCATCATAGCTTGCAAATTGCCAAATGCTGTTATACAAGTGAGAAACTTTGAATATCAGCAGGCAAAGGATCGTATATATCGGAACAAACTTCAACCATGCATAAAGATAATGGGCAGGTATCTCTGAGAAATTGCAGTCAAACCGCAGCCACAACGCCATGAAGTACGCACCGTTAACAACAAGCACATCGTAAATCATAAGCATAATGGCAATGCCCTGCCAATGCAACCAGTTAAATACTCCCCGCTTTTGTTTTCCTTCAGATTTATGGGTCAAAGTTATTCCCTCCTCTCGTTGTTATCTTGCGTTTATTTACTTTTCAGCCAGTTCCTGCTGAATATAGGCCAAGGCGCGAATCTTCTCCTTGGTCTCCTCCACGCTCAGCATTGCTGTGTTACTGGAGTTAAACTCAGACAAGACATTGCGCTCAACATTACCCTTGCTGAAGTACTTATCATAGTTCAGGCCGCGATTGTCACAGGGAACGCGGTAGAAGTTGCCCATATCGATAGCATTGGCACATTCTTCGTTGGTAAGTAAGGTTTCGTACATCTTTTCGCCGTGGCGGATACCGATGATCTTAATATCTTCCTTTTTGCCACCGAACAGTTCGCAAACAGCCTGTGCCTGGGTGCCAATGGTACAAGCCGGCGCCTTCTGCACCAGAATATCACCGCTCTTGCCGTGCTCGAAGGCAAACAGTACCAGGTCCACAGCCTCATCCAGGCTCATAATGAAACGAGTCATAGTGGGATCAGTGATAGTGATGGGCTCGCCCTTTTTGATCTGATTGATCCACAGAGGAATCACAGAGCCACGGCTACACATAACATTACCATACCGGGTGCAGCAAATTTTGGTCTTTTCCGGCGAAACAGTGCGAGATTTTGCAACAATTACCTTTTCCATCATTGCCTTAGAGGTGCCCATAGCATTTACAGGGTAAGCCGCCTTATCTGTGGAAAGGCAAACCACATTGCTGACACCGGCCTCAATGGCAGCAGTCAGCACATTCTCGGTACCGATAACATTGGTGCGCACAGCTTCCATGGGGAAGAACTCGCAGGAAGGCACCTGCTTCAGTGCTGCAGCGTGGAAAATATAGTCTACGCCAACCATTGCGGGGCGAATGGACTCGATGCTCCGCACATCGCCAATATAGAATTTAATCTTCTCTGCAAAATCCGGATACTTTGCCTGATATTCGTGGCGCATATCATCCTGCTTTTTCTCATCACGGGAGAAAATGCGGATCTCGCCAATGTCTGTGGTCAAAAAGCGGTTCAGAACCGCATTGCCGAAGGAACCGGTGCCACCGGTAATCAATAAAATTTTGTTGGTGAATAATGACATTGATTAATGCTCCTGTCTCTTTTTCGGAAAGATGCAATAGTA
>JAEIGA010015420.1_pt1 | contig 11633 bp, 8 predicted proteins | sample 9270691 | NCBI WGS metagenome assembly JAEIGA01 (sample SAMN17057246, study PRJNA624740) | gut metagenome | biome: biome; isolation source: fecal sample | host: Bos grunniens | place: China: Xizang | collected 2019
GCCAATAAGATTCAGGTAAATCGTAATAATATACCACTCACGGTTTCTGTTATAGGCCGAGAACAGATTGAAGCGAGTAGTGAATCTGCTCTTTTACCCGTTTTGTCTTTACATATCCCAGGTTTGTTTGTTACACAAAAAGGTATAACTGGTTTTGGTGTTTCAGAAGGTGCTGCAGGTACAGTTAATATTCGCGGTGTAGGAGGTGGAAATAAAGTTTTAATGTTATTTGATGGTCAACCACAATGGGCGGGAGTTTTTGGACATGCTTTGCCGGATACTTATGTGGCATCTGATGTGGAACGAGTGGAAGTGATTCGGGGACCTGGCTCTCTGTTGTATGGATCAAATGCCATGGGAGGAGTTGTGAATATAATTACTCGTAGACACAAACAAGTGGGAAGACGAACGCAAGCTCGTGTAATGTATGGTTCTTATAATACCCAAAAATACATGATTAACAATGGCTATAATAAGAAGAAGTTTAATAGTTTTATTTCTTTAAATCATGATCGAACGGATGGGCATCGTTCTTATTCTAAATTCCAAATCACAAATGGTTTTTTGAATTTGGGGTATACTATTAATGATCATTTCAAATGGTTAGGTGATGCAAGTATTGCGAAATCTAAATTTCAAAATCCAGGAAAGATTTATGAACCTATACTGGATAATAAAATGGATATTTTGCGTGGAACAGCTTCTATGGCATTGGAAAATAATTATGATAAAGTCAGTGGTGCCATTCGACTGTTTTATAATTGGGGAAATCACGAGATTAATGATGGATATAAACCTGGAGAACAACCGTTGAATTATCTTTTTCATTCTAAAGATCATAATGTTGGAGTTTTGTTTTATGAGTCTTTTCGTCTGTTTAATGGAAATCTTTTTACTGTAGGATTGGATTATAAAAATTGGGGAGGATATGCTTGGAATGATTATACAGATGGAACGAAGGCTGATTTAGTCGATAAAACTGTGAATGAAATGGCAGTTTATGGAGTTATGCAACAAACCTTATGGGATAAAATTACGTTAAATGCCGGTATTCGGTACGAGTATAATAGTGTTTATGGTCGGGAGTGGGTTCCTCAGGGTGGTTTTACATTGCATTTGTTAGAAGGAAATTTGATTCGAGGATCGATCTCTAAAGGATTTAGAAGTCCCAATATTCGTGAAATGTATATGTGGGGAGCTGCAAATTCTAATTTGAGACCGGAGAGCATGATTAATTATGAAGTGGCAATTGGACAATCTTTTTTGGGAGGAGATCTTTTTTCAGAAATAACAGCATTTTATATTGATGGAAAAGATATGATCTATTCGGTAAGTGTGAATGGTGATAACCGACCACCTTTTCAAAATAGAAATACAGGTTCTTTTATTAATAAAGGAATAGAATTTGAAACTCATTACCGAATAATGAAAGATTTGGAACTAAATATGAATTATAGTTATTTGCACATGAGTAATCCTATACCTGGTGCTCCTGCTCATAAATTATATGGAGGAATTACTTATAGTTTGGGTCGTTTCACTTGGAATGTGCATGTACAGTCCGTTTTTGATTTATATACAGATGTCTCTTGTTTAAAGAAGGAAGATTTTTCTACGCTAAATGCAAAGGTTTCTTATCGATTTGGAACTCTGGATAAGGGTGTGACTCTTTTTGTTAAAGGAGAGAATTTGACTGCTACTCGTTATGAAATAAATGATGGTTTTCCAATGCCGAAAGCTATCTTTCTAGGTGGTATAGATGTTGCTTTTTAAACATTTTATCTACCTTTGCCCCCCGTAACAATAAATAGATATAAATATGTCAGTTGCAAAAAGGGATTTAGAGGATACAAGAAAGGTTACGACACATCGTTTGATAGAGATGAAACAACGTGGTGAAAAAATTTCCATGTTGACAGCTTATGATTTTTCAATGGCTCAGTTGATTGATCAGGCAGGAATGGATGTGATTTTAGTAGGTGATTCAGCCTCTAATGTTATGGCTGGTAACGTAACGACTTTACCTATTACATTGGATCAAATGATTTATCATGGTAAATCGGTTATGAAAGCTGTTAAACGGGCTTTAGTTGTGGTCGATTTACCTTTTGGTACATATCAAGGAAATTCAAAAGAAGCATTAGCATCGGCTATTCGTGTGATGAAAGAGACACATGCTGATTGTATAAAATTGGAAGGTGGATCTGAAATTCGTGAATCTATTGAACGTATTCTATGTGCAGGGATTCCGGTTATGGGACATTTAGGATTAACTCCTCAATCAATTAATAAATTTGGAACTTATACTGTTCGAGCTCGTGAAGAAGCTGAGGCACAAAAATTGATAGAAGATGCACACTTATTGGAGTCAATAGGTTGTTTCGCTATTGTGTTGGAAAAAATTCCGGCAGCGTTGGCTGCTCGTGTCGCTTCTGAATTAACAATTCCAATTATTGGTATTGGAGCTGGTGGAGGTGTTGATGGTCAAGTATTGGTAATGCATGATATGTTAGGTATCAATAAAGGTTTCTCTCCTCGTTTCTTGCGTCGTTATGCTAATTTAGCAGAGGATATAACTCGTGCAGTTCAGAATTATATTGAAGATGTAAAGACAAAAGATTTCCCGAACGAAAAAGAACAATATTGAGTTTCTTAATCACATCGGATTTAATAGAGAAATGTTATGCCCCTAAAAAGTTTGATTAAACTTTTTAGGGGCATATTAATATTAAAGAATATCCAATGTCTGATTCTAAATCGATATAGATGTTTACCAGTTGTCTGTACGGAATGGTATTAAAGGTAAATTCCGGTGGTTAACCACATTTCCAATTTGGAAGTTTTTGAAACAATAGCGAACAGCTACCGGTTTTTTTACTTTGGAAGAAGATACAATAATTTCATCATCTTTTTTGCCTAATTTCGCTTCTGCTGGATAAAACTTTTTATTCTCGCCTGCTATTTCAAATCCTCTGATATCTTCCCATGGACTAAGACCTCGGTCTGCATGGTTAAAACGAACGATGATTTGTTCTCCTTCTATTTCCATTTCTCTATAAGATGGACTGTCTGGGTAGATTCCTTTATGACCATATGTTTTGGCTAAAGCGTGCCATGCTAAACGGTCTCCAATCTCTTTTTTCTTTCTTGGATGTATTTGTGAATATTCGTATGGTTCAACTAAATCGTTTGTTGTAATCATTGCACTATTAGGAATCAATGCTTGTGCTTTAAATTGTGCTTCACGCAAGTAAGCAGATTTGGTACCATTACAATCATTACTATAGGCAAAAGGGGCTATCTCTACATAATAAAAAGGAAGTTCTCCTTGTTCCCAGATTGAACGCCATTCTTTTACCATGGTTACCATTCGTTCTGTATAAGTTTCATAACGACTAACATTTGCACATCCTTGATACCAAATGAATCCTTTGATGGTATATTTGCGAGTAGGATAGAGCATAGCGTTATATAAAACTAATGGTTGACGCCATTTATATTGCGGATTTTTAGTTATTTCAAGATCAATATCAGAATAACCTTTAAGAATATTTTCGGGTAACCATCCTTCAATACAAGATCCTCCCCAGCAACAGTTAATAAGCCCGATAGGAACTTGCAATGTTTTTTGTAATGCTAAAGCGTAAAAATAACCGGTCGCTGTAAATCCAGGAGTATTTTCAGTTGTTGATTCTTTCCATTCTCCTTTGGCATAAGTTTGTGGAGTAAGAGCTCCTTTACGTTGAATAGTCGCTATACGAATGATGTGATTAGGTGCGTCGGCTATAACTTCATTCGCATTTTCGATAGGACATCTTGCAAAACCATTTAAAGGCATTTCCATATTAGATTGTCCGGAACATAGCCAAACTTCACCGATTAAAACATTATGAAGTGTGATGGGTTCACCATCGCTGATAGTTACGCTTTGAGGAGTGAAACTTGCTCCAGGAGTACTAATCGTAGTTTCCCAAAAACCTTCAGCATTGGCTTTGGTTTCTGCTGACGTATTCCAAGAAGTTTGAATTGTGACGGTACTGTTAGGTGTTGCTTCTCCCCAAAAGCGGGCATTAGTCTGTTGTTGTAGAACCATGTTATGACCGATTAGTTCTGGCAGTTTTACTTTGGCATGAGCAGAGATAAAACAAAGCAAACAGAAAGCTATAAAAAATTTTGTTTTCATGATATTTATATAATTAGTGAGTCAAAGATAGATAGAAATTTTAAATTGAGAGAGAAATGTTGTATTATTGTATTTTATAAATAAGTTAATCTTTAAAATTGAAAACATGATGTCAATAAAAACGTATATTGAGTCTAATAAAGACCGTTTTTTGGAAGAACTATTTTCTTTAATCCGTATTCCTTCTATTAGTGCAAAGCAAGAACATAAACCAGATATGGTAGCTTGTGCAGAACGTTGGAAAGAACTATTGTTGGCAGCCGGTGCTGATAAAGCTGAAGTTATGCCTACTAATGGTAATCCTGTGGTATATGGTGAAAGAATTTATTCGGCTGAAGCTCCTACGATTTTGGTTTATTCACATTATGATGTAATGCCGGCAGAACCTTTGAATCTTTGGAAGAGTGAACCATTTGAACCCGAAATTCGTGATGGACGTATTTGGGCACGTGGAGCAGATGATGATAAAGGTCAAGCAATGATGCAGGTTAAAGGCTTTGAGACGGCTTTAAATATGGATTTGGTGAGATGTAATGTGAAGTTTATTTTTGAAGGAGAAGAGGAAATCGGATCGCCAAGCCTGGAAACATTCTGTAAAGAAAATCAAGAACTACTTAAAGCTGACGTTATATTGGTTTCAGATACTAGTATGGTTAGTGCAGAAACTCCTTCCTTGACTACCGGCTTACGTGGATTGGCTTATTGGGAAGTTGAGGTAACCGGACCAAACCGAGATTTACATTCTGGCCATTTTGGTGGAGCCGTGGCTAACCCGATCAATGTTTTGTGTAAAATGATGGCTGATATAACGGATGCAGATGGTCGTATCACGATACCTGGTTTCTATGATGATGTCGAAGAAGTTCCACAAGCAGAAAGAGATATGATTGCTCAAATTCCGTTTGATGAAGCAAAATACAAGGCTGCGATAGGAGTTGATGAAGTCTTTGGAGAAAAGGGGTATTCAACTTTGGAACGTAACAGCTGTCGTCCGTCATTTGATATTTGTGGTATTTGGGGAGGATATATTGAAGAAGGTAGTAAAACTGTTCTTCCTTCCAAAGCTTATGCTAAGGTTTCTTGCCGTTTAGTACCACATCAGGAACATGCTAAAATCTCTAAACTTTTTGAAGATTATATGGCAAGTGTGGCTCCATCGTATGTCAAAGTGAAAGTTACTCCAAAACATGGAGGTCAGGGATATGTATGTCCGATTGATTTGCCTGCTTATAAAGCAGCAGAAGAGGCAATGGAGGTTGCTTTTGGTAAGCGTCCGTTGGCTGTTCGTCGTGGTGGTAGTATTCCAATCATTTCTACATTTGAACGAGTATTAGGTATTAAGACGGTATTGATGGGATTTGGTGTTGAACAAAATGCAATTCACTCACCAAACGAAAGTTGTTCATTGGACTTCTTCTATAAAGGAATTGAGTCGGTTGCTGAATTTTATAAACGTTTCCAATAATATGACGAATGAAGATATAATCGCTCGGGCATTAAAAAATACGGGTATTGCTGCTTTGAATGAAATGCAACAAGCTGTATTGGATGTCGGGACGACTAAAGATTTGTTGTTGCTTAGTCCGACCGGTTCGGGTAAAACGTTGGCTTTTTTGTTGCCTTTGTTGACGACATTAACGGATGAGGTAAAAAAGATACAAGCGTTGATCATAGCCCCTTCACGAGAATTAGCAATACAGATTGAGACTGTTTTTCGTTCGTTAGGAGCTGGTTATAAAGTGAATTGTTGTTATGGTGGTCATCCTTTGCGGATAGAAAGCAAAAGTTTGGAATATCCTCCGACGGTTTTGATTGGGACACCAGGACGAATCTTAGACCATTTAGAACGAGGCAATATTCAGTTAGATGGGGTTAAAACTTGGATTTTAGATGAGTTTGACAAATCTCTTGAATTGGGTTTCTTGGATGAAATGAAAAAGATTGCCGCTCATTTACCGGGTGTACGCCGTCGAGTTTTGACTTCCGCGACTGCTGCTGTTGAGGTTCCAGGATTTGTAGGGATGCGTAAACCCATACGTCTCTCTTTTTTGAAAGAAAACAAAGAGGTGAAAGGTTTGACTTTACGTGTAGTAAAGTCGCCGGTAAAAGATAAATTAGAAACATTATATAAATTGTTAGGTGAACTAAAAGGAGGTTCTGCTCTAATATTCTGTAATTATCGTGAAACAGTGGAACGAGTTTGTGATTACTTAACAAAGATGGGGGTGGAGAATGGATGTTTTCATGGAGGAATGGAACAGTTAGAACGTGAACGAACCTTGGCCTATTTTCGAAATGGGAGTATCACTGTGTTTGTTTCGACAGATTTAGCATCACGTGGATTGGATATTGCGGAGGTGAAACATGTCATTCATTATCATCTACCAGTTAATGAGGAGGCTTATGTACATCGAAACGGACGTACAGCTCGTATGCATGCGGAAGGTATAGCATATCTGATATTGAATGAAACAGAAACTGTACCTGAATATGTGACACGTGAACCGGAAGAATTCTTTTTACCGGAAGTTACAAAGAAACCGATTGTCCCAGAGTGGAAAACCATTGTTATAAATCGAGGGAAGCGGGATAAGTTGAGTAAAAAAGATGTAGTCGGTTTTCTATTCCAGAAAGGACAATTAGATAAAGCTGATTTGGGAATTGTTGAAATTAAAGAGAGTTGTGCTTTTGCTGCTGTTAAACGTGAGAAGGTCAAAGGACTGTTGGCACGTATTCGAGATGAGAAGATTAAAAACATGAGAGCAAAATTTGTATGAGCATATTGATAAAGGAGGTTTTGTTGAATGGTAACATTACGGATGTTTATATTCAAGGAAATCGGATAAAGGAAATTGGAAAACAATTGGAGGTAAAGGCTGAACAGGTGATTGATGGTCGTAAAAAAGCATTGATTCCTGGTTTCATCAATGCACATACCCATGCGGCAATGACACTGTTTCGTGGGTTTGGTGATGATATGCCTCTGAAGGCATGGTTGGAGGATAAGATTTGGCCGAATGAAGCTAAACTTACTTCAGAAGATGTCTATTGGGGTACAAAATTGGCTTGCTTGGAAATGATAAAAAGCGGGACAACGACTTTCTTTGATATGTATCATAAATTCGGCGCTTCAGCAAAAGCCGTTGAGGAAATGGGGCTTAGAGCTTTATTGGCTGGAGCCTGTTTTGACCATTTTAATCCGGAGTTGAGAGAGAAAGGTAAGCAAGCAGTAAAAAAGTTGTATACTGAATCTTTATCTTTCAGTGACAGGATTCAGTATGCGGCAGGCCCTCATGCTATTTATACAGTGTCAGGTGAATTACTTCAATGGATTCATGCTTTTGCAGAAGAACATCAAGTTCCGATACATTTACACTTGGCAGAAACGGAGGTGGAGGTACGGGATGCTCTTCGGCAATTCGGATTGACCCCTGTCCGTTATTTACATCGGTTAGGAATCTTGTCTCCCCGCCTGATTTTAGCACATGGGCTTTATGTGGATGATGAAGAAATTCAAATATTGGCAGATCATGGAGTAACAGTAGTACATAATCCGGCTTCCAATATGAAATTAGCTTCAGGATACCGTTTTAAATATCGTGAAATGCAAATCGCCGGTCTCCGGGTAGCATTGGGTACAGATGGTTGTTCTTCTTCCAATAATTTGGATATGGTTGAAGCGATGAAATTAGCCTCTTTATTGGGTAAAGCTTGGCGGAAAGATCCAGAAGCTGTAACAGCAAAAGAAATTTTTCAAACGGCAACATTATCGGGAGCAGAAGCTATAGGGTTAAAGGGTGGACAAATTGCTGAAGGTTATTTGGCTGACCTTTGTTTGGTCGATTTGAATATTCCAGCCTTTGCTCCTAATCATGATTTTGTGTCGAATTTAGTTTATGCAGCCAACGGTAGTTGTATTGATACGGTCATTTGTGATGGTAAAATTTTGATGCAAGATAGGAAAGTGCCGGGAGAAGATGAAATTATCGAACATGCATCTAAGTTGGCTTATCAATTAGTTGTCAAACCTAACGCATGAATTTGAAATCAGATAAAAATATTAGGTCTATGGATACGAACAAAATGAATGATTTATATCGAGAAGCGGCAGAGTATCTTTCTACTCGTATAACCGGTTCTCCGGAGACAGCCATTATTTTAGGAAGTGGTTTAGGATCTTTGGCTGATCAAATTGAAGATGCCGTAATTATCCCTTATGCTGAAATACCTCATTTTATGCATTCAACGGCTACAGGTCATAAAGGAAACTTGATTTGTGGAAAGTTAGGAGATAAACAGGTAATAGCAATGCAAGGGCGTTTTCATTATTATGAAGGATATACAATGCAGCAAGTAACTTTTCCTATTCGGGTAATGAAGCTGTTAGGTATAAAGAATCTGTTGGTGTCAAATGCTGCGGGAGGTATTAATAACACGTTTAAAGTTGGTGATATGATGATTATTCGTGATCATATCAACATGATGCCTAATCCTTTAATCGGACCAAATAATGAGTTGTTTGGTACTCGTTTCCCTGATATGACTAGAGCGTATGATCGGGAGTTTATGTGTTTGGTAGAAGAGATTGCTGAATCAATGAATATCTCATTGAAAAAAGGCGTTTATGTCGGATTAACAGGACCCTCTTTTGAGACTCCGGCAGAATATGCTTTTTATGGAAAAGTTGGTGGAGATGCAATCGGTATGAGTACAGTTCCTGAAGTTATTGTGGCACGTCATGCAGGTATTCGTGTCTTTGGTATGTCTGTTATTACAAATGAAGGTTATCATTTTGCGGATGACTTTGTGAATGATGGAGAAGATGTGATTGTGGCAGCTAATAAAGCAGCTACGATTATGACGTGTCTGTTTCGTGAATTGATAGCGAGAATCGAATAAAAAGGATAGAGGGTGTAGAGTTCTTCAAAAAAGGAATAAAAAAAATCAATCAAGTTTTGGAGAAAAGAAAAATACATATATCTTTGCACCCGTTATCGCGGAAGTAGCTCAGTTGGTAGAGCATAACCTTGCCAAGGTTAGGGTCGCGGGTTCGAGCCCCGTCTTCCGCTCAAATGCGGTATGAGGCCGCATTTTTCATATCATGTAGTGGCCCAAATGGCGGAATTGGTAGACGCGCACGTTTCAGGTGCGTGTGTCGAGAGGCATGCAGGTTCGAGTCCTGTTTTGGGCACCCTTTATAAAATGCGCAGATGGTGAAATTGGTAGACACGCTACTTTGAGGGGGTAGTGCCGGTTTCGGCGTGTGAGTTCGAGTCTCATTCTGCGCACGAAATCCATATGACAACTTTACAGTTGTTATATGGATTTTTTTTATAGGAAAATTGGGGTTATAGAGAATGGCTTAGTTACGAATTGGCAACCGTACCCAAATCCAATCAGGTATTAATTTCCAAAAGAAAACAAGGATAGCATATTTCCAATCAATGATTGCACGACGTTTCTTTCGACTGATGGCTTTTACGATTTGTTCAGCGGTATAGCTCGGAGACATGAGCATCGGATATTTGTCATTTTTCAATAGGTCTGTTTTTACAAATCCGGGACGAATATCTGTGAAAATAATAGGTAGCTTTTCCATACGAGCCAACTGATCCAATGTGTCTATGTAGATGTTTTGAAAACGTTTCGTAGCTGAATAGGCAGGCGCTGCCCCTAAACCTTTAGTCCCAGCAATGGAACTGAATACAGCTAATTGTCCACCTCCATTTTCTTTGAAATAGTTAAAAGCGGTTGTTACCATACGGGTAAAGCCAACTCCGTTGGTTTCCAATGTCGCTAATTCGATAGCCGGATTTAATGAACGGTTTTGGCTTCCTATGCCGGAACTAAGTAAGAAGATATCCATACCTCCAACTTTCTCAATGAGTCGAAGTAATTTTTCTGGTGCATCAGGAAGTGTTACATCTATGGATTCTGTTTCAAACTGTTCGGGTGCATCTGAACGTATTTGTTCTAATCGATCGACACGACGTCCGGCGATACCTATACGCCAACCTAATTTACGGTAAATCTGGGCGATTTCATATCCAATACCCGAGGTTGCTCCTATGATGATGATTCTTTTCTTTGATGTCATAATATTTGAATTTATAAAGCAAAGATACAATTACTTTTCTTTCTTGAATTGTAAACCTAAAAAGATTACACCCGGAATGAATATGATTACAGATGAAACTAAAAGAGCTGTTTGAAGAGAGTACATGTCATTTAACCAACCTAAAAAGGGACTGATTGCTGCAAACATCAATCGGATGATGAAATTACGGATAGAAAGGACTGTCGCTCTCATTTCAGAGATAGTCATTTGATTGATGTATCCTTTTAAAATAGGAGTGGCAAAACCTCGGAAGATATAGAAGACAAAGAGAATTGCTAATCCAACATAAGTAAGATTGAATGCTAATGTAACATACCCACCTACGATAAATAGAAGAATCAAAGTCCCCATTTTTTTAGGACCTAAATAACTATCTACACGGTCAGAATATAAGGCTGCAAAACCTACAACTAAATTTAGTACTGTCCAAATAACTCCAAACCAAGAAACAGGAGTCTTTAAATACATTAAAACCGGTTGGACAAACCAAGCCATCATTAAAGTTGCAGCACCAATGATACCTGAATACATAATGTTGCAACAAAGTCTCTTATTCGTTATTAAAGAGTATTTAATGATACGTATGATTTCAGTTAATGGATTTTGTATCTGTTTAGATCTATTCACCTCTTTCAGAGCGATGGAGGCAGGTATTCCGATGAAGGCTATAGCGGCCTGCCCATAAAAAGGAAAACGTAAAGAATAGACGGCAAGCAATCCGCCCAAAATCCCTGCAAAGGCTTCTGCAAAATTTCCTATCATTGTGATGCGACCTTCGTAACGAAGATACAGATGTTCTTCTTTATATTGGGCAGTTGTATCGTAGAGAAGGGCGGAGTCGGCTCCATTTACTAATGTTTGACCGATACCTAAAAGCAGTTCAGCAAAGAGAAAAGCTGCAAATGTATCTGTAAAAGAGTAACAGAGATAACCGAAGAAGAAGAGGAAACTTCCTAAAAGTAAACATTTTCGTCTACCCCATACATCAGCTAAATATCCAGAAGGAATCTCTAAGGTAACAGCTGCTATTGAATATACGCTTTTCAAAATGAAAACATCTTGTAGTCCTAATCCCTGTTTTTCATAGAATAGAACTATGATGGGCATGACCAAAGAGAACCATTTGGAAAGTTTGATTAAGTAGAGTGCATAGATATTTCGTTTCATTTTGCAAAAGTACAAAATATGAAACGAATTTATTTCTGTTTAAATTTTCTTCTTAAGTGTAAAAAGAATGGTTAATCCCTTTCCTAAACTGCTTTTGGCAGATATCTGTCCTTTGTGAAAGTGTACGCCATTTTTGACAATGGATAATCCTAATCCTGTTCCACC
>JAEIGA010015421.1_pt1 | contig 11633 bp, 12 predicted proteins | sample 9270691 | NCBI WGS metagenome assembly JAEIGA01 (sample SAMN17057246, study PRJNA624740) | gut metagenome | biome: biome; isolation source: fecal sample | host: Bos grunniens | place: China: Xizang | collected 2019
CGAAAGCGACCGAAAGGCGCGCCAGATAATAAGACGGGCAATTACAAAAAATCCCGACGCGTATATTCTGGTCACGGGCTGTCTTGCCGAAACCGACCTTGAAAGCGTAAAAAATATACTTGGCGTTGACTACGTTTGCGGAAACGCCAACAAATCCAAGATTGCCGACGCGGCAATGGCGCTTTTGCAAAGGGGCGTTAAGAATGACGGACGCTGAAAAACTTGAATATTTGCAAACGCTGACAGGCAGCAGCGCGTCTGATGATTTCTTAACGCTCTGCCTTGACATTGCAGAGAATGCGATTCTGTTAAAACTCTATCCGATGAGTACTGACCGCAGCGAAAAGACTGTGCCGGATATCTATTCGTTCCAGCAGATCCGTATTGCCCAGTATCTGGTCAATAATAAGGACTCGCTTGGCCTTCTGCTCCATACCGAGCAGGGAATCACGGACCAGTTCGCTTCCGCTGCGGCAGTGCCGCCGGATTTACTCGCCGATGTGATCCCGTTCGCCACTGTTCCATCCAAGATCGTGGGGTGATATCCATGCTGTTCAATCAGTATAAACAGACGATCTGGTACTGCACATACGCAGGGTCGCAGCGCCAGACTGATGCGCATGGAAATCTGTCCGGGCAGAAGCTGCCGACATATAACCAGGCTGAATCCATTGACATCCATGTCGGATGGGCAAGGGGAACCGCCGATACGGATATATTCGGTATCGCCCTGGATTATGACAAGCCCATGGTTACGAATCAAATGGATTGCCCCATCGATGAGAACACGGTCCTCTTCGTGGAGAAGCAGCCGGAATATGATGAAAATCAGATTCCGAAGTACGACTACATCGTGAAGAGAGTGGCAAAGTCCAAAAACTACATCACCTATGCGATCAAGAAGGTGAGCGCGTCATGAAGTACGTTTCCTTGAATATCAATATCCTTGATCCTTCCAGTATCGACAAAGCAATTGAACAAGTGCGCAAGCAAGAGGAATGGCTCAAGGAGAAAAGCAAGGAACTGCGCAAGCAGCTTGGCGAAGCCGGGCAGGCCATCGCGCAGACATACTACGAAAACGCGATCTATGCCGGTCACAACGATGTCGAAGTAAGAACAGAAGAAGCCGATGAGCGTACAACATCTGTTATCGCGTCAGGTACATCGCTCCTTTTCATCGAATTCGGCACCGGCGTGTATTATCCAGATCGGCATCCGCTGGCAGGCGATCCTGAACTGGGCATCCTTGAACGCGGTGAATATGGGCTTGGACACGGCAAACAGGAAGCATGGGGCTATTATGGTGATCCCGGCAACAATACCTTCAAGCAGATTGAAGGGCCGAATGGAACCGTAAATATCACCCATGGTAACCCGGCGAACCAATCGCTTTACCTTACGGGTCATGACCTGAAAGATATCGCTGAAGATACGGCAGGAAGGGTATTTGTATGAAAGATTGCGAGAAAGAGGTATTTACCAGGCTGTGCGGTCCTTTGGAAGCACAGTTCCCCGGTATCGAGGTCGTTGACCGGGAATTAAGAGTGCCGGAACACTTTCCTCATGTCTCCATCGTCATGGCAGATAACCCGGTCCGCAGACAGAACCTGGATTCCGGCGATACGGAAGTAACAGAACCGTCATTCCTGATCAATGTACATTCCAACAAAACTTACGGTGCGAAAGACGAGTGCAAGGAGATCATGGCATTCATCGATGACCTGATGTTCGGCATGAACTTTACCCGGACTTACATCGTACCGTTATCCAATTTATATGATGCTACCATCTATCGTCTGACTGCCCGGTATGCGGGCGTGTTTGACGGCAATTACTTTTACAGGAGGTAAGGCCATATGGCATCTGCAACGATTTACACCTATCTCATGCAGAATACAACCGGCACGACCTACACCAAGCTTGTGGACATCAAGTCGTACCCCGATCTCGGCGGCACTCCCGAACAGATCGATGTTACCACGCTGTCCGATACCATCCGCAAGAACGTGAATGGTGTGCAGGAACTGGATTCCTTTGAATTCACTGCGAACTACGATAAGACCGACTATACCACGCTGAAGGCTCTGGAAAATACCACGAAGAAATACGCGGTATGGTTCGGAGTCAACGGTTCCGGCACTCCCGATGGTTCTCTGGGCAAATTCGATTTTGAAGGCGAACTGTCCGTCTATGCTGTCGGCGCAGGCGTGAACGAAGCGCGTGACATGAACATCTCCATCGCCCTGTCTTCGGAGATCGAATTCAGCTGATCCAACAAGTAAGAAAGGAAAGTGACAATGGCTAAAACAATTCAGTTTGTCTACAAAGACAAGGAGTACACCCTGGAGTTTACCAGACGGACGATTCGCCGGATGGAAGATGAAGGGTTTGTACCGTCCGAGATCGACCGGAAACCTGCCACGATGATCCCGCAGCTGTTTGCCGGGGCATTCCGTGCGCATCATCCGCTGATCAAGCCGGACCTGGTCGAAGAGATCTTCGCGTCTATCGAGAATAAGGAAGACCTTATCATCACTCTTGCGGAGATGTACAACGAGCCGCTGATGGCGATGGTCGAGGAGCCTGAAACCGGAAAAAACGTGAGTTGGACAGTGAATCGTTAATAGCGCGGTCACTGCCCGAAGAAAGGGGGGGACGCGAGAGAAATCAAGCGTCCCCTTCACGCTATACGGATACATTTGAACGAATGTGTCCCATGTACATCCGAGCGGGAATGACATACGAACAGTACTGGGATGGGGACTGCGAGATGGTCAAGTATTATCTGGCAGCTTTCCAGGACCAGCAGGAACAGGAGTCGTTCTATTTGTGGATGCAAGGCCGGTACTTCTACGAAGCACTGCTGAATGCATCACCTGCCCTGAACGGCATGTCGAAGAACCACAAGCCGACCCCATACCCGGAAGAGCCGTATCCGCTGTCCCAGCGCGAAGCTGAACATCAGGATAAGCGCAGGCAGGAACGGGCGCTGTTCGATACCCGCGAAAAGATGTTTAAGATCATGAAAGCAAACAACGCACGATTTAATAAACCAAAATTAGAAGAAAGGGGGGATAACCTGAATGGCAGAGGAAATGATCCAAAACCTGAAGCTGAACATCACGGATAATGCGGATGCTGCTGCACAATCGCTTGAGAAGCTTGCGTCTTCGCTGACATCGCTTCGCCAGGCGGCAAGCGGAAAGAACAATCTTGCCGGTTTCGCCGGGAAGCTTGAAACGCTTTCTAAAGCGTTGAATCAAATCGATGCATCGAAAGCAGACGCATTTAAAACGATTGCGGATTCCATTTCAAAGCTTGGAGAAGCAAAGACTTTTTCCAAGACGATTTCAAACAATATCACTGCGCTTGGTGAAGCGTTGAGCAAGTTTGAAGGGTCGGAATCGTTCGTCAACACAGTCGAACAGCTTGGAAAGGCAGCGCAAAGCTTTAGCGGTGTCAGTATTTCCACTACGATTTCCAAGCGGCTGAATGAGATCCATACGGAACTGTCGGCTGTTACAGATGATGAGATTGCTCGTTTGGAAAGACTTGCGGAAGCTTTGATGCAGATCTCTCTCGCTGGAACGAGCCTTCCGGGAAGACGGCAGTTAGCCGGTATTCTTGGCGGTATTCGCGATGACGGATGGGATTCTGCGGTAGATGCCGGTTCCACAGATATGGGAGCGTCCGCAGGCGGTGCAGCTGCACCGCTCACAAGATTGCAAAGCATTCTTGCCGGATTTAAGTCTGTCGGCGCTGGCGCTGCATCCGCATTCAAAAGAGTTGCCAGTGCAATCGGAAGACTTGGAGCCACAGCCACAAAAGCCGGTGGTAAAGGCCTTGTTGGTCTTACGAAAAACCTTGCCAAATTACCAGTGCTTCTGGGTGCCAGGTTCGCCTCACGCATCAAACAGGTTACATCCGGCCTTGGGAATATGTTCGCTGCCTTAAAGCGAATTGCTATGTACCGCCTGTTCCGGTCGGCTATCAAGATGTTTACAGAAGGCCTTCAGGAAGGCGTGAAGCACATGTATGCCTATAGCCGGGCGGCAGGTACCGCGTTCGCAGGGAGCATGGACAAGATTGCCACAGCAGGGTTATATGTCAAAAACTCCCTTGGTTCCCTTGCGGCCCCTATCGTTAATGCGCTTGCTCCGGCAATCGATTTTGTCGCAGACAAAGTCGTAGACCTGATTAACCTGATTTCGCAGTTGTTCGCCCGGTTATCCGGCGCTGATACATATTCCAAAGCAAAGAAATTTGCAAGTACATGGGAAGATGCAGCGGAAGACGCGTCCGGTGCTGCCCGGAAAGCCGTAGATGAAATTAAACGCTACACGCTTGGATTTGACGAATTGAACATCCTTGGCAAGCCCGATGACGATTCCGGCGGTGGCGGTGGCGGCGGTGGTGGCGGCGATGATGGTTCCGAAATGTTTGAAGAGGTTGAGATCTCTAATGAAATTTCGGAATTCGCTGACAAGCTGAAAGAAGCCTTTGAAGCGCAGGACTGGCATGGTCTTGGAGAACTGATCGGTGGCAAGATCAACGAGATGATCGAAAGAATCGACTGGTATGACCTTGGCTATCAGGCTGGTTCCTTACTGAATGCCGGGATCGAAACATCGGTTTCCATGATCGATACTGTCAACTGGCGTGACATTGGACATAGCATCGCAGAGTTCATAAACGGAATCGTTGATTCTGTGAATTTCAAGGATCTGGGCAAACTTGTCACTGATCCGTTTAAGATTGCAATTCAAGGCCTTGTCGGGTTCATTGAAAAACTCGATACAAAGGACCTTGGCGATGCCATCACTGATTTCTTTGTAGGTGCTTTCGACAACATTACAGAAACACTGGAATCCGTAGACTGGAAAGATTTCGGCGATACGCTTTGGCAGAAAATCAAAGGTTTGTTTGAAGGACTCCAGTTTGGAGAAATTGCGTCTTCATTCATGAGAGCGCTTGGTACTGCTCTTCGGTCTGTTGTAAACCTTCTTTCCGGTTTCTTTGGGGCCATTTGGGAAGACATTGTTGCTTGGTGGGAAGAGAACATTTCTGCCGATAGTTTCGGCGAGGTCGTTGCAAATCTCTGGAATGCTTTGAAGGACGCACTTGGAAACATTACAAACTGGGTCGAAGAAAACATTATCAATCCGTTCATCGGTGCGCTGATTGGAGATCCCGATTTTGATTTCTCTGAATTCTGTGAAGGAATCTGGAACGGAATCAAGAACGCATGGGACAATGTCAAAAACAAAGTCGTTGAGTTCAGCGCCGCTGTCATCAACGAAGCCAAAAAGTGGTGGAAGGATGTTAAAGGTTGGTGGGCCAAGAAGGTCGGCAAAGTCAAAGAATTCACCACAAATGTTATCAACGATGCCAAGACCTGGTGGGGCAACGTAAAGACATGGTGGTCCCAGAAGGTCGGCAAAGTTAAGGAATTCACCACGGCGCTGAAGAACGAAGGTGCTAAATGGTGGGAGAAAGCCCAGAAGTGGTGGAATGCCAACATCAAGAATAAGTCCCTGAAAGAGATCTCCACGAACCTTGCGAATACCGCTGCCAATTGGTGGGGTAAAGCCAAGAAGTGGTGGAATGAAGCCATGGGCGATAACAAGCTTAAAGATGTTGTTGCCAACATTAAGAACAAGGCTTCCGAATGGTGGGGTAACGTAAAGGGCTGGTGGAATGACTTCACCGACAAGAAAGCAGTGGGCTTTGCTGCGAAGGTATTGAAGGCCGTCAGCACTTGGTGGAACAATGTAAAAGACTGGTGGGACGATTTCACAGATAAGAAAGCAGTAGCTTTCGTTGCAAAGGTCGTAAAAGCTGCCGGTACTTGGTGGACAGATGTCCGCACGGCATGGAATAACTTTACCGGGAAAACAGTCCAGTTCTCTGTTGGCATCATCGATGCTGCAAAAGACTGGTGGGCCGATGTAAAGAAAGCTTGGGCAAAAGTAGTCGGCACACTGTGGACATCGTTGAGTATCAAGTTCCCAAAAGTGGATGTCGATTGGGATTGGGATCCGATTCTTCACAGAATTAAGATTCCGACATTCAAGGTCACATGGGAAGCCAACGGCGGTATCCTGAACGGCGCACAGATCTTCGGTATGTTGGGCAATACGCTGCTGGGCGGCGGCGAAGCCGGGAAGGAAGCAGTCCTTCCGCTTGAACGCAATACCGGATGGATGGATGATATCGCAGGCCGAGTCCTGGACACACTGGTCAAAGCCGAGAATATTATCCCGGCGATGTCCTATGGAGATTATTCCAAGAGTACTTCCGAGGACCTGCGGAACATCGATAATTCCATCGAACAGCAGAACGCCCTGCTGCGCAGACAGAACGAACTGCTGACGGCGATCCTGCAAAAGGATTCGTCCGTGCAGATCACTGCGAATGCTATGGCATCTGCTTTCAGTCGAAAGAACCAGAGAGATGGCAAGACCATTATTCCTCTGGGAACATAAGGGGGTGACGGCATGAATCCAATCAGGACTGTAGACGGTGAAACCATTGCTGCGGTGCCGTCAACCTATGTTTACGAATTACAGGATATTTCCGGGCCGGATGCCGGTCGTACAGAAGATACGGTCATGCATAAAGAACGGATCGGCCAGGCGGTGAAGATCCAGCTTGCCTGGAAGGGTCTGGATACGGAAACCGCATCTGCCATCCTGAACGCTTTCAACCCGGAATATGTCCGGGTCAGGTATCTGGACCTGTTGGACGGAACATGGCGCACAAGCCGGTTCTATGTCGGTGACAGGTCGGCCCCGATGTACAACGCTACGCTGGACATCTGGGAAAACATAAGCTTTAACATTATCGAGAGGAGTGGTGAACGTGTATGGCCTGTCGAACAGTCAGATTGAGGAACTCCAGTCCGGTCTGCTGAAAGCACGGATCACTCTTACTCGCGGAGCCACTACAATGGTCATCACATCGGAAGATATCGTGCAGGGCGGTCTTGCTATAGACCGCTACTGCACATCCGGTGATGCCATCGAACTGGGAAGCGCCATCGCAGCTGCCCTGGACCTGAAGCTGCTGAATTATGACGGCAGATTCGACAGTGTGCAGTTCGGCGGTTCGGAGTTGTTCGTGGAAATCGGCAAGGACGATCTGTGGGTTCCCTGCGGCGTGTATTTTGTCGATACCGCGCCCCGGATGCTGGCCCAGGTGAATATCGAGGCGCTTGACCGGATGACCTATTTCGATGATCTGGCGATCGGTGCAGTTCTTGGCAATTTCCCGATGACGCTGGCAGAGTTGGTGGCGAATGTCGGTCGGGTGCTGCAGGTGCCGGTCATGGATGTATCGGAGATGCTGAACGCAGATCTGGAGATCCTCGGAATCGTAGAATCCAATACTACGACATGGCGCACCGTGATCCAGAACGCAGCACTGCTCATGGGCACCTGCGCATACATGGACCGCAACGGGCAGCTGTCTTTCGGATGGTACGCTGATACCGGATATGAAATCAGTCCGTCTAACCGATACATGGATGCAGGGTGCGACCTGAAGGAGCAGAACAAAGTCATCAGAAGTCTGGTATTTTCTGATAAGACGCAGTCCTATACCTTCGGATCTGGCGATGAAAGCCTACAATGTTCCGGGTATACTATCAGCTTCAATGATACCATCGACAATGTAATCGGCGCGGTATTCCAGGAAGTAGTCGGCTTGACCTACAGACCGTTCAATGCCGGTATCATGCAGGCATGGTTCCTGGACCCGATGGACGGCGTTGTCTGGGTCGATAAGAACGGTGTGCAGACCGCAAGCGTCATCACGCACATCAACTGCGTTCTGAACGGGCATACGACCGTCCAGGCAGTCGGGGAAGATGCTGCAGGCGCTGTGTACAATCGGTCCGGCATGACCCAGGAGATGGCAAATGCCGTAGACAAGATCGACAACATGCAGATCGGCGGTGTGAATCTGATCGACCTGACCAAGATTCGTCCGGTCGGCACAATTAAGGTGAATGACGGCATCCTTGCTGCGAATAACAAGGATGTTGAAATACAGTTAGGAGAATGATATGGCAGATGTAAGCACAGCTACAAGCTATATGATCTCGGACCTGCCTGTCAAACAGGCACCGTCCAGTACAGACATCTTCCTTCTTGAGGACGCGGAAGGAAATGCCTATCAGGTCCCGGCATCGGCCTTGGCACTGTCCTCGGAAGATGTAACTGCCGCTATCAATGCGTGGCTGGCGGCGCATCCCGAAGCCACTACCACAGTGACGGACGGCAGCATTACCATGCAGAAGCTGGCAATCGATGTTACAGGCGCGTTCCAGAGCCTGTCCGATGATATCGATGACCTTGAAACAGCCCTTGGAAACAAAGTGCCATATCCGCAGACTGGCGGTGTGAACGACTACGGCACAGCAGGACAAGCATTGCTAAGCAAAGGCGATGGCACAACGGAATGGGGTGCAGGTGGCGGTTTATCTGATGAAGCGAAAGACGCGATCCTCGAAGCGTTTGAGCATGTGGCATGGATTGATGGTCAAGGGCAGGAATATGTGGATGCAATAAGAGATGCGTTCTATCCACCTGTTCACGCGACAAGCGTGACACTGAATAAATCATCGCTTTCGTTCACCGCGCTGAACCAGTCGCAGACATTGGTCGCAACCGTCCTTCCTGCGGATGCAACGGACGCAGTTGTGTGGACTTCTTCGGATAACACTGTTGCAACAGTCAATAACGGAGTGGTTACTACTGTAGCATACGGCACGGCAACTATCACTGCAACGGCAGGATCAGTCAGCGCAACGTGTTCTGTTGTAGTGGCACAGGCAACGCTGACAAGCATCAGCGCAGTCTATACGCAGAGCGGAACAGTCTATGACACCGATTCTCTTGACTCGCTGAAGACGGATCTCGTTGTCACGGCAACTTATAGCGACTCCACAACCGCAACAATCGCAGCGACTGATTACACGCTTTCGGGGACACTGACGGAAGGCACAAGCACTATCACCGTGACATATGGCGGAAAGACTGACACCTTCAGCGTGACGGTCACCCATGCGGTAACCGACACAACCGCCAAGATCGCTTCTTCCGGAAAGATTTTAACTCACCATTCTGGAGTTCCTTACTATCGCGAAAGCATTGCAACGAATGGTGGAATAACAATAAAGTATAGTATGCCATCAGCTACGAGCATACTGTATCCTGCAGGAATCATACCGACCGATGCGGTTAACAGTATGAAAAACAGCAACGTAGCGGCAAGTTTGGTTGTTTACGATGATAATGATGCCGAGGTAAGTTTTGTTAACGAGTTGAGCACATCGGATTTCACCAGATGGGTTCAAAACGTAAACGCTACAATGTCCGAGTTTTCGCAGAGTTGGGATATTTCAGGCACAGGAACATATACACAGATCGCTTTTTCTGTAGATATGCGCTATCTTGACGATGCGTATATGTATGATGTGACCACTGGAACGGTATTCTTCGCAGGAATAAACACTCCATACTATGGGATGTCAAACATCTCAGAAGCTTCCGTGTGAGGTGGCTAAATGTCTGTATACAACAAAAACGGCAACGCTCTGCTTTCCGTGTATGGAAAGAACGGTTCTGCATTGACTCATGCCTATGACAAAGGCGGCAACCTTGTCTATACATCGGGAGGGGTTGCCGTCAGGGTCATGAATTACAATGTCGGGCAGTATTACATCGGGAATGGATCTCCGATACCTACGGAAAGCAAGTCGCTTTATTCGGCATTGCAGACAACGATATTCGACAATCAGCATCCCGATATATGTGTGATGCAGGAAGCTACAAACCAGTTTTGCGCTGATGGAACGCTTGCCGACACTTTTCTCTCTTCGTGGTTTGACACATTTGAAACGACCAGAGGGAACATAGGATACCAAGCGCACAAGATAGCAACTGATGGGTATAACATTTCAAATTATACCGAAGTCCCGTTTACGAATGCTGTCGGGAATTATCCCGGTTACGAAACGTGTACCATCACAATCGGGAACAAAGAAGTGTTTTTTGTAAACACGCATATGTCAACGACTCAAAGTTATCAAGAAGCACAGTGCGCGGAAATTCTGGCGGCGGTCGCAAATAAAGAGAGTTTTGTCATTTGCGGAGACTTTAACACGGTTATAGAAAGCTTGTCCGATACAGACTATATCACTTGCATAAAGCCGTTTATCGACGAGGGATATGCAGACGCGAACTGCGGATCGTTTGGAATCTTCCCGACATACTACGCGACAGCAGACCCGAATGCAGATTACAAGCCTGCAACAGACCACATTATCGTCTCCTCAAACGTTGTTATAGCGAACGCATATGTGGACACGACAAAGCTGACTGATGGAATCGACCAGAAAATCGACCACGTTCCGCTTATCGCGGATTTAATCATCTATTAACCATGATAAGACTATTCCAAACAACCGACACCACGTTCAACAGCAACGGCGATGTCGTATATAGAAAGGATGGTGAAAGATGGCGCAAACACCAAGCTTAGATGTCAGTAATAACGCGATCCATCTCAAGTCAGTCGGCAGTTCCTGTACTATCCGGTTCGCGCAGCTGCCGGTAGATGGACCCTACGCTTTCCAAGCCAAGATCCGCGCAGCCGGTGGTACGAACGGTGTCACAGTAGCGCCGGGGAATCAGGCAATCGAGATCACCGTCACATCGGCAGAGCGGGAGTACCGGCAGGTCTTTCCGGCAGTGTCCATCGCGGATAACCCGTATCTGACGCTGACTTTCCCGCCGGGTGAATTCTGGATCTCCGAGATTCAGCTGGAACAGGGCAATGTCCTGACCGGATGGAAACTCTCCACGACCGATGTTGTCGAGTCTGTTCAGCAGATGCTTGACATCGCCAAGTCCTCGCAGGCAGCGTATGTCAGCGTTTCTACGCCCGGCAGCACCGCGAAGAAGGTCCCGGACTACACCATCCCGGATTTCACCTTGGCGGTCGGACAGCGCGTGGCATGTCTATTCTTCTACGCTAATACGGCTGACAATCCAACACTTAACGTGAACGGCACTGGGGAGTACGCGATCGTCACATCGGACGGCACAGTCCTGACAGCTGCCAACAGCGCGAGGATCGGATGGACCAACAATGCGGTGGTATCGTTCGTGTGGGATGGGCGGTTCTGGCGAATCGATGATTCCGCAAGCTTGGTAAAGATCGACAACATCCTGACGGAGAACATCTACGGCACCCACGGATGGATCAATCTGGGCGGTGGCGTGTTCAATTTCGACAACAAGCTTGTGTGGGACGGCAGTGTGCTGACGATCACGGGTGAAATTGTGTCTTCCAAAATCTCCGGTGGCGATGTCCGTATTTCGGGTGCAGAGTATGGTGTAAACCAGTCCGATGTACAGTCTGATACTTATGTGGTCGGCGCATATCTACAGACGGAAGAAAGCAATGGAACAATCCGGCTCGGCCCGGTTACTACGCTGAACCTGAAGAACATCAAAAGCCTTGAAATGGGCGTGTTCGGAGACAAGTCTGGAAGAATCCCCGGTGGTGATTACACTCCCGATGGAAATTACATCATCGGGTCGAAGATCCGTCTTGACCCGAACAAG
>JAEIGA010015422.1_pt1 | contig 11631 bp, 9 predicted proteins | sample 9270691 | NCBI WGS metagenome assembly JAEIGA01 (sample SAMN17057246, study PRJNA624740) | gut metagenome | biome: biome; isolation source: fecal sample | host: Bos grunniens | place: China: Xizang | collected 2019
GGTATTCAATAGATAAAATCTATTATTTTCAAAAAAAGTGCTTGCTAGATTTGCATATATCGCTTTTTTTATGTACCTTTGCGCGTTAATTTGTATATTACAAAGCAAAAACTAATATTAACCATAAAAACGAAATTATTTATGTTTAAAAATCAACCAAAAGGTCTGTTTGCATTAGCGCTTGCCAACACAGGCGAACGATTTGGCTACTACACCATGTTAGCCGTATTTGTATTGTTCTTAAAAGACAATTTCGGATTAAGTGAAGACGCTGCGGGGAATATTTATGCAACATTCCTAGCGTTCGTGTATTTCTTACCATTTATCGGCGGTATTCTTGCTGATAAATTTGGTTACGGAAAAATGGTAACTATAGGTATTGTAACTATGTTCACAGGTTACCTATTGATGGCTTGGCCGCTAGGAAATGATAATTTTGCTCTATATGCCATGTACGGAGCCTTAGTATTAATATCCATTGGCACAGGACTTTTCAAAGGTAATCTACAAGTGATGGTCGGAAATCTATATGATGATCCCAAATATGCACATAAACGTGATGCTGCATTCTCATTATTCTATATGGCTATCAACTTAGGATCTTTGTTTGCGCCATCAGCGGCAAGCGCTATGAGAACATATGCTCTTGAGGCAGGATGGGTCAACACTTCAGGAGATGCATATCACTTTGCATTTGCCGTAGCATGTGTATCTCTTATATTCTCAATACTAGTTTATGCCTTCACTCGCAGAACATTTAAACACGTAGAGAATGGAGCCCCTAAAGCTAAGAATACAGAAACTGCCACAATTAATGAAGATAAAAAAGATACAAAATCTCGCATCATTGCATTGTGCTTAGTATTTGCTGTTGTGATATTCTTCTGGATGGCATTCCATCAAAATGGTTTGACATTAACATTCTTCGCAGAACAATTTACTAACTTGCACGCTAGCGCAGGTCTGCAAAGTATGTCATTCAATGTATGGAATCTAGTACTTGTTGTTATATCTATTTATGCAGGTTTTTCTGTATTCCAATCTCAAACGAACAAAGCTAAACTAATATCAACTGCTGTAGTTTTGGCGTGTGTAGTAGCATTAATGATGCTTTATATTTCTAGTACAGACAAAGCAATCACCGCAGAGATGTTCCAACAGTTTAACCCATTCTACGTGGTAGCGTTAACACCAGTATCAATGGCTGTTTTTGGTTGGCTTGCAGGAAAAGGGAAAGAACCATCTGCTCCACGAAAAATCGCATTGGGTATGTTAGTTGCTGCTATTGGATTTAGTGTAATAGCATTCGGTTCCATGGGATTGAACACACCAACTGAACAGAAAAAAGCACAAACAATCTTAGATGCAAAAGAATATGCTGTAAAATATGAAAGTGCTTTGGCTCTTAACGACACCGCTAAATTGCAAGTGATAGAGAATGAAATTGCTGCATATAAAGACAAATTAGTCAAAGCAAAAGATGATAGCAACAATACTTTGTTCGAAAAAATGTATGCTGAGTCACAAGTAATTTTGAACGCAAAAGAATTTAAGTTCCTGACTATCAAATCTGCTGAAGATTCTGTTACATATCAATGCATACTAAACAACATGATTGGCTATCAAGAAAACTTAAAAGAAAGCGATAAAGCTTTGTTTGAATCAGTTTACAACTATGCGGCATCTGACATCAACACAGATAGTGAATATATTGATAAATTTACTACAATTAAATCTTCTTCGTTAATGTTAGTTTCTCCTTATTGGCTAATCCTAACCTATCTTATCTTGACATTTGCAGAATTGTTGCTTAGTCCAATGGGAATCTCGTTTGTTAGTAAAGTTGCACCAGCGAAGTACAAAGGTATGATGATGGGTGGTTGGTTTGTAGCAACTGCTATTGGTAACTATCTGACAAAAATTGGCTCTAAATTTTGGGGTGATATGCCATTGTGGGGCGTCTGGGCAATCTTCATCGTATGCTGCTTGCTATCTGCTATATTCATGTTCTCTGTAATGAAAAAATTGGAAAAAGTGACAAAGTAACCAATCATACTATACAACTATTTTGAATAATGAATACTTTAATTCAAGCAATAACTGACTACACGACCACTCTAGAGCAGAAACTCTCTGCTCTAGAGGCACGTGTGGCACAACTCGAAGAAGCCAACGAGGCGATGAAACGAGAAGGCGATGAGACGAAAGCCTTAATTACTACTTTGCAAACCGAAGTGACTGCGTTGGCAACTACTGCTGTATTAAATACAACTACTGAAAAGCCAGAAGTGGAAATCGAACTCATCGTAACGGAAGAATCACAAGAGCAAGAAATTCCAGAAGAGCCTATTGAAGAATCTGTTGAAAAGACACAACAGGTAATGCAAAAGAAACTTGAAACATTGGATATTATTAATACACTAGTGGATGAAGAACCTACAGTTGAAACAACTGCAATAGAAGAACCTGCAGTTGAAACAACTGTAACAGAAGAACCTGCGGTTGAAACAACTACAACGGAAGAGTCTGTGGATGAAACAACTACATCGCAAGAACCTGTGGATGAAACAACTACATCGCAAGAACCTGTGGATGAAACAACTACATCGCAAGAGCCTGTGGATGAAACAACTACATCGCAAGAGCCTGTGGATGAAACTATTGTTGAAGCAGAACAAACTCTACTAACTGAACTAAAGGTTGAACCAATAGTGGAAGTAAAGGTGAAACAACCTACTCCACGTCCTGTACCACAACAAACATCGCTATTTGGTCCTGCTGTTGATGATATTCGTCAAGCAATCACATTAGGAGATCGTTTCCTTTTTCAACGAGAATTATTTGCTGGAAATGGCGAATTGATGCAAAAAACTCTTGACGAACTCAACACATTCTGCTCATTTGATGAGGCAATAGAATACATGTCAGAAAACTTCGAATGGGATACAGATTCCACCGTGGTCAAACTATTCGAGAATGTGCTTAGACGCCGATTTAATTAGAATAGAGAACCCTTTTGTCTCCTGACTCCTGAATCAAAATACAATATGCTCTACATCGTACCTACACCGGTTGGCAATCTTGAAGACATCACGCTTCGCGCACTCCGCGTGCTGAAAGAGGTGAACTTGATTCTAGCAGAAGATACTCGCACTTCATCCGTTTTACTCAAGCATTACGATATCCATACCCCACTCAAAAGCCATCATAAGTTCAACGAGCATGGGACTAGCAATGATATGGCAGAACGTATTGCTGCAGGTATGAAGGTGGCTTTGATTTCTGATGCAGGTACTCCGTGTATCTCGGACCCAGGATTTATGCTTGTGCGTGCATGCGTCGAGCGCAAGGTAGATGTGCAATGTCTGCCTGGAGCAACGGCCTTTGTACCTGCATTAGTGAATTCAGGACTCCCTAACGACCGGTTCTATTTCGAGGGATTTCTACCTCAGAAGAAAGGTCGTCAAACACGTATGAAGATTCTTGCCGAGCAAACACATACGATGATTATCTACGAGTCACCATTCCGATTGGTGAAAACATTGGAGCAGTTGGCGGAGTTTATGGGGAGCGAACGTCGTGCTAGCGTGAGCCGCGAGATTAGCAAACTGCACGAGGACACTCAACGAGGGACACTATTAGAGTTGGCGACACACTACAAGCAAACACCACCCAAGGGGGAGATAGTGCTGATTGTAGAAGGAAAGAAAGAATGAGCAGCAATCCGCAAATGAAAATATTAGCGAAGGAGACCGCTATATATGGCGTTTCATCCATTGTCGGCAAGTTCCTCAATTGGATGCTGGTGCCGCTATACACATATGTATTGCAGCAACAGTCGGATTACGGTATTGTTACTAACCTATATGCATGGACTGCCCTATTGCTGGTCGTGCTCACCTACGGTATGGAAACGGGATTCTTCCGTTTCGCGAACAAAGAGGGAGAGAATGCCAAAACCGTGTACACAACCTCACTTATCACACTGTTTACGACTTCTCTTATATTTGCGATAGCATGTATCATTTGGCAAAGACCAATTGCTAACATATTGGGATATTCTGCTCATTCCGAATTCATAGCACTATTAGGAACTACTGTAGCGATCGATGCATTTGCTACCATCCCATTTGCATATTTGCGTTATAAAAAGTGCCCATTAAAATTTGCAGCACTGAAATTGCTATTTGTATTTCTTAACATCCTACTCAACTTATTTTTCTTAATACTATGTCCCAAAATACAAGACTGGGCCATTATCAGTTCTTGGTACAATCCTAACTACGGAGTGGGATATGTCTTTATTGCTAATATTCTTGCGACAGGAATTCAGACATTATTCCTCTTGCCGACGATGTTAGATACTTTCAGTAAACGCAATTCTTCCGCAACTAACGACAATAGCACTACCATTATTTTCTCTTGGACACTGCTCAAGCAGATGATAAAATACTCACTACCATTATTAATTTTAGGAGTGTGTGGAATCATGAACCAAACCTTAGATAGAATCTTGTTCCCATTCTTCTATCAAGGTGCTGACGTCCAAACACAATTGGGAATTTATGGCGCATGTTTCAAAGTAGCCATGGTGATGATGATGTTTACACAAGCTTTCCGCTACGCATACGAACCTTTTGTATTTGCAAAACACAAAGATAAGAAATCTGTAGAAGCATATGCTGACGCAATGAAATACTATATTATCTTCTCATATATGATTCTCTTGGGAATGATAGTATATCTTGATTTGCTCAAATTTATTATTGCTCCATCGTATTGGGAAGGTCTAAAGATCGTACCTATTGTATTGTGGACATATATCTTCCAAGGAGTGTACTTCAATCTCAGTTTTTGGTACAAGTTGACCGACAAAACACAATGGGGCGCATATTTCTCTTTGATTGGTGTCGCAATCACATTTGGTTTGCAATACGTCTTTGTTCCTAAAATTGGCTATATTGCTTCTGCTTCAAGCAGCACCATATGCTATCTTATTATCATGTTAATGTCATATTTTGTTGGACGTAAAAATCTAAATATTCCATATGACCTCCGTAGAATAGGAATATACACATTAGTCATTATTGCTATTCTAACGATATATTATATTTTGGCACAATTCTTGTCAGATAATGAATGGATAACGATGGGTATTGGCACCATACTCCTCGTTATATACTGTATTATATTTTATAAACTTGATTTTCATGTTTTCAGGAATCGTAGAAACGATGGCTCAAATTGTAAAGATTGAGCAAGAACAAACTAATAAACATTTTACCTTGCGTAATCCCTATGCAGAAACATTAAAAATAGATCAATCTATTGCACACAATGGAGTATGCTTGACAGTGGTAAAAACAACAGGAGATCTCTATACCGTAACGGCTATGCAAGAGACACTCAACCGTACCAATCTTGGTGAAGCGAAAGAGGGGGATTGGATAAACCTAGAGCGCTCTATGTTACTTAGCGAACGTTTAGACGGACATATCGTGCAAGGGCATGTAGACCAAACTGCACGCTGTGTGGAAGTTCGAGAGACAGATGGCAGTTGGTACTACCGATTTGAATATGATAGCACACGTGAAATGGCAAGGCGAGGATATTTCTGCGTTGACAAAGGCTCTGTGAGTATCAATGGCGTGAGTTTAACAGTATGCGAACCCGATGTGGTGAACGGCAAGGGGTATGTAAGTGTATGCATTATACCTTATACCTATGACAATACTAATTTTAAGTATATTAAAGTTGGCACACAAGTGAACCTAGAGTTTGATATTATTGGCAAGTATATCACAAGAATGAATCAATTGATAGTTGAAAGTTGAAAATAAAAGTAAAAAATAAAAAGAAATGGACAAAATTAGTTATGCAATTGGCCTAAGCATGGGTCAAAACTTAATGGGAAGTGGCGTTTCTTCCCTCGAATACGCTGATTTGGCAGCTGGTATCAAAGATGTATTGGAGAAGAACCAACCACAGATCTCATACCAAGAGGCCCAACAAGTGTTAGGCAAATTCTTCAGCGAGTTGGAGCAAAAGATAGCTGGTGAAGCTAAAGCGGCAGGCGAAGCATTCTTGGCTGAAAACGCGAAGCGTGAGGGCGTAAAAGTTACCTCAAGCGGTTTACAATACGAAGTCTTAGAAGCGACTATTGGACAAAAACCTAAAGCCACAGACAAAGTGCGTGTACATTATGAAGGTACACTCATTGACGGAACCGTATTTGACAGCAGCTACAAACGTGGTGAAAGTACTACTTTTGGCCTTAACCAAGTAATAAAAGGCTGGACAGAGGGTCTTCAACTTATGTCCATCGGTAGTAAATACAAACTATACTTGCCTTACCAACTCGCTTACGGAGAACGTGGAGCTGGTGCAAATATTCCACCATATGCTGCTTTAATCTTCACTGTAGAATTACTCGGAATTGAATAAGTATAAACATTCATACAACTATTAAAATGAAAAAGTTAATTATTTTCTTACTTGCAGCCATAACGATTGTTTCATGCAAAAAAACAGAAGAACAAGCAGAAACCAAAAGTACAGAAACAACGTATACTGCCAAGGCTGCTATACTTAACAACCAAAACGATAGTATGAACTATGCACTTGGTTTAGCCAATGGAGCTCAAATTGCTATGTACCAACTTCGAGAGACACCATCTAACGAGATAATTGCTGAATTCATGAGTGCACTTCAGCGCGGTTACGATGGTAATGTTGAACAATTGAGCGACGCAGCAGCCATCGGTAAAAATATAGGACAGCTAATCAAACAAGCAGAGACCACTGGCCTCGCAGGCAATCCAGCATGGGCTATCAATCAGCCTCTATTCTTCCAAGGCCTAGTAAACGCATTAAATAATGACACTCTCGTTATGAGTATTGATACTGCACTTAATTATTTCCAAACACAGTATCAAGCATCTGCTATGGCTAACGTAGAACCTACTTTAGGAACGGCCATAAAAGGAACATGTCCTAGTGAAGTGTGTATGGTTGAACTCAAAAATTTTAATGACAGTATAAATTATGCATTCGGTTATCTCAATGGTAATGAATTAGTACAATATGTTCTTTCAGATGATAATACTGGTGAAATGCGTAAAGAACTGCTCTCCTACATCAACATAGGTCTTAATAGTAATGTTAAGAATCCTCAATTAGTCGCTATGGGAGAACAAATAGGAAAAAGTATTAAAGAGCAAGAAGCAACTGGACTGATTGGTGAGCCTAGTCTAGATACCAATTTCGAACTGATCAAACAAGGATTCGTCAATGGTTTATCAGGATATGAAGAACAAATGACAGGCGAAATTGCAAACGAATATATCCAAAGCACGTTGGCAACCATCAAATATGGAGATGCAAAAGAAGAAGGCGAGAAGTTCCTTGCAGAAAACGCGCTACGCGACGGTGTAATTACCACTCCTAGTGGATTACAATATGAAGTCATTAAAATGGGAAAGGGTAAAAAACCTGTTGCTACTAGTACAGTTAAAGTACATTACCATGGTACACTAATCAATGGTATTGTATTCGATAGTAGTGTAGATCGTGCTGAACCTATATCTTTTGGCTTGACTCAAGTCATCCCTGGATGGACAGAAGGCCTACAACTTATGCCTATCGGAAGTAAATTTAAATTCTACATTCCATATCAACTAGGTTATGGAGCACAACAAGCAGGTTCCATCCCTCCATATTCTACATTAATTTTTGAAGTTGAATTACTTGGTATAGAGTAAACATTAACAATACTACTAAAATGAAAAAGATATTTGCTATTTGTATTGCTTTCGTAGCAATAATATCTTGGACTGAAGTTGTCAAGGCCGCCCCTAAAAATAAGAAGGCCACCAACATTTCTGCACAACCTGTTGTTTTAAACAACTTAAATGATAGTATGAACTACGCACTCGGTGTTGTAAATGGAGCACAAATCACTATGTATCAACTCCGTACTACTCCATCTACCGAAGTAATTACTGAGTTTATTCATGCTCTCCAACGTGGTTATGATGGAAGAGTCGAAATATTAAGTGAGACAGCTAAGATTGGTAAAAACATAGGTATGGCGATTAAAGCTGCTGAAACCGCAGGCTTAGCAGATAATCCGGCATGGGCAATTAATCAAAAAATATTTTTCCAAGGGTTAGTAAATGGTATGTATAATGATACCACCGTTATGCCGATTGATACTGCACGTAACTACTTCCAAGAGCAATACCAAGCTTCTGCACTTGCAAACGATAGTGTCAAACTTGGTAAAGCAATAAAAGGGAAATGTGGATTTAAAGTAAAAACAATTGCATTAAAAAACCAAAATGATAGTATCAATTACGCATTTGGTTATCTCAATGGCTCTGAAGTGGTGCAATATGTCTTATCTATGGATACCACAAAATCTTTGCACAAAGAGTTTATTACCTATGTCAATATCGGTCTTAGCAACAAAACTCTCAACCCGCAACTCGTTGATGCTGGAGAGCAAATTGGTAAAAGCATCAAAGACCAAGAATCTTCTGGTTTGATTGGCGAGCCAAGTCTTTCCACCAACTTTGAACTTATCAAGCAAGGATTTATCAATGGAATGCTCGGATACGAAGAGCAAATGACAGGCGAATTTGCAGGTGAATATATCCAAAACACAATGAATACCATTCAATACGGGAATATTAAGGAAGAGAATGAGAAATTCCTTGAAAAAAACGCGCTTCGCGAAGGTATAATTACCACTCCGAGTGGTCTGCAATACGAAATAATCACAATGGGAGATGGCAAAAAACCATTAGAATCTGATATAGTGAAAGTTCATTATCATGGAACATTAATTGATGGTAATGTGTTTGATAGCAGTGTACAACGAGGAGAACCTATCAGTTTTGGATTAAACCAAGTGATTGCAGGATGGACAGAAGGTCTACAGCTCATGCCGATTGGTAGCAAGTTCCGTTTCTTCATCCCACAAGAATTAGGATACGGCGCACAACAAGCAGGGTCTATTCCTCCATATTCAACTCTTATTTTTGAAGTTGAATTGTTGGACATTGAATAAATCTATCCACGTATGAAAAAGTTAAGTATTCTCATTATAATTATACTTGTACTTATTTCATGTCGTAAGACGTATACTGCTCAATCAGTTTCACTTACCAATAAGAATGATAGTGTCAATTACGCACTTGGATTGGTGTATGGCACTAAACTGAAACAAGAATGGTTTCCTAATGGAGGAGACTCAGATGCTGTAACTGAATTCATTGACGCTCTTCAGCGTGGTTATGAGGGGAAAGCAAAGCACTTGAGCATAGTGGCTAGCACTGGTCGAGATATTGGATATACTGCACAAGCATACGAAAAGACAGGTATAGCCAATAATCCACAATGGGTTATTAATCAAAAAATATTCTTCCAGGGCATAGTCAATGCTATATACTATGATACGGTAGTTATGAACATTGAATTTGCACGTAACTACATTCAAAAACAACAGGTCACTACTACTCCCAACAAAGAACCAGCAAATAAAATAGTCAAAGGGAAATGCCCAAAGAAAACAAAAAAAATCGTACTTCATACATACAATGATAGTATCAATTTTACTTTAGGCTATATCACTGGCTATGACATGACACAAGATTTCTTGCTACTAGACAATACTGGTCGTATGCGTGAAGAACTGATTGCTAATATCAACAAGGCTTTGAAAAGTAAATATAAATACCCACGACTAGTAAAGATCGGTGAAGAAATTGGTAAAAAGATTAAAGATCAAGAAACTACTGGTTTAATTGATGAAATAAATTTGATTACTAATTTCAATATCATTAAGCAGGGATTTATTAATGGTCTTCTTAGTTATGACAAACAAATGACAAGTGAAGCTGCTGATGACTATATCCGAAGTATTAAATATGAAAAAGTTAGAGAAGCAAGCATAAAATTTATGACAGCTAACGCTTCAAGAGAGGGCGTCATCACTACTTCTAGCGGACTGCAATATGAAGTGCTAAAGAAAGGTAAAGGAGCAGTTCCTACAGCGATAGACAAAGTGAAAGTTCACTATCACGGAACCCTACTTGACGGGACAATTTTCGCAAGCAGTATAGAAAACGAGCCTATAACGATAGAATTAAGCCAAACAATCGCAGGCTGGAAAGAAGCATTACAATTCATGCCTATTGGCAGTAAATTTAGGTTATTCGTCCCACAAGAATTAGGATATGGGAACCAACAAGTTGGCGCCATCCCTCCATTCTCCACCTTGATTTTTGAAGTCGAACTACTTGGGATTGAAAAACAAAATACAGCTACAAAAAACGTTGCTGAATAAACTAAGACTATAAGTTAATATGGGCATAATTGCCAAACAAAGTATTCAAGGCACCATCGTTACCTATCTAGGAGTAGCGGTGGGCTTTGTTACCACATTCTTCGTACTGACACGTTTTCTTTCTGCCGAAGAAATAGGATTAGCACGCGTATTGATTGATGCTGCAACACTATTTATCGGACTTGCTCAATTAGGAACCTCTTCATCCATAATTCGATTTTATCCGCATTTTAAGAACCAGAAACAAGATTCAACTAGTAAAAATGAACATGGATTTTTCTTTTGGACACTAATTATACCATTGGTTGGTTTTGTTCTTTTTACAGTAATCTACTGCGCATGCTATACACCTATAAGTCAGTGGTTTGGAGAAGAGTCACCATTATTCGTACAGTACTATTACATGGTGCTACCTATTTCTTTCTTCATGCTCTATCAAACAATTTTCGAGACAAATGCTAATGTTCGAATGCACATCGTGATTCCTCGTGCCGTTCGCGAATTGATTACTCGAATTGGCTTGTTGCTTGCATATCTACTATATGCCTTTGAATACGTCGATATAAATGGATTTGTGATAGCATTATGTGCAGTATACGCTGTTGCAATGCTTTGTAATATGGGATACCTTTTCTCATTAGGGGAAATTTCATTACGTCCTGATTTGGAATTCTTGCGAAACAATCGTACTTTGGTTAGACAATATCTCCTTTATACTGTTTTTTTACTTGTATCTGCAGTAGCATCTGTACTTGCACCTACCCTATCATCGTTTTTTATAACCGCAGAAATGGGACTGAACTACACCGGTATCTTTGCCATTGCAACCTATATAGCAGTAATGGTGAGTATTCCATATCGCTCAATGATCGCGATTGCCTCACCGCAACTGGCGGCGGCCATCAAGGAGAACAATACGCTTGAAACTGCTCATCTTATGCAGCAAGTCAGCCGTAGTATATTATTGATAGGTGCTATAATCTTCAGTATAATTTGGATAAATATTGATCTTATATTCTATATTCTGCCAAACGGAGAAACATATGCTACTGCCCGTCACGTCGTTTTCATGTTAGGCATTAGCCAACTTTTTATAGCTACATGCTCTTTGACCTCATCAGCACTTAATTACTCTCGCTATTATGCATTCTCCTTATTATTTTCTATCATATTGACTATCACTTCATTATTGCTGAACAACTATCTCATCCCTATTTGGGGGATAAATGGTGCTGCTATGGGCAACCTCATTGCATATGCAATATATTTCCTGCTTATTGTAA
>JAEIGA010015423.1_pt1 | contig 11631 bp, 7 predicted proteins | sample 9270691 | NCBI WGS metagenome assembly JAEIGA01 (sample SAMN17057246, study PRJNA624740) | gut metagenome | biome: biome; isolation source: fecal sample | host: Bos grunniens | place: China: Xizang | collected 2019
CTTGTAAGTGCTTCCACGTTTGCGGTAGCAACACGACCAAGAGGTCCGATAACCGATTCAACGTTGTTAGAATAGCGGGCCTGAGCGTCGGCCGAAGTCCACCATTTTAGGAACGACCAAGCTTCTTTCCAATGAGAGCTTGCCTTAACAATTGCGCAGCCGGAGCCCGAACCTGCAATGGTACGGTTAATTTCGCCGGTTTCTTCGTCAAGGGTTCCGGGAACCTTTGCAACTGCCCAACGACCTGCAATTTCAGGCGCAGCAGTTTCAAGGGTTAGGTAGGTTGTGTAACTTGCAATACCAAGAGGCATTGAACCGTTACGCAAACGGTTGTAGAAGTCGGCTTCTCTTAGGTAGCCGTAGTCGGTGTAAATTTCGGTCCATTCTTCAAAAATTTGAATGCCTTTTACCGAGTTGAATGCGGTTTCGTTGTGCGCATCGTTATAAATCTTTAAGCCCGACTGTTGTAAAAGTGTGGGGTAAAGGTGTAAAGAACCAACACCCGCTGCAACGGTACCTGCAGCTGCCATTTGAGTATAGGGTACATAAACGTCCATATTATAGCGCTGAATAATGGTTGCGCAGTATAAGAAGTCGTCCCAGGTTTGGGGCTGTTTAAGTCCTAACTCTTCAAATACGTCGGTACGGTAGAACATGCAGTAGAAGCCCTGTGTGTCAGGTAAAGCGTAAAGCTTTCCGTTATATTCATAGGGGGTGAAAGCGGTAATGCCGTCGGCATCGTTGCCGTTTTCATCTTTTTCGCCGTTTTGGAAACGGTTAATAATTTGGTCGAATTCAGGGTCTGCATATTCGGGGTTGTCTCTGAATGTGTAAAGGTCTAAGAGAGCACCACGGATACCAAAGTTAACCGGGTCGGTTCTGGCTAGGTGCAACTGAATATCGGGGAAGTTGTCGGCAAGAAGACCGTTAATGAGCGAAGCCGAAACGATTTGTAGGTTAACCTTAATGGGGTTGCCGTTTTCATCGTAATACTTTTCGTTCGCAGTAAAGTCGTCTTGGATTAAAGAGTTTAGCGCCATTGTCTGGTCGCGGCCCCAGTTAACCCACATTTTAAGGGTGGTTCCTTCGCTGCCGTCATCTTTGTAAAGGCTGTAGTCGTTTACAAAGGAAGAAACAAGGCGTTCAATTTCGAACCAAACCTTTTCAAAAATGTTCTTCTCGTTAGACCAGGTAAAGTCTTGACCCGCATAAACGAACTGCATTTCGTCAATGGTAACGGGTAGTTTCTTCATTTCAGAAAGCCACGAAGAAAGGGTGGTGTAGTTAGAATAGAAGTCTTTAACGTAAATGTGCGCAATGTAAGGAGCGTCGAGCATCTGGTTGATAACACGGTCCATATTGTTCATTGCAGCAATGTACTGAGAACCACGAGCGCCGGTTTGTTCCTTTACGTCGGCAACAAGGGCTTGAAGTTCTGCCGAAGCCTGTTCAAGTGTTTCGGTAAAGGAGGGAATTTGGCGGAAAAGTTCATAGTCACGGTTTACGTCAGGGTTTTCAGATGTAATCATTACAATCTGTAAGTACATATCGCCTATCGCGGTCGCAATCTGGAAAAGGCGGTCGTACGCATCGGCCGACTGGCCAAGGGTTGCTTCTAAGGAAACAGTATGTACGCCCTTGTCAAGCCAAATGTAGTAAGCGTCTTTATCGTCGCCAAATACATAGTCTTGCCAACCGGTACCGTAAGAGAAGCAAAGATTTTTAGCTTCTGCAAAGGGGGTTTTGCCGTCTATCTTCATCCAGCGCCAGCTTTCGCCGTTTACAACATCGCTTTGTTTGTAACGTGCGCCGAACTTATAATAGCCCGACTTTTCAACGATAAACTGCCAGGTAATTTCTTGGCCGGGAGTTTGCCAACTTGTGCCACCTATATTATTTATTAAGGAAAGGTAGCTGTCGATAGGCTGCATTTCTGCATTACCGTTGTTGGTTTTAGGAATGAGAGAGCTGTCGTTCTTTAAAACAGCATCTTCACCCTGAATAATAATAGGTTCTACGTCTTTGTCTTCAGTATATTTCGAGCTATCGAAATACTCCTTATAATATATAGGAGCTTCGGGAGCTGTGAAACCAATTCTGGAAATGAGCGCATTATGGCCTTGGCCAACAAGGGTTATTTTGTGTTCGCCTGCGGTTAAATAGAACATAAAAGGCTCAACAGCAACACCTGTTTTGTCGGTTGCTACACGAACAACCAATTCGCCGGTGAGCTGTTGTTCGGGGGCAAGTTGGTTGCCCTGAGCGTCTTCACGCCATTTTTGGTCGGGGTCGTCAGCGTTTGCGGGCACGTTTACCCAGTCACGGCTGAACGAAAGCGATTCTGCGCCGTCGAAAAGATAGTCTTCGCTGTCAATTAAAAGGCCAATTTCAACGTTAACGCCGGTAACCGAAGGTAGGTATTCAAAGAAGAAGTTATAATAAGCATCTTTGGGCACAGTAATAGTGTAGGTAATGCTGCCTTTGCCACCCTGCCAGTCTATAACATCACGCACGGTGTCTTTGCCATTGGCTTTGGTGGCATAGTCTTTAATTGCTTCGGCTTTGTATTTGTCGGGGTCGGCGTCGGCGGCGTTATAAACGCCGTCGGCACCGTTCACAATAACACTGTCGCCTTCTTCTGCAAGGGGCTTGTCGCCTGTTGCAGCAATGTATTCTTTGTAGCTGATAAGTTCGCCGTCATCAGATGTGATAACAGAACCTTCTGTGCCCGGAGTTAGGGTGTCGGCCTTGTCGGCAAAAGCACCAAAAGGAACAACCGCAACGCTAAGCACAAGCGCTATCGCTACAGCAATAAGTTGTAAAAATCTTTTTTTCATTTTTAGCTCCAAATCAAATGTCAAACAGTATTACTTTCTGTCGTAGTCGATATATTCTTTATTGAGCCAAAGTTTGCTCTTAGAGTCTTTTTTCTGATATAAACGGAAGTAGTCTATGAAATATTCAGCAGGAAGTTCGTTTAGGTTATCTTCAATAAAGCCAACAGGGTTAGAAGAGTCGGTGGTGGTGAGTTGGAAATTGAAAATAATGTACTGAGGGTCAGCAAAGCCGGAAAGGTCTTTACAATGGTCGGTAGATTTAGAAATATCCCAAACGCCTAAAGATTTACCGTCGAAGTACATTTCCATTTTGGTGGGAGTCCATTCCCAACCGTAGGTGTGGTAGGTTTGACTCTTGGTTTCAAGGGGAGTTACGGTGAAACCGGTTGCTGTGGTGCCGGGGTTCTCTTTACCAAATCCGGAAGTGTGGTACTTGTATTCAGAACACTTAGAGCAAGTGCCGTAAGATTCGTTAAACCAACGGTGAATGTTGGAACCGCCTTTGCCTTCAGTGTTACCTGCAACTTCTAAAATGTCCGTTTCGATATAGTAGTGTTCGCTTCTATAAACACCGTATTTGCTTGAAACTTCGTCGCCCGACTTGGTCCAGAAAGAGGGCCACAAACCTTTTGCAAAAGGCATTCTTGCGCGAATTTCAGCATAACCATAAGAGAAGCTCATATGGTCGATAGTGGTGGTACCCTGAGGCATTTTATATTGGGTTCCTTCACGTTCGGGGTTGAAGTAACGAATTGCGCGAAGCTTTAATCGACCGTCGCCCGTGTCAATAACATCGCGGTCAATTGAGTTTTCCGAACGGGGAGTACCGGTCATGGTGTTGCGGAAGCCCCATTTGGTCATATCAAGTTCTTCTGCTTCGAATTCATCGCCCCAAACATAGTAGTAGTCTTTGAGGAATGTGGTAGTAGAGAAGTCGGTAGTAACGCTGAATGTGCTGGCCTTGCCCTTTTCGGGTGCGGTACGGATGTACTTATGTACAGCAGAGTCAACGGTTACGTCGTGTCCGCCTGCAATTATAAGCTTTTTGCCCGAAACAGAAACCTTGATTTCGCCTTCTTTAAGGTTTTTGGGGGTTTGGCTTCTCTTGGTGTCGCCAACAAGAATTTCTTTTGTAGTTTCAGCAGCAGCATCGGTAACAATAGAAAGGGTTACCTTTGCGGTTTCTTTAAAGTATGCCTGTAAATCTTGTGCCGATTCCTTAGCAGCGGAATTTCCGGCGGGAACAACAATTACATAACCGGAAGGGCCATCCCAATTTACGGTTTTGAACTCGAAGTCGCCGTCGGTATCAACAAACGCTGTTGCGGAGTCGTCGGTTTGTTCGGCGTGGGGGCGATGTTCGCCGTCATCTTCGTTGCCGGTAATAGCGTCGATAATTCCGGATAAGAATCCACCGGGTTTCTTATCGGCTGTCGACGAGCTGTCGCCGGAGCTTGTGTCGGTGTTTCCGCAGGCTGCCAGTGAGAACACTAAAACGGCTGCGAGAAGCACGCACAGTACCTTTCTAAATTTCATAAGACTATACCTCCAAAAAAATATAAATATATTATTTGCTTTTATATTATACACTAAAAGGCGGCATTGATAAATACACTATTCTGCTTTTAATACGGACAAATCTGCTAAGAATTTTTTACCAATACAACTGTGCAACATCGACTAAATGTGCAAAAGATATTATTCAAGTGGGCCAATTATGGGCAAGATGTTGTGTTGATAGACCCTTTTACTCACAATAGGTTGTTTTTTTCGACATTTTTGAAAATTTAAAAATCCGTAATTTTTTGCACTTTACCGCAGAAAAGTTATGTGTCAACATCAAAATCTCGCATTATTTCGCCCCTTTTGGTTGTTTTGCATAAAAGCCCCTTTTTCGCCCCTAAAAACACACCAAAAAATCGCCCCGATTTTAACCCGTTTTTAGCAAAAATTTCGTAAAAAATCGCCCTATTCCAAACCCGAAAAACACCCCAAATTCGAGCAGAAAATTACCGCAAAAGCGTCTCTTTTCGGCCAAAATTCAACCCCCAATATCCATCGTTTTCTGCCCTCGCAGGGCGGGGCTTTGGTCCCACAAAGCCATCTTTTTTCAAAAAATCGGCCCTGTTTTAAGCAGAAACGGCGCCCTTCCCACGCGCTCTGGCCTGTCCCAAAAAACGCTAATTTTTTTGCCAAAAACGCCCCTTTTCGACCGCATTTTACACCCTAACACACACCCTTCGGTGTGTTTCTTTTTGATGGGCGCAACGCCAACCTCTTTTTGCCCTATTTTAATGAAATTTTCAATTTTATTTAATATATATTTATATATCGAGCGCAAAATTTAAGCTTTGCCTTGAATATTTTTGTGTTTTAGGGTATAATTGCTGTGTATAAGTGAATTTTCTCCACATTTTTGAGGTGAGTTAATGAAAATTATCATTTGCGGTGCCGGCAAAGTTGGCACAAACCTTGTAAAGCTGCTCAGCGGCGAAGACCATAGCGTTACCGTTATTGATACCGACCGCAAGGCAGTAGAAACCGCCGTAAACGACTACGATGTTATTGGTTTTTGCGGAAACGGCGCTTCTTTTTCCATTCAGGAAGAAGCAGGCGTGTCTTCCTGCGACATTTTTATTGCCGTAACAGGCAGCGACGAGTTAAACATTATGAGTTGCCTTGTTGCCAACAAAATCAGTCGCGCAAAAACAGTTGCACGAGTTCGCAATACCGACTATTCCAACCATTTACTGTTTATGCAAAACAAACTTGGCATAGACCTTATTATTAACCCCGAATATGAAACTGCGGCCGACATTGCCCGAATTTTAGAGTTTCCCGCCGCAACCAAAATTGAAACCTTTGCAAAAGGCCGTATCGACCTTGCCGAAGTTACCGTTCCCAAAAACAGCCCTCTTGCAGGCGTAAAACTTTCCGACCTTAGAAAAACCATTGATGATTCTCTTTTGGTTTGCGCTGCCTGCCGTGATGACCAAGTCTTTGTTCCAAACGGCAGTTTCGTTATAAACGAAGGCGACAAGCTCTACTTTACCGCTTCACGCCGCGCCTTACCCCGCATTTTCAGGGCAATGGGCATGGAAAAGAAGAAAATTCGCTCGGTTATGATAATTGGCGCTAGCCGTACCGCTTTTTACCTTGCAAAACACCTTGAAAAGGCGGGAATTAAGGTAAAAATTATTGAACAAAACCACGACCGTGCCGTAAATATTGAATCTATGCTCGAAACCAGCGCCGTTGTTTGCGGCGACGGTACCGACCCCGACCTTTTAGCCGAAGAAGGCATTGCCAACTTCGACGCAGTGGTTGGTCTTACCCAAATTGATGAAGAAAACATTATTCTTTGCATGCACGCCGAAAAGCAGGGCGTTAAAAAGACCGCTTGTAAAATAAACCGTGACCCGCTTGCCAAAATGGTAGAAGGCATTTTACCCGACTGCGGCGTAGTTTGCCCCAAACAGGGAGTGGCCGACCTTATTTTACGCTACATTCGCGCTGTTTCTAATGCAAACGACCATGTTTTAACCCTTTATAAAATTCTTTCCGGCCGTGCCGAAGCTATTGAATTCCTTGCAACAAGCGACTTTGTCGGCCTTGAATTGCCCCTTAAAGAACTTTCTTTAAAGAAAAACCTTATTATTGCCTGCATTAGCCGTGGCAGAACGGTAATTACACCCAACGGCGACACCCAAATTAAGTCGGGCGACAGCGTAATTATTATTTCGGCAGGGCCTAAAATTTCTTCCCTTGCCGATATTTTGGAGTAAACCTTATGAATAACAGAATGGTTTTCTATATTCTGGGCAAACTTGTTTTTTCAATAGGTGTTATAATGGCTTTACCCCTTTGCGCCGCCATTATTTTTAGCGAAAGTGTGCTTCCCTTTTTAATTCCGCTTGGAATTTGCATTGCGGTTGGCCTTTTGCTTTCCTTTAAAATGCCCAAAAACAACCAACTTTCCCCTCGTGACGGTTTTTTAAGCGTTGGTCTTTCGTGGGTAGTGGTTTCGCTTTTTGGTTGTTTGCCCTATATTATAAGCGGCGCTATTCCAAACTTTGTAGATGCCTTTTTTGAAACCGTTTCGGGTTTTAGTACCACAGGCGCCACGGTTATTACCAATGTAGAAACGCAGGCTAACAGTATTCTGCTTTGGCGTTCGCTGACACAGTGGCTGGGCGGAATGGGTGTGCTTGTTTTCTTGCTTGCAATTTTACCAAGGTCTAGCAGTAAGTCTTCCCGCTTTATGCACATAATGAAAGCCGAAGTTACAGGCCCCACGGTAGACAAACTTGTTTCCCGCATTGCCGACACAGCCCGCGTTCTTTACGGAATTTATATTGCCCTTACTCTTGTTGAATTTATACTTCTTTGCTTCGGCGAGATGACCGTTTTCGAATCGCTTAACCACGCCCTTACTACCGCAAGCACGGGCGGTTTTGGCGTTAAAAACGATTCTGTTGCTTCGTACAGCGCGTACAGCCAATACGTAATAGCAATATTTATGCTTCTTTTTGGCATAAATCTAAATATGTTCTTCCTACTTATTACCGGCCATATTCTTCGTGTCTTTAAAAACGAAGAACTTCGCCTATATTTACTTGTTGTAGCCCTTGCTACCATAGTTATTTCAATTAACATTTTCGCCTTGGTAGGTAGCGTTGAAGGTTCGTTTAGAGCCGCCCTTTTCCAAACCGCCTCTATCATTACAACTACCGGCTTTGTTTCGGCCGACTACGAACAATGGTCAAGCCTGTCGCAACTGGTTATTCTTCTTTTAATGTTCTGTGGTGGTTGCGCCGGCTCTACCGCCGGCGGTATGAAGGTTTCAAGGCTTTTGCTGCTCTTTAAAAACGGCAAACGCCAGGTTAAATATATTCAACGCCCCCGTTCGGTAATTTCGGTTAAAATCGACGGCAAAACGGTAGACCACGATACAATTCGCGGAACAACCTCCTATATAATAATGCTTATTGCTATTTTTGTTGTTTCGGCTATCTGCGTTATAGCGGCCGAAGGTTGCGATATTGTTACCGGTCTTTCTTCGGTTGTAACCTGTATTAACAACGTTGGCCCCGCACTTGGCGAACTCGGTCCTACCGACAACTTCGCAAACCTTAGCGCCGTTACAAAATTAATTCTTTGTTTCGATATGTTGGCAGGCAGGCTTGAACTTTTCCCAATTTTAATGCTTTTCTCCCCATCTACCTGGAAGAAATTTGCATAAACTTTAAATTTTTAACATTTTTACGAGGTTTTCTATGCAAAAGAAATTTGTTATTACTATTGCGCGCGGTTTTGGTAGCGGCGGCAAAGAAATTGCAGGTCTTGTTGCCAACAAACTTGGCATTAACTGCCACGAACACAGCATTTTAACCTTGGCTTCGCAGTTAAGTGGGCTCGACCGCTCTCGCTTTGCCAATGCCGACGAAAAAATCTTAAAACCAAACCTTATAAACTCTATTAAAGACACCTTTTCTTCCGACAGCGAAGGCCGTTTCATTTCTAACGACGACCTTTTCGGGTTCGAAGCGCAAATTATGCGTGGCCTTGCCGCTTCGGAAAGTTGCGTAATTGTTGGCAAAGCGGCTGACTATGTTTTAAAAGATTGCGAAAATGTTTTCAGTTTTTACATTGAAGCCCCCCGTGCCTATTGCCTTAGCAATGTAATGCGTAAAATGGATGTTACCGAGCAGGAAGCCAACGAACTTATTTCTAAAACCGACAAATACCGTGCCGATTTTTATAAACATGTTACAGGCGGCAACTACTGGACAAACCCCGTAAACTACGATATGACCTTAAACAGCGAAAAGGTTGGCAAGGAAAACTGCGTAAATATTATTGTAGACTATGTTAAAATGCGCCTAGCGCAAAGCGAGGAATAATTGTGCCACAAATTTTAACGGTTGCAGGTGTTTGGCTTGGAATAATGGCGCTAATTGGCATTGCCCTTTTGCTAACCAAAAAAATTGCCGATTTTATAACCGCCGCACGCAACAAAAACCCAAAAAGCCAAAACATCTCAGGCGGCGAATTCAGAAACCCTTATTATATTTCGGAAGAAGAGGCCGCCGCTATAAAGGAACAAACCGAACGGTTTAATAAAAATAGCGATTAGAGGCTCTTCGAGCAGAGATAACTACGTTATAGGGGTGCCTTGCGGCACAGATAAATTTTTTGAAGGGGAATCTATGGGAAATATATTTTTTAAACATTTAAAGGTGTGGCAAAAATCTATTGAACTTGTAAAAGAAGTATATCTTCTCGTTAAATTGTTGCCTACCGAAGAAAAATTTGACCTTTCTTCTCAAATAAGGCGAGCCGCTGTATCAATTCCTTCAAACATTGCCGAAGGAAATTCGCGCAACACCACAAAAGAATATATTAACTTTTTAAGTATAGCAAGAGGTTCTGTTTCTGAACTTTGGACTCAACTGATTATTTGTAACGAACTTGGCTTTCTAGCCGAATCACAAACACAAAAAGCATTTTGTCTTTGTGAAGAAATAAGCAAAATGCTTTCTTCTATGATGTCAAAACTCTCGAACAACGCTTAATTTACGTTATAATAAAAGCCCTTTTCCTGCGCGTTAGCGCCCCTACAAAGCCCCTGTGCGAAGCACCTCTACGAAGTCCCTGCGCGTTAGCGCCACTGATTTTTTAAAAAAACACTTTACTTTTTAAAACTCTTATGATATACTATTATGGCTACCGCTTTCTATGCTTTGGGCGACTGCCTTTTTAAGGAATCACCTGGCCTATTGCTTGGTTTGCGGCGGACAAAATATTAAATGAGGTGAAAAATATGACAGCAGAACAAAAACAGGCTATCATCGCTGAGTACGCTACTCACGAAGGCGATACCGGTTCTCCCGAAGTGCAAATTGCCCTTCTTACCGTTCGCATTAACGAACTTACCGAACATCTTAAAGTTCACAAGAAGGACCATCACTCTCGCCGCGGCCTTCTCAAAATGGTTGGTCACAGACGTAACCTTCTCGCTTACCTTACCAAGGTAGACATTGAACGTTACCGTGCCATCATTAAACGTCTTGGCATCCGTAAGTAATTAGCGGATTGAGCCTTGGCAAGAGAAAATAGGTTTTGGACGACAAAATTTTTACAACACTTGCCCCAAAAGCCTTAAAACACCTATGTGTTTTTGCATTTTTGTGGCGGCGTCTTGTTTCAATTTTGTTCGTACAAAACTGCGACGCACCTAAAAACTAACAAATTTTTTGTTAGAAGGTGCACGAAGAACGCAAACTATACGCGGTATGTTGTGTTCTGAGGGCGTTTTATAACGGAATAATTTATAGTTTTTAGGCTGTTTCATCTTGCCAAGGCTCAATCCGAAGGCAGACCGCGAATTTATTCGTGGTCTGCTTGATTATTTTTTAAACCAATTGGGTGGTTACGTGTAAAGCGGTAAATCGAGTGTCAAAATCCTTTGACATTGGCTTTATTGCTTAACCGTAACGCCCCGAAAACTTATTTTGGAGGTAAAAATTATGTACGAAAATTTTAGAGTTTTTGAAACCGAATTTGCCGGCCGTCCTTTAAAGGTTGAAACCGGTAAAATGGGTCAACTCGCTAACGGCTCTTGCCTTGTTCGCTATGGCGAAACCAGCGTATTCTGCGCTGCTACCGCTTCGGCAAAGCCCCGCGACGGTATTGATTTTCTTCCCCTTTCCGTAGATTTCGAAGAAAAACTCTACTCTGTTGGCCGTATTCCCGGTTCCTTTACCCGCCGCGAAGGCAAACCTACCGATAAAGCAATTCTTGCTTCTCGCGTAATCGACCGCCCCGTTCGTCCCTTATTCCCCAAAGATATGAGAAACGACGTGTCGCTCGTTTGTACCGTTATGTCGGTAGACCCCGACTGTTCTCCCGAAATTACCGCTATGATTGGCGCTTCTATTGCCCTTTCTATCTCTGATATTCCTTGGGAAGGCCCCATTTCGGGTATTTCTGTTGGTCTTGTAGAAGGCAAAATCGTTTTAAACCCCACCGCTGAACAGCAGGCTAAAAACGACCTTCAACTCACCGTTTCTTCTACCAGCGAACTCGTTGCTATGATTGAAGCAGGCGCTAACCAGGTTCCCGACGATGTTATGTTCGACGCTATTATGACCGGACATAAAGAAAACCAAAAAATCGTTGAATTTATCAACTCAATAGTTGCCGAAATCGGTAAAGAAAAGTTCACCTTTGAATCTTCTAACCCCAATACCGAAATGTTCGAAGCAATTAAAGAATTCGCTATTGACGATGTTAAGTTCGCCCTTGATACCGACGATAAAACCGTTCGCGATGAAAGAATGCTCCCCATTTACGATAAGGTTCACGCTAAGTTCGACGAAATCTACCCCGAACAAGAAATGAAGATTGACGACTGTATGTACAAACTTCAAAAGTTTGTTGTACGCCGTTGGCTCTTAGACGAAGGCAAGCGTGTAGACGGCCGTGGTATCGACGATATCCGTCCTCTCCACAGTGAAGTTGGCCTTTTACCCCGTGTTCACGGTTCGGGCCTTTTCGCACGTGGTCAAACTCAGGTTTTAACCATTGCAACCTTAGGTTCAATGCGTGATAGCCAACTTTTAGATGGTATCGACAACGAAACCGAAAAAAGATACATTCACCACTACAATATGCCTTCCTACTCGGTAGGCGAGACCAAGCCCAGCAGAGGTCCCGGCCGTCGTGAAGTAGGTCACGGCGCACTTGCAGAGCGTGCACTCGTTCCTGTAATTCCCTCCGCTGAGGAGTTCCC
>JAEIGA010015424.1_pt1 | contig 11631 bp, 9 predicted proteins | sample 9270691 | NCBI WGS metagenome assembly JAEIGA01 (sample SAMN17057246, study PRJNA624740) | gut metagenome | biome: biome; isolation source: fecal sample | host: Bos grunniens | place: China: Xizang | collected 2019
CAAAAAAATGCACCTTTTGCCGTCAGCAACATCGGCAAAAAAGAACTCACAGACTTTTCAAGCAGCGGCAAAGAACTCCCCTTCCTGTTTGCACGCACCCCGGGCGTCGTTGCCTGGAGCGAAAACGGAACGGGCATAGGCACCAGTTATATGCGTATTCGTGGCGCAGGTGGGGCCAATATCCATGTCAGCCTAGACGGCGTGCCCCTCAACTCGCCCGAAGACCAATGCGTATTCTGGGCCAATATGAACTCCTATAGCCAATTGCTCTCCAATGTGCAGATTCAGCGCGGAATCGGCTCTACAAGCAGCGGAGACGGACTTTTTGGCGGCGGCATTTCCCTCTCCAGCAGCGCGCCGTCCCTCATTCCCACCGCCACCCTCAGCGGTGCCTACGGTTCGTTCAACTCCTACAATGCGGGCGCAAAAATATCCACGGGTTTGCTTTGGAACCACCTCATTTTGGAAGGCGCGTACCACGAAAGCGGCACCGACGGCTTCCTCAACGGCACCCATGGCCGCGCGGGCAGTTACATGGGCGCGCTGCATTATTTAGGACGGGGTTTCAAACTCAGTTACCGTCTCGTTGGAAACTTTGAAAACACGGGACAGGCCTGGAATGGCGTGACAGCCGGAAACGATGATTTGTCGCTGATGGACGGGAGTTATTGCGATGCAAACTGGGCCTACGACCAGCACACGGGCATTTTTACCTACAAAGACTTGTGCGAGCGCGGTCTGGGACGTTACAACTCGCTGTATGAGAAACTCGTGACAGACAGCAATGGCATTTTCGTGGAGGAAAACGGACAATTCAAGACCGAACGCCACACGATGAGCGACGGAACATTTTGGCCGCGTACCACGGATAATTTCTGGCAGAACCACCATATTTTGAACGGAGCCTGGCGCATCAACGAATACCTCAACGCCTCTGCCACCCTGCACTACACCCACGGCTACGGCTGGTATGACGAGTTCCGCAGCCAAAACAAACTGCTCAAATACGGCATTCCCGTCTTCACGGACAAGGGTGGCAATACGGTGAAGAAAAGTGATTTCGTCCGTCAAAAAGGTCTGACGCAACACCATTTCGGCGGTCTTGCCCACTTGATTTATCAAAAGAATGCGCTAAAACTGACGACAGGACTGGGCGTGCAGCAATTTCTGGGCAATCACTATGCTTACCTGACCTATTGCAGCCACCCGGAACTCAGCGAGACCTTGTTGAAGGATGGGCGCTATCAGTATTATAATTCGGATGCGGACAAGTTGGATTTGAATGTCTTTGCCAAAGCCGCCTATGAATTGACGCGCGAATGGAGCCTTTTTGGTGAGTTGCAATACCGCCACGTACATTACCAGACCTTTGGCGGCAACGACAAATACATCGACAACGGGGACGGAACGGCCACCCAACAGACGCTGAATGTCAACGAACGTTACCATTTTGTCAATCCGAAAATCGGCGCCAACTTCAGTCTGGACGGTCACCGCGCTTATAGTTCGTTGGCCATGAGCAGCCGAGAGCCGGAGCGCAACAACTTCACCGACAATAGCAACTACCCCGCCCCGCGCCCTGAACGCCTGATTGACTACGAATTGGGCTACCAATATGCAGCAAAGAAATGGAATGTGGGCGCCAACCTTTATTATATGTATTACATCGACCAATTGGTGCAGACGGGCGAGAAAAGCGACATCGGAGAAAGCCTGACGACCAATGTCGGAAAATCCTACCGCAGCGGCATCGAACTGACGGGCGCATGGGAAGCCCTTTCGTGGCTGAAAATCGAGGGCAATGCCGCCTTGAGCACCAATCGCATTCTGGATTTTGATGAGGTCGTGGAGGACTGGGACAACGGCAGCCAGACTTTCCATTATACCAACAAAACGCTGGCCTATTCCCCTTCCGCCATTTTGAATTTGTTCCTGGATTTTCATTACAAGGGATTCAGCGCCATCTGGCACACATCTTATGTCAGCCGCCAATATCTCGACAACAGCGAAAACCTGGAACGTTCCTTGCCGGGATACTCCCTGAGTTCGTTGAACCTGGGATACACACTCAAACTTCCGAAAATCGTCAAGGAAATTCATTTCGGTATCGATATCAGCAATATCTTCAACGCACGGGTGGCCCAAAGCGGCTGGGTGTATTCGGCCATCGCGGAGAGTCTAGGACACAGCAACGACAACCGTTATTATCAAATCGGATTCATCCCCGTAGCACCGATTTCGGCCTTGGGACACATTCGCATCCACTTTTAATTATTGAATCACATGGACACGCTGCGACTCTTGGATATCTTGGGATTTGTGGTGGGCATCGCCTACCTGATTTTGGAATATCGCGCCAGCATCTGGCTCTGGGTCGCAGGCGTCATCATGCCCGCCATTGACATGGTGCTTTATTACAAGGCCGGCTTGTATGCAGACTTCGGCATGGCGATTTATTACTGCATCGCGGGTGTCTATGGCTTTTTGCTTTGGCAATTCCAAGGCCCCAATAAAGCTCAAAAAACGGCAAGCAAACGGCCCATACAGCATTTTGAAAAATCGCGCATCCTCCCGGCCTTGGCTGTCTTTCTGTTGATTTGGGCAGGAATCTGGGCGCTGTTGAGCCACGCCACCAACTCCACCGTTCCCATCACCGACGCCTTCACCACCGCCCTGAGCATCGTCGCCCTGTGGGCCTTGGCGCAAAAATACGCCGAGCAGTGGCTCCTATGGTTTGTGGTGGATTTGGTTTGTTGCGCCCTATATATTTATAAAGGTATTCCGTTCAAAGCGGCGATTTATGGAATTTACACCCTCTTTGCCCTGTTTGGCTACTACAAATGGTGCAATCTAGCAAAAAACAACGCGAAAGAATTGAGAAATTGAAAAAATATGTACCTTTGTAGATTATGGAGAAAGTGATGAAACAGAAAAGATTTATTCTTCCCGAGTCGGAGATTCCGACACAATGGTACAATATTCAGGCGGACATGAAGACAAAACCCATGCCCATGCTGAATCCTCAAACCCGTCAACCCCTGACCGCGGAAGACTTGTATCCCATTTTCTGCAAGGAATGTTCGCAACAGGAGTTGAACACGACTGACGCGTGGATTGACATTCCCGAGGAAGTTTTGGAAAAATACTGCTACTACCGAAGCACCCCTTTGGTCAGAGCGTATGGCTTGGAGAAAGCCCTGGGCACGCCGGCACACATCTATTTCAAGAATGAGAGTGCCAGCCCCATCGGTTCCCATAAACTCAACTCTGCCTTGGCGCAGGCCTATTACTGCAAACAGGAAGGCGTAACCCACGTCACTACGGAAACGGGTGCCGGACAATGGGGCGCCGCCCTCTCGTATGCGACCAAAGTTTTCGGTATCGAATGTGCGGTGTACCAGGTTAAAGTAAGTTACGAGCAGAAGCCTTACAGACGCAGCATCATGCAGGTGTTCGGTGCGCAAGTAACCCCTTCCCCTTCCATGTCCACCCGTGCAGGAAAAGACATTCTGACAGCCAATCCCAATCACCAGGGTTCATTGGGTACAGCCATTTCAGAGGCCATTGAGTTGGCCCGCATGACGCCCAACTGTAAATACGCCTTGGGCTCCGTGCTGAACCACGTTTCTTTGCACCAGACCATCATTGGTTTGGAGGCTGAAAAACAGATGGAAATGGCAGGAGAATATCCCGACGTAGTGATTGCCTGCTTTGGCGGCGGCTCCAACTTTGCCGGTATTTCCTTCCCTTTCATGCGTCACAACATTTTGGATGGAAAGAAAACCCGTTTTGTGGCTGCAGAGCCGGATAACTGCCCGAAATTGTCACAGGGTAAATTTGAATACGACTTTGCCGATGAGGCCGGTTACACCCCGCTTATGCCTATGTTTACCTTGGGTCATAAATTCCAGCCCGCCCTCATTCATGCCGGCGGTCTGCGTTTCCACGGTGCTGGTGTGATTGTATCGCAATTGCTCAAAGACGGATTGATGGAAGTTGCTGACATCAGCCAAATTGACTCATTCTCAGCAGGTTGCCTCTTTGCCAAAGCAGAGGGTATCATCCCCGCTCCCGAGTCTTGCCACGCCATTGCAGCGGCCATTCAAGAGGCCAACAAATGCAAGGAAAGTGGCGAAGAGAAGGTTATTTTGTTCAACCTTTCCGGTCACGGTCTGGTGGACATGGCTGCCTACGACCAGTACCTTTCCGGCGCAATGATGCGCTAAACGCGAGCCGCACAGGCGAAAAGCCGCTCAAATCAAGAAAATAATGCACGAATAAATCCGCTTCCGTATCCCCATAATTGAACAAAGGAGGTACGGACGGATAAGCGCGCAACCTTCACCCCATTGCGGGCGCAAGCATCCCCAAAAATCAACAAGGCATAGAGACAAAGCGGCGCAAGAAAAAGAAGCGCGGCAAGCGTCGCCCCCGCAGCAGAACCCAATTCGGGACGCGGGAACAAGAAAAAGGCGACAGCAAACAAGGCGGAGGCAAAAAAGCCCAATAACAAAAGCGCACAGCCAAGGGTAAACAACGAGGGTAGGAGGTGAACAAATTTGAGCGTACCCGGATGACGACGTGTCAATTCCACACGTGCCGCACCTGAATGATTGACCTGACGGAAGAAAGCACGCATATCCGTCCGGCGTTTGTGATACACCCACGCCTCTTTGAGTAAAACCGTCTTGAATCCGGCCTTCATAATGCGTATGCTGAAATCAATATCCTCTCCGTAACGCATTTGTGAAAACCCGCCCGTTTTCTCAAACACCGCGCGAGAAATACCCATATTGAAGCTACGAGGATGGAATTTATCCATTTTCTCGCCTCCCCCACGAATACCGCCGGTGGTAAAGAAAGAAGTCATGGAATAGCTCACGGCTTTCTGCATGTCATCAAAGTCCGCACTGGCACAATCCGGCCCGCCAAAGGCATCGCAGTCCGTCTGCGCCACCCCCCTTTTTACGGCTGAAATATAATCCGGCGGCAGAACGCAATCCGAATCCAGAATCACAAAAAAATCGCCGCAGGCTCTTTCCATACCATAATTTCTGGAAGGACCGGGCCCGCTGTTTTCCTTGTAAAGGTATTGGATACGGGGAAATTGGAATTGCTCTACACGATCTTTACAGGGCAGGGTCGAACCATCCTCAACAAGGACGATTTCAAAATCCATATCGCTTTGTACAGACAGGGAGCGAAGCAACTCTTCCACCTCGTCGGGGCGGTTGTAAACAGGTATGACAAGACTTAGATCCATGCTTGAATGGGTATCAAACACACAAAAATAGTCAAAAAAAGAAAAACTTTTTCATTTTGTGGATTTGCAATTCTATTTTTTTGACAAAGCGGTATCCATAGGCGTATTTTTGCGGAAAAAGACCATGAAAATAGCGGATATGTGGCGGGAAGAAAGACCGCGCGAAAAAATTCTCACCCATGGTGTATGGGTAGCCTCGAACGCCGAATTGATTGCCGTTTTGCTAGGGAGCGGCACTCGGGATTGCAGCGTACTGGAACTGGCGCAGCGGCTTCTGAACGAATGCGAGGGCCAACTGACCGAGTTATCGGTGCAATCCATTGAAAAATTATCCTCGATCAAAGGCATTGGAAACACCAAAGCCATCACCTTGACGGCGGCCTTTGAACTGGGGCGCAGGATGGGCGAAGAAAAATTTCGACTGCGCAAAAAATCCATCACGGGTCCCAAAGACATCTTTCAGATTTTTGGCAACAAACTCAAAGGCTTGGAAAGGGAGGAATGTTGGATTTGCCTGCTCAATCAGGCGCAATATGTCATCGCACAGGAGAAGGTCAGTCTGGGCGGCAGCAGTTGCACCATCATCGATATCTGCACCATCTTGAAAAGGGTGTTGGAACGAAAGGCGCGAAGTGTCATCTTGATACACAACCACCCGTCCGGCAACCCCATGCCCAGCCGCGCCGACATCGAACAGACCAAAAAATTAAAGGAGGCCTTGGCCCCCTTTGAAGTAAAACTGCTCGACCACCTGATTGTCAGTGACGACAGTTATTATAGTTTCTGTGACGAATGTGTCTATTCAGCGACTTCCCAACGAGCACCCTTGCTAAACAAGCTTGTCTTGAATTCCTCCAAATAGCCCAAGCGATACAAAATATCAATGCAGGAAACGCGAGCACGCATGAAAGGAATGACATCCACCGTCTCTTTCAAATGTTCGCGGCTGACACAAATCATTTCGGGTTCATAAGGCGCACCGACGGCTTTGAGGTTTTCGTACACCTGCTCAAAAGGAAGAATTTGCTGGCGAATACGCTCGGACAAACTGGGCCAAGCGGCTTTCAACAATTCAACCTGCCTACGCAAGCCCTCTGCATCCACATATTTACCTTTTGCCTCCACCAGACAACGGCTCAAATGGCCGGGAAGATTGGCACAAAGACGATGGATTTCGGCAGCCATTTCATCCCAGGTTTTCCAAGCGGCAACGACCGCGTCCGTATCCACAGCGGCCACGTCTTTGGTCAGCAAGAATTCCAACGCCAAGGTGGAAATCAAGGTGCCGATACCCACTTTGAAACCGTGAGAGACGTGTTTTCCATCGGGATAGCTCAAAGCTTCCATATCCCAGAAATGCGAGAACTGGTGTTCCAAACCGGAAGCCGGACGGCTGCTTGACATAGCCTGCATGGCAAAACCGCTGAGCAACAGACCTTCTGCCAATTTCTCCGTATTTTCCACATCCCCGGCATGTACCGCAGCAGGATTAGACAAGGCGTTTTTCAAACCACCCTGTACCAAGTCAAAAGCAAGGGGATGAATTTTCTCGCTATCTACCGCATCAGCCAGCATCCAGTCTGCGCCGGCAGGAATTTTGGCAATCAAATCGGCATAACCGGAAGCAGCCAACTCTTTGGGAGCTTCGGCAGCAATCAACGGGTCCATCACAAAGCCCAAAGGAGCGGGGCAGGAAAAAGTCTGCTTGTTGCCATCCTTGGTAATGGAAGCACCAAAGGCCGTAAAGCCGTCCATAGAGCAAGCGGTACCCACACAGATATATCTGCGTCCCAACACATGGGAAACATATTTCACCAAATCATTGACAACGCCCGCACCAACAGCCACTGCAATAGCATCCGTCTGCGACATACGCGCCTGCAACTGCTCGACAAACTTCCACTCGGCATAAAGTTCGGGGTCATCAAACACATAAGCCGGCTCTGACACAACACCCGCCGCATCCAAAGACTGCTGCACAGCGACACCGGCAACGGTCCAAGTATTCAAGTCTGCGACCACAAGGGCCTTTTGACCCGGAAAAAGTTCCACAAAAACCTTGGCTGTATCAGCCACCACACCACGTCCCATCAGACAAGCCTTGGTGTCAGTTGTGCATTGAAGCGCTCTCTCAATTTGATTCATAATTTTGATATTTTTGAGCTTACGATTAACGCAAAGTTAATTATTTTATTTGTATTTTCATAAAAAGTATTAACTTTGCAGTCCTTAAACCAACATGGTGCCCATAGTTCAGTTGGTTAGAGCGTCAGATTGTGGTTCTGAATGTCGTGGGTTCGAGTCCCACTGGGCACCCTCTCAAAATGGTCGGTCCCAAAACCGGCCATTTTTTATTTTACAGAATTCTATGAAAATTGATACCGTACTTTTTGATTTCGACGGCACTTTGGCCGACACGACGCAACCCATTATCATTGCCATGGGCATGATGTTGGAAGAATTGGGGCTCCCGTACAAGACGGAAGCCGAGCGTAAAAGCGGTATCGGTCTGGCCATGCCGGAAAATCTCAAATACGCCTGCGGGGTGCCCGAGGACAAAATCAGCGAGGGAGAACGTCTGTATCGAAAATACTTCAGCGAGAATGCCAAAGGCAATGTTACCCTATACGAGGGTGTACGTGAAGTGTTGGAACAGTTGCACGAGCAGGGATATGCCCTGGGCATTGTCACCTCCCGCAAAAACGACACGCTGACGGAATTCATGAAAGACTTGGGTATCTACGATTTGTTTGGCGCCATTATTTCTGTGGACCACGTTGTCAACCACAAGCCCCATCCCGAAACCGTATTCAAGGCCCTGGAAATTTTGGGTAAAAAGCCCGAACAGGCCTTGGTGGTGGGCGATGCTACCTACGATATTCTTATGGGAAAAGGCGCGGGCTGTCGCACCTGCGGGGTATCTTACGGAAATCAGGGCCGCGATACCTTAAGCACCGTCAGCCCTGATTACATTATCGATTCTATGAGCGAATTGCTCGCCCTGCTATAGTCTATTCGACTGATTTGAGTTCAATCTGCAACTCTTCCAATTGAAGGTCATCAATACGGCTCGGAGAGTCAATCATCACGTCGCGTCCCTGATTGTTCTTGGGGAAGGCGATGTAATCACGAATGGTTTCCTGACCGCCGAACAAAGCACAAATACGGTCAAATCCGAAAGCCAATCCACCGTGAGGAGGCGCACCGAATTTGAAAGCATTGACAATGAAACCGAATTTGTATTCTGCATCTTCTTTGCTGATACCCAACACCTCAAACATACGCTCCTGCATCTGCGCATCGTAGATACGGATGGAACCGCCACCGAGTTCTGAGCCATTCAAGACAAAGTCGTAAGCATTGGCGCACACGCGTTCCAAATCCTCTTTTTTGTCGGAATAGAACCACTGCTCATGCTCGGGCTTGGGAGCGGTAAAGGGATGGTGCATGGCGTAGAAACGACCATCTTCTTCGCTCCACTCGAGCAAGGGGAAATCCACAATCCAAAGCGGTGCAAAGACCTTGGGGTCACGATAGCCCAGGCGCTCGCCCATTTCCAGACGAAGCACACCCAACTGGCCCTGTGTCTTGCGTTTGGGGCCACAAAGCAAGAGCATCATATCACCTTTGGAAGCCTCCATAATGGTCGCAAGTTCCGCCAACTGCTCGGGGGTATAGAATTTATCAACAGACGATTTGAGGCTGCCATCCTCGTTCCATTTAACATAAACCAGACCTTTGGCGCCCACCTGCGGACGTTTCACCCATTCGGTCAACTGGTCGATTTCCTTGCGGGTGTAAGCAGCGGCACCGGGCACATTGATCGCACCGATATACTCCGAACCGTCAAAGACACCGAAACCTTTGCCTTTGGCCCAATCAGTCACATTGTGAATGGTCATACCAAAGCGGATATCGGGTTTGTCGCTACCATATTGGTCCATGGCGTCGTACCAGCTCATGCGGGGAATAGGATTGGCAATCTCCACACCGAGGGCATTTTTAAACATCTGACGCATCATGCCCTCAAAAGTCTTCAACACATCCTCCTGATCCACGAAAGACATTTCACAGTCTATCTGGGTAAATTCAGGCTGACGGTCGGCACGCAAATCCTCGTCACGGAAGCAACGAACAATCTGGAAATAACGGTCATAACCGGCCACCATCAACAACTGTTTGAAGGTCTGCGGAGACTGGGGAAGGGCATAGAACTGACCGGGATTCATACGGGAAGGCACCACGAAATCGCGTGCACCCTCGGGCGTAGATTTAATCAGATAAGGCGTCTCAATCTCCATAAAGCCCTCTTTATCCAAATAGTTGCGGATTTCCTGCGCCAAACGATGACGAAGTGCCAAAGCTCGCTGCAAGGGAGGTCTTCTCAAATCCAGATAACGATAGTGCGCACGCAAATCCTCGCCGCCATCGGAATTTTCCTCGATGGTAAAAGGAGGCGTCTGCGCTTTGTTGAGCACCTTGATATCCTTAACGGTAATTTCAATATCACCGGTGGGCATTTTGGGATTCTTGCTCTGCCTTTCAACCACAACTCCCTTCACTTGAAGCACAAATTCGCGACCGAGTGAAGTGGCAAGCTCCTGCAAAGACTCGCTGGCTTCGCCATCCACGACCAACTGCGTGATGCCATAACGGTCACGCAAATCAATGAAGGTCATGCCTCCCAATTTTCTTGATTTCTGCACCCAACCGGCCAATGTTACCTCATTTCCGGCATTTTCGATACGGAGTTCTCCGCAAGTGTGTGTCCTAAACATATACGACTGAATTAAAATCTTGCAAAAATAAGAAAAATAACGATTGCGGGCGTTACATTTTTGTATCTTTGCAGGCAGAATATGGAAGTAAGAGCAAAAAAAGCATTGGGTCAGCACTTTTTGACCGACCAGCGCATCGCAGAAGACATTGTCAATGCGTTGCAAATCGATAATGAACAAACTGCAGACGCAGGTACAGGCGCGGACGGCGCAAAACGCGCACAGGTTTTGGAGGTAGGCCCGGGCATGGGCGTACTCACCCGTCACCTGCTGCAACGCGAAGACATTGATTTTCGTGCTGTCGAAATCGACCGAGAGAGCGTGGATTATCTCCACATCCACTACCCTTCCATCGCCGGAAAGCTGATTCAAGGAGACTTTCTGCACTTGAATTTTGACCGTCTTTTTCAGGGAGATATGTCCATTATCGGCAATTTCCCCTACAACATTTCCTCGCAGATTTTCTTCAAAGTCATTGACAACCGCAACCGCGTTCCGCAAGTGGTTTGCATGATACAGAAAGAGGTGGCAGAACGTATCGCCGAGAAGCCCGGCACCAAGACTTACGGCATTTTGTCGGTGCTGTTGCAGGCCTGGTACGACATTGAATACCTGTTCACGGTGGGAGAAGGGGCATTTAATCCGCCACCCAAAGTCAAATCAGCTGTCATCCGACTCAAACGCAACACGCGCACGCAACTGGACTGCGATGAAACACAATTCAAAGCGGTAGTCAAAACGGCTTTCGGCCAACGCAGAAAGACCTTGCGCAACTCTTTGAAAAGTCTGCTTCCGGAAGGTATGAACACGCAAGATGAAATCTTCGACTTGCGCCCGGAGCGTTTAAGCGTAGAGGATTTTGTCCGTCTGACCAAGCTGATTTTCGGCTAATCAAGCCGCGAACTAACGATATTCCCGCAATTTGACCGTACCCGGAATTTCCTCCTCCTCTTGGGGTGTGAGGTGAATGATGCGTTGATTGGAACTGCCTCTGAAACGAAGACTCGTATCACGTAAAGACAAGATAAAAGGTCCCTCAACAAGCGTGTCTATATAAGGTAAAATCTGCGAAAGTCGCTCATTCGCAAGGATTTCCTCATAAGTAAATCCGGTATAGCACCAGATATTTTTGCCGGTTCTTTCTTTGATTTTGCGGGCAAGCTCTGTAAAAGCTTCCACCTGATAAAGGGGGTCGCCTCCTGAAAAGGTCACATTACTCAATTCATCGGCAGCCACGACTTCCACCAAATCGTCCACCTCCATTTCCTTGCCGCCCTTAAAATCCCAGGACTGGGGATTGTGACAACCTTCACACGCATGGGCGCAACCGGCACAATAAATGGACGTGCGAAAACCAGGGCCGTCCGCCATGGTTTGTTCTAATATATCCAATACTCTGATTTTCATAATCTTACCTCAACCAATTTTCCGGATTCTGGTGTTTATTCCCTTTCCACACCTCAAAATGAAGACGCGTCACCCCTGCACTCGTATCTACCATACCCAACTCTTGCCCGGTCTTCACTTTATCTCCGACTTTCACCACCGTATTTTTCAATTTACAATAGAAAGTAAAGTAATTTCCATGAC
>JAEIGA010015425.1_pt1 | contig 11631 bp, 12 predicted proteins | sample 9270691 | NCBI WGS metagenome assembly JAEIGA01 (sample SAMN17057246, study PRJNA624740) | gut metagenome | biome: biome; isolation source: fecal sample | host: Bos grunniens | place: China: Xizang | collected 2019
GACCTTCACGAGTGCCTCGGACACGGTTCAGGTCAGCTTCTTCCTACTACTTCTCCAAACGCTCTGGGCGAGTACAGCTCAGCTCTCGAGGAGACTCGTGCCGACCTCTTCGGCCTTTACTATCTTGCTGATCCTAAGCTTGTTGAGCTTGGCATTCTTCCTGATATGGAGGCATACAAGGCTCAGTACTCAAGCTATATCCGCAACGGTATCTTCACTCAGTTCACAAGAGTTGAGCTCGGCAAGAAGAATATGGAGGCTCACATGCAGAACCGCAAGCTTATTGCAGACTGGTGTTATGAAAAGGGCCTTGAGAACAATGTGATCGAGAAGAAGGTACGTGACGGCAAGACATATTTCGTTGTGAATGACTTCGAGGCTCTCCGCGGTCTCTTCGGAGAACTTCTTGCAGAGGTTCAGCGCATCAAGTCAGAGGGTGACTATGAGGCAGGAAAGGCCCTTGTCGAGACTTATGCCGTGAATATCGATCCGGAACTCCACAAGGAAGTCAAGGAGCGTTATGCGGCTCTCAATCTCAGACCTTACGGTGGTTTCCTCAATCCTGAGATCGTTCCGGTTGTAAAGGATGGTGAGGTTGTGGACTACGAGATCAGATATGCTGAGAACTTCATCGATCAGATGATGGAGTACGGTCAGAAATACGCTACACTTTAGATTATTTGTCGGAGCCAGCAATGACCGGTCTTTTGACAGACTATGAAACCTATCTGCTGATAGAACGTGCGATGTCTCGGAATACCGTGGCATCGTATTGTTCTGATGTAGAGAAGTTTATAACTTGGGTTGACCTGGCTCCAGAAAAGGTGGGCCCAGATGATGTCGCTGCTTATCTTGCTTCAAGACATCATGTCTCAGAGCGCAGCCAGGCCCGTTTTCTGAGTGCGCTGAGAAATTTCTACGACTGGCTCTATATTGAAGGTGTTGTCACGGAGAATCCTTGTGAATTCGTGGATATGCCTAAGTTAGGCCGGTATATACCTGTCGTGCTTTCGGTGGAAGAAGTCGAAGCTATGATTGATTCGGTAGATACTGCTTCCTCAACAGGCATTCGCGACCGGGCGATTCTTGAGGTCCTGTATGGATGCGGTCTCCGTGTTTCGGAAGCCGTTGGTCTCAGAATCTCCTGCCTTTTTCCGGACGAAGGGTTCATACGTGTGTTTGGAAAAGGAAAGAAGGAAAGGCTCATTCCTTTCTGTGGAATGGCTCGGGAATCTGTGATGAAGTACCTTGAGGTACGTCCTCTTCCGGCTGACAGCAAGTCGGATGACCTTCTTTTCCTGAACAATAGAGGCACATCTCTAAGCCGTGTGTCCATGTTCAAGATGGTGAAGAAGTATGCGCTTCTTGCTGATATCCGGAAAGAGATTTCGCCTCATACGTTCAGGCATTCGTTTGCGACGCATCTGGTGGAGAATGGTGCGGATCTTCGCGTGGTTCAGGAAATGCTGGGCCACGAGAGCATCACCACCACTGAGATATACACTCACGTTGACAGCAAGGTGTGGCAGAGGACCGTGCTTGACCATCATCCACGAAAGTCGACTGCCGGTCAATCCTGCAGTGACGCACATCCCGATCGGCAGTGACGGATTGTCACTCCCGACTTGGTCGGGTGTCTTTGCCCGAAACCGAAAAAATGTTAAATTTGCGATTCAAAACAAAGTAAATCATAAAACTATGGATAAGAACAGTTACGCATTGGGTATGAGCATTGCTCATAACATGATGTCATCAGGCATCAAGGAAGTTAATTTCGATGATTTTGCAGCAGGAGTAAAGGCTGTGCTTACAGGTGCAGAGCCTGCAGTGTCGTTCCAGGAGGCAGGTCAGCTTCTTGATAAATATTTCGCAGAACTCGAAGCGGAGCAGAAGGCTCAGGCGGAGGCTATGAGCGCCATGATGCGCGAAGAAGGTGAGGGTTTCCTCGCGGCGAAGGCAAAGGAGGAGGGCGTTGTAGTCCTCCCAAGCGGTCTTCAGTACAAGGTGATCACAGAGGGTACAGGTAAGAAGCCGTCTGCAACAGACCAGGTTAAGTGCCACTATGAAGGTACTTTCGTAAACGGAACAGTGTTCGACAGCTCATATAGAAGAAATGAGCCTGCAGTCTTCGGACTCAATCAGGTGATTCCTGGATGGACAGAGGGCGTTCAGCTCATGTCAGAAGGTTCAAAGTATGAGTTCTATATCCCTTACAATCTTGCATACGGTGAACACGGCGCTCCGGGCGCAATCCCTCCGTACGCAGCTCTTCAGTTTGTAGTGGAGCTCATCGAGGTTCTCTAGGAATATGGACTGGATGCAGATATTCACCCTCGTTACGGGGGTGATATACATTGTTCTTGAAATCAGGCAGAAGAATTTCATGTGGGTGGTCGGAATCGCGACCAGCATTGCTGCCATGTGGGTCTTCTTCCGTCAGGGACTTTATGCGTCCTTCGGTCTGAATACTTATTATCTCATTACGTCATTCATCGGTCTGTGGCACTGGGGCAGGGACAAGAAGCGTCTTGTCGAAAATCCTTCCTCGGCACAGGCCGATTACGTCATTCATCTGAACCGACTGCCGGTCCGTGCCGTCGTGTTGAGTGCGGTTGCTGCTGTGGCTGGAACTTTTGCTCTGGCATGGCTGATGAGGCTGGTCGAGAATCCGATGTCGTATCTTGATTCGGCAGTGACGGTCCTCAGTGCCATTGCCACATGGTGGCTGGTGCGCTCGTACATCCAGCAGTGGTGGCTCTGGATTGCTGCAGACTGCATGAGCACGTTGCTTTGTGCGTCGCAGGGAATGTGGTGGATGACAGCTCTTTATGCAGCATATACGCTTTCTGCTGTTGTAGGATATATTCATTGGAAAAGAAAAGGACAGTATGTCATATAAGGAAAACTACCCGTCAAAGCTTCTGGAGGAGGCTGTTGATGCCATAAGCTCCCTTCCTGGCGTAGGAAGGAGGAGTGCGTTGCGTCTTGCCCTCCATCTTCTGAAGCAGCCTGCGGAGAATGTCCATCATTTCACATCGGCTGTCGCACGTATGCGTGATGAGGTGAAGTACTGCAAGGAGTGCAGGATGATCTCGGATGATGATGTGTGTGCGATATGCTCTGACCGCTCGCGTGACCATAACACAATCTGTGTGGTGGAAAGTGTCCGCGATGTGATGAGCATAGAAAATACAGGACAGTACAGGGGAGTGTATCATGTTCTTGGAGGTATAATCTCACCTATCAATGGTGTGGGACCGTCAGACCTTACTATTCGCGAATTGACTGTGCGTGTCTCAGAATTGTCTTCCGGAAACGATGTTGAGGTGATACTTGCATTGAGCGGATATGTGGAAGGTGAAACCACTTCCTTCTATATTTACAGGCAACTTAGCCAATACAATGTCCGCGTCTCGACCCTGGCTCGAGGCCTTGGTTTCGGCGACGATCTCGAATATGCTGATGAATTGACCCTGGGCCGTTCGATAATCAACAGGCAGATCTTCAAACCGTAGAAATTTCTTAAACTGATAACCATATGAAAAAGTTTTTATTGCTTATGACAGTCGTCGCATGTGCTGCTTGCGGCCGCAATGACTTGTCTGACATCACTGTTGTACCTTTTCCTAATGATGTGGAGGTGCTTGCTGGTGAATTTGATGCCGCAGGTGCGGCTTTCCATTATTCGTCAGAGATGGATGAGTCATCTGTGAATCTTGTGAAGGCTTTTGCTGCCCAGCTGTCCCTTGTGAGTGCTCAGGAGAGCGCTGTTGCAGAGGGAGCAGGGGAGAGCGGATTTGTCTTCATCCTTAATTCTCAGCTTCCGGAAGAGGTATATACACTCTCTGTTGACAAAAAGTGTGTGAAAGTTGAGGCTTCTTCGCTCAGAGGTTTCAATTATGCCATCCAGACCATCAAGCAGATGCTTCCTGTGGAGATCTATGCAAAGACTCCGGCATCGGCTGACTGGACTATCCCATGTGTGAAGATCAACGATGCACCTCGCTTCGGTTATCGTGGACTTCATCTTGATGAGTCCCGTCATTTCTTCGGTATGGAAGAGGTGAAGAGATATCTCGACATCATGGAAGTGCATAAGCTCAATACTCTCCACTGGCACCTTACAGATGACCAGGGATGGCGAATCGAGATCAAGAAATATCCTGAACTTACAGCAATCGGCTCAAAACGTTCAGGAACATGCGTCAAGAAGGATTTCAGTTCAACAGACGGAATACCTTACGGAGAGGGAATGTGGTACACGCAGGATCAGATCCGCGAGATCATTGCCTATGCTGCAGCCAAGGGTATTGATATCATTCCTGAAATCGATCTTCCTGGTCATATGCTTGCTGCCCTCACTGCTTATCCTGAGCTCGGATGCACAGGCGGTCCTTATCACGTATGGACAAGATGGGGCATCTCGGACGATGTCCTTTGTGCCGGTAATGAGAAGGTGTATGAGTTCCTTGAAAATGTGCTGGCAGAAGTGGCTGAGCTTTTCCCTTCAGAGTATATTCACGTCGGTGGTGACGAGTGTCCTAAGGTGAGATGGGAGAAATGTCCTAAGTGTCAGGCAAAGATCCGTCAGCTTAGCTACACAGACAAGGACGGTCAGAAGGCGGAACATTTCCTTCAGAGTTATGTGATCTCGCGTATGGAGAAGTTCCTGAACTCAAAGGGAAAGAAGATTATCGGCTGGGATGAAATCCTTGAGGGAGAAGTTGCTCCGAATGCGACAATCATGTCGTGGAGAGGAGAGACCGGTGGCCTTCGCGCTGTGAGAATGGGACATGATGCCATCATGACTCCTAATACATATTTCTATATTGACTACTATCAGTCGATGGATATCAAGAACGAGCCATTCGGAATCGGAGGATATCTTCCTATCGAGTGGTGTTATACATATGAGCCATATGCAGAGGGAATGACTGATGAGGAGAAGTCTCATATCCTTGGTGTTCAGGCGAATATGTGGACAGAATATGTCGCAACTCCGGAGCATCTCGAATATATGGTCCTTCCTCGTCTTGCCGCGCTTGCTGAGGTGCAGTGGTGCGAGGCTGAGCGTAAGGATTGGGACCGTTTCCAGGATTCTGCGGATGAGTTCTGCAGAATCTATGAGACAATGGGATATAACTATGCTACTCATGTGCTTCAGGTAAGGGGAGAGGTGATAGCCGATGCTGAGGATGGTTGTGCGAAAGTGGTTCTTTCCGCTCAGGGTGATTCTCCGATCAGATATACTCTTGATGGATCTGTTCCTGACGGAAAATCAATGCTTTACAAAGATACTCTGGTGATTGATCAGACCTGCACATTGACGGCTGTAGCCATGAGGGATGATGTGGCGCCTAAGTATTTTGTGAAGTCATTCAGCTTCCACAAGGCGGTGGGTCGTCAGATAGTGTCTTCGACTGAGCCTCATAAGAGCTATGTATATAACTTCCCTGATAACCTTTTGGATGGAATCAGGGCTGCAGAGGTGTACAAGAGCGGAGAATGGGCCGGATGGCGCACAAGACCGTTCGAGGTTGTCCTGGATATTGAAGAGGCTGAACCATATTCAAGTGTCACTCTTGGAGTTCTCGTAGTCAAGGCTTCTCATATCCTTGGTCCTGAATACATCAGCGTGATGACATCTGAGGATGGAGTCAATTTCGTTGAGGCTGCTCGAGAGGAGTATGAAGCGGCTCAGGATGGACCGGATGATGTTACTGTTGACTATACCTTGTCTTTCCCTGAGACATCTGCGAGATATCTGAAGGTTTGCGCCGGAGCAGTCAAGAAGCTTCCTGACTGGCATTTTGCGGCAGGAAGAGCTGGCAATCTCTTTATTGATGAGGTTATCGTGAGATAATTTGTCGTTGATATTGTTGGAGTTTTAACCTAAAAACAATAAATTTGCAGGCTTGCGTTTCTGTACGCAGGCCTGTTTCGTAATGTAAAGTCGAACCTTTTAAAGCGGGAGGTAGAGTATGATTGAGATCTTCTACAAGAAAGACGGACAGATGATGGTTTCCCAGTCGGAGACCGATTTGACTGAAATCTCATACGACAGCGTGGTTTGGATAGACCTTTTCAGCCCTTCGGGAGAGGAGAAAAGGGCGGTCGAGACATATCTCGGAACAACTATTCAGAATAGGGCACAGGCTGAAGAGATCGAGATTTCATCCCGTTTCTCCGAGACCGATCAGGCGATCTTTGCGAACACCAGCTTCCTTATTCCTGGTCCGGAAGAGTATGGTGAGGAAACCGTATCATTCATTCTTACGGACAATATTCTCACCACCTTGCGCGAATCCCCGCTGAAGAGCTTTACAGACCTCCAGAGAAGAATGATGGCCTTTCCGAAGATATATGTTTCAGGCCATGTCGCATTCCTGAGCATTCTGGAACAGCGTATCGACCTTGATGCCGACATGGTGGAGCTTGTTTCAAAAGAAGTCAGCCAGTACAACAAGAAGGTGAGTCTGGGTGAGGATATCAGTGAAGAATTCCTCATAGATATCAATCAGCTGCAGGACAACATCATGCTCATACGTGAGAACATCATCGACAAGCAGAGGGTTATCTCGAGCATTCTCAAGAGTGCGAACTATCCTAAGGAGTATCAGCCAAGACTGAATGTGCTCCTGAAGGATATTTCTTCCCTCATCAACCACACCGACTTCGGTTTCGAGAGACTTGAGTACCTTCAGAACACTGTCCTTGGTATCATCAACCTCGATCAGAACAAGATCATGAAGGTGTTCACACTTGTCTCTCTGATGCTTATGCCTCCTACACTCATCGCCAGCTTCTTCGGTATGAACGTGAGGTTCGGCTGGTTCTTTGAACATTCGGGATGGTCATGGTTCATCATTGTGCTTATGATGCTGGCTTCATTCTATGTCATATTCCGCATCTTCAAGAGCAGGAACATGTTCTGATTATCTTTTAACCACATATTTATGAAAACGCGTCTTTTCCTTTATGCGGCTCTTGCCGTATTCTGCGCTCAGCCGATGACTGCGCAGAACAAGATTGTCATACCTGACACAAAGGACTATCTTGTGCTTACAGGTGACATGCACATGCATACTATCTTCTCCGATGCCAATGTATGGCCGGATACCCGTGTTGAAGAGTGTTATGTAGAGGGAGTGGAAGTTCTCTGCATTACAGACCATATGGAGGCACGTCACAAGAGAATGGTCAATCAGGGACTTTTCAATTGTGACCGCAACAAGTCTTACGAGATCGCTGCAAAGAGAGGCAAGGAACTTGGTGTCACTGTGATTCATGGAGGAGAGGTTACCCGCAGAATGCCTCCTGGACATTTCAATGTTCTTTTCATTGATGATGTTGAGCCTATTGCTGACGTAGATGATGCCCATAAATCTCATCTTGAGGGAGGTATGGCAGCTCTTGCTGAGGCAAGAAAGCAGGGTTCTTTCAATGTCTGGAACCATCCTCATTGGGCAGCACAGTCTCCGACCGGAGCCATCTGGCACGATGATCACTCGAAGATCTTTGATGCAGGCCTTATGGACGCTATAGAGGTGTACAACAGTTGTGACGGTTTCTCAATGGAAGCATTTCAGTGGTGCATCGACAAGAATCTTGCGCTTATCTGCGGTACAGATGCTCACAAGCCTATGTTCATGCATCTGAATGCCAATGCGGGCGAACTTCGTCCTGTTACGCTCATCTTCGCTAAGGAGAATTCCGTTGAAGGCGTGAAAGAGGCTTTGAATGCAAGGCGTACTGCAATTTTTGCTGACGGAAGGGTATATGGAAGTCCTGAGCTTCTCAAGATGCTCGTGGATGCTTGTCTTGAAGTTGTCAGCGTGACTCAGAGCGGCAATACCACAAGAGTTACTCTCAAGAACAACAGTTCAATCCCTATGATCCTTACCAAGGGCGAAGGAGGAGAACAGGCTGCTTATACAAGCTTCAATATAATCGATCCTTTCGAGACTCACACTTACGGATGTACTGGTCTTGAGTACAAGACACCTGTTGCTGTTGATGAATTCGTTCTTTCATTCGATTTTGAGAACTTCTACACAGCTCCTGGCCAGCATTTCAATTACAGGATCAACGTGAAGAAGCCTCAGTAGTCTTCGGCTTTGTGATATTAAGGCGGTCTGCATCAAAAAGTGCGGACCGCTTTCTTTTTGCACCATTTTGATTGATTGGCGCGTACTTTGCCATAAAGGGGTCGTGTGATTTTAATTATTAGTGGTTATGAAACGAATCTTGACAACCTTTATGGTTCTGGCTGCAGGGCTGACAATGCTGGCCCCTGCCATAAATGCGCAAAGCAACAACGGCAATGCGCGAGCCGCTCAGCGGCAAAAGAATGTGGAGACCTGGAAGCAGGATATGGCCAACTTCAGAGAGAAGATCCATGAGGATCATCAGATGAATGAACTGGCAGACTCCATAGCATCAATACAAGCCATTGCTGCGATACGCAACAAGGATTTTGTCTTGGAAGCGGATAATGTCACTTTCCGCAATGGCAACACTGTACTTGTAAACTCTACTACGAACTTCATTTCAGTGAAGGGAAACAAGGCTGTAGTCCAGATCTCCCCAAGCAACTATGCATCCGGTCCGAACGGAGTTGGAGGAGTTACCGTTCAGGGAGCCATCTCCGGCTATGAGATCCGTACTGACAAGAAAGGACGCATCTATCTTTCGATGAATGTCAACGGAATCGGAATCAGTGCTCAGATAGAACTCTTCATCACTCCGGGATCCAATTATGCTCAGGCTACGGTCTATCCTAATTTCAATTCCAATACGGTCTGGGTCGACGGTACAATTGTCCCATATGACAGTTCAGACGTATTTGAAGGAACTTCATTATAAACGATTTAACAATATAAGATATGAAAAAGATCAATGTATTCATGTTTGCGGCACTTGCAATCTTTGCCGTGACATCATGCCACAAGGAACCTTCGCCACAGGACAGTGACAATGAGTACCTTGTATATACCGCACCTGCAAAAAATATGGATTTCACCAAGTTCACGACTTTTGACATCGCTGACAGCGTTCTTGTCATAGGTCAGTCTGACAAGTCGTATTATTCGAAGTCAAACAATGCTCTGGCTCTCATCCAGCAGTACAGGATCAATATGGAAAAGAGAGGCTTCATCTACACTCCATCCGATCCATCCGCTCAGCTTGGCGTTCAGCTTACATACGTGGAGAAGACGGAAAGATTCGTACGCTATTATTCCGATCCGTACTGGTGGCTTGACTATCCGGGCTACTGGCCTACAAACTACTGGGGCAATTGGACAGGATGGTACTATCCTTATCCGGTATCGTACACCTACACTACCAATGCGCTGATTACAGACATCGTGGACTTGACACCTGTTGCTTCTGCGGATGATTCCAAGCCTCTTACAATCGTGTGGTCGGCTTATATCGGAGGTCCGGCAAGCGCGAGCCTCTCGTATGATGTCCAGAGAATGAAGGAATCCATCGATCAGGCATTCGTGCAGTCTCCATACCTGAAAGGATCGGCGCAGTAATGGGATGTTGAATGATTAAAAATGAAAGATATGAAAAAGTTTATATACATGATGGCAGCCTGCGCGGCAATGATCTTTGCGGCAGGGGAGGCCAATGCTCAGATGAGCAAAAGATACTATGTCAACGGAGGCTGGCAGTTCAACGGTACAGTGAACAATAGCGTCGCAAGTAGCGCGCAAGGCTATGGGGCATATATGGAAGGTGGATATTTCGTTACTCCGATGATTGCTGTCGGTGGATTTGCAAGCTTCAACAGCAATGACGAGTATTTCGGCAAACAGACATACATGTTCGAGGATAATTCGGCTCTTACGACTGATATCGACAGGTCGCTTTATCAGGTTCCGTTCGGTGCGACACTCAGGTGCCGCTTCATGAGGACCCAATTCCAGCCATATGTCGAGGCTAAGGTGGGAACGGAATACTCAAGTCAGAGTACCTACATGTCAACCTTTGTGAGCAGACACGATAATTGGGGATTCTATGTGTCTCCGGAGATCGGATTCAATTGGTTTCCGTTCCAGAGTACGGATTTCGGATTCCAGCTCGCTGCATACTACAGTTATGCGACAAATAGAAACAAGGCATACGGGATGGACGGAATCAATAATCTCGGCTTCAAGTTGGGTATTGCCTTCTGATGGTAATCACGTATCTCTCTTTTGATGACGGCCTTTGCATCACCGCCGACTAAGTTCGGTTCTCGGCTCCACATTAGCAGTCAGGGTGGAAAAGAGACGGGTGCAAAGGCTTTTTGTATTCCGGATGCTGGTCAGTTACATGCATGCGCAGCCTGTCACCACAGACCGAATCAAGGACTTTTCTCTCGTGTTCACTCACGTGTAATGACCGCATCGTGTTAACTTTGGTTGATTATTTACTTAATTTTGGAAATCATCTTAATCTGATTGGGTGTTCAGTCAGGTTTGTGTGTTCTATAATTTATGATGAAGACACTGAAACTGATACTGATCACCCTTTTTGTTGCTGTATCATGCAGCAATGACGCGGAAATCAAGCCGTGTCCTGAGATTATTCCTTATCCTGCACAGATATATGGACAGATTGTCCGTCTCAACGCAATGCTTCAGGAATATGCCGGCGCGAATAGGATAAAATATGTAGATTATCACTCTGCCATGAAGGATGATCACGGTGGTCTGTCTACAGAACTGGCAAAGGATGGAGTACATCCTACAAGAGAAGGCTACGACATAATGAAATCCCTTCTGTTGAAGGCCTTGTAGTAGACTGCTGGGTCAAATCTGGAGCGAAATTTACAGGACCACCAGTTCCATCTTCATCAGTTCATCCGTTTCGCCCTCGTGCCACATCAGAGTCATCCTGCCGTTGGACGTTACCTGTCCTGAATACACGACCCTTGAATCTTCCAGCCCTCCATTCAGGATGAACGACTTGTTCAGCTCATTGAGATGCACATAATAGGTCTCTCTCGTGGTATCCAGGCTGCTGTTTGGGTAGATTCGTGTGAATGCGCACTCTGACCTGTCGAATGTAAAGTCAAGCTGAATGGTAGCAATGACCTCCCTGCTTGCTCCAGTTGTCGCATCCGTGACGGTTGTCTCATAGCTACCGCTCCAAGCCGGCAGAAGCCAATGTATGTCTTCGTTCATTGCACATGCGCTAATGCACAGTATTGCAGCAAAAAAAACAAAAATACGTTTCATGTCATCTGATTTTAATGACTCAAAGCTAATACATTTCCACCAATTCTCCAATTTGTGGATTCGTTCCTGGATTAGTGAAAGAAAAGATTTCATTATCGGACATCTCTTGAAGTTGCCTTTTTTGTTCAAAAAAGTCAAGAAATGTTTGCAGGTTAAGAAAAAATGTGTACCTTTGCAATCCCAATTCGAGAAGGTTCGAATAAGACCCGAGATGGGACAACGGATTGATTCGTTAGCTCAGTAGGTAGAGCACAACACTTTTAATGTTGGGGTCTTGGGTTCGAGCCCCAAACGAATCACAAGACAAAGTTCTTTAAATAATGCTTCCCTAGCTCAGTTGGTAGAGCACGACACTCTTAATGTTGGGGTCCAGGGTTCGAGCCCCTGGGGGAGCACCAGA
>JAEIGA010015426.1_pt1 | contig 11630 bp, 9 predicted proteins | sample 9270691 | NCBI WGS metagenome assembly JAEIGA01 (sample SAMN17057246, study PRJNA624740) | gut metagenome | biome: biome; isolation source: fecal sample | host: Bos grunniens | place: China: Xizang | collected 2019
GCTTCGGTTTCGTCGGTTTTGGAACCGCCGTCACAGCCGGTCACAAGCAGAACAGCCGAGAGCAGCAAGGCGCTCAGCATAACGAGGGGGAGATGTTTGAATTTTCTCATAATTGGGACTCCTTTGCGCGTGTTGTATATCCGAAGATATACGATTAATTATACAGCACAATTATGTCGTAAATATGAACATCTGATAAAAAATTCAAATTGCCAAAAGCAACGAATGCCCCGCCGCACGGCGCGGAGCCGTGTCAGCGGGGCCTGTGTAAAATACCGTCAGGGAGCGACAATATCGCCCAGAGTAAAGGTCAACTTACCCATACCCACCTCGGAGTAGAAGATACCGGGGGCTACGGGAGAAGGAGAGCAGGAGCCTCCATAGATGGCCTCGTACTCGCCGTTCTCGTTCTTGTAGAGCTCGCCCGTTCCGTAGATGGTGGACATGCCGAGGAAGTACATGCTGCCGCGAGGCGCTTCATCCTCATTGTTCATATCAACGCCTGCCAGATAGATTTTCGAGTAAGTCCATTTGACACCGTCGAGAGAGAGGATCAGCGTCGGAACGGTACGGGAAACGCCGTCTTCTACGATGCTGGCCATGTCGATGCCAACGAACAGGCGGTTGCCGTTGCCATCGTAGTTGGAGATGTAACCCAACTGGTTGCCCTGCGAGGAGAAAGTAGGAAGGGTCTCGTAGCCCGCAGTCATATCAAAGCAGGTGGGGTCAGCCGAGCGGATGCGGATGTACTTGATGAGCGAATTCTTGTGGACGTAGCGCACGTACAGCCACCAGCACTTGCCGTCGGGATCATCCTCAACGTAAATGACCTGATGGTGCGTAAAGCAGGAGTAGATGTCGTCGGTCTTGATAACGGGCGAATCCAGCTTACGCTCAAAATGGATTCCGTCGGTAGAGGTCGCGACGCCGATGCGGTCAGCTCCCGAGAGGGTCTTGCCGTCCTCAAGATAGCAGTAGTTCTCGGTCTGGGTGAACATGTAGTAGATACCCGTCTTTGGGTCGCGGACGACCTCGGGCTCAATGGTATTCAGGATCCACCAATTTTCGCCGAAGCTATCTCCCGTGCCGGGGATACGAAGACCCGTTTCGGGATCGATCTCACCAGCCACGTATTCGCCGAAGTCGCCAACCTCACCGCCCAGCACGATGCAAGCGCCGTCCAGATTCTGGTGCCAGATCATGCCGTCTACCGAGGTATAGGCAAGAGGATGGTCACCTCCAACGGGCTTCAAATGCTCGGTATCGTGTGTCTCGTACAGACCGCCGTTGTAGAGGATGTAGCCGTCATCAGTCTTGATGAGGTGGGTGGAATAGTCATAGGCGGGGGACATATCGCCGATATGCGTCGCGTAGTTGACGTTGCGGCGAGCCGCCTTAGCGGAGATCTCGAGGGTGACCGAAACCAGATCCAGAGCGCCGTCGCTGTTTACATCACCGAGCGCAATATGCTCATAACGGAATACATTCTCCTTTGCAGGATCTCTTCTGTAAGTCGCATAGAGGTTTCCGTTATTGCCCTCCGACTCGTAGGGGCCGAAGTGACCGTCCTGACGGCCGAAGTAGGTACGCACGGCGTGGTATTCCTCGCCGCGCTCCGTCGTGCCGTCCACCATGATACCCATAACGTCGGCTACGCGGTCGCAGTTCACGTCGCCCACGGCGTATCTGACGAACTGTCCCTTCTCGGCGAAGGGCAGGGTCGTAGTAGCAAAGTGGGTAATCACGCCGTCATTCACCAGATAGGTCGTAACCGTGAGATCGTCGATCATCACGAGATCGGGCTTGCCGTCGCCGGTCACGTCGCCCGTATAGAGCTTCTGGCCCTTGGACAGACGAGGATTGTCAGGCAGGCGGCCCATAAGAGTCCATTCAAAGCCTGCGTTGGAGCCGTAGCCCATCAGCACCTGCCCGCCTACGGTATACAGAACCACGTCGGTATAGAGGTCACCGTTAAAGAGGCCCGTACCCACGACGGTAGCGTCGACACCCAGCGACTGCGTGAAGGCAATGTGCTTGATGTCCCTGCTGTTATTCATGGCGGCAATAACTAAAGAGCCATTGTCAAACATAATGAACTCATGCTTGCGATCGCCAACAATGTCACCCATAACGAAGTCGCAGACCTCGCCGTCAGCGCCCTTGAGATTCTTCAGAGAAGTGGTCAGAGGGCTGTTGTTGAACAGGTAACCGTAGTGGATGGTATCACGGTCGATCATGCTTTCCATGCCGTAAAAGGTGCTCTGATAGTTGAACGTGATATTCACGCCCGAGACCTTCACACTTTTCGAGCCGTTTTTCTCGTTCGGAGGCACGGTGTAGATTTCGGTCATGGCGAATTCGCTGTTCATGTTAGGCTCGCCGATGCTCAGGCTCTCCTCGATGAGAGGCTCGGTCTCGGTCTCGGTCTCGGTCTCGGTCTCGGTCTCGGTCTCGGTCTCGGTCTCGGTCTCGGTCTCCGTCTCGGACTCGGTGGCGGGATCGGTCACAGCCTCGGTTTGCGAGACAGTGGGCGCCTCGGTCTCCTCGGTTTTGGAGCCGCCGTCACACCCCGTTGCCAGCAATGCGGTCGAGAGCAGCAATGCGCCAAGCAGGGCGATGGAAAGATGCTTGAGTTTTCTCATGGGTGGATCTCCTTTGCGGAAATTGTATATCCTACAATATTAGATATTAAATTGATTATACAAAACAAATATGTCGTCGATATGAACAATCTAAGAACAAAGCATGATAAAGCCCTTTTCGTCATGTGGTGCGTATTCTTTTTATGAAACTTCCCGCATCCTTTTTGTGGAATTTTTCATTCCCTCTTGACAGGCGGTGGATTTTATGATACAATACATTTAACAATTAGGTTAAATGTTAAACAAAGGAGGTCATCATGGGACTGCAAAACACCCTGAAAGCCCTCTCCGATCCCACGCGCCGAGAAATTCTGAACCTTCTCAAAGGGGGGCGAATGTCGGCGGGGGATATCGTTGACCGCTTTGAGGTGACGGGGGCGTCCATTTCCAGACACCTGTCGGTGCTGAAGGATGCCGACCTGATCCGCGACAAGCGGGAGGGCAAGCACATCTACTACGAGCTGAACGCAACGGTACTTGAAGAGATCCTGCTGTGGATTACCGATCTGAAAGGAGAAGATGAACATGATTAAACGCAATAAATGGAGAGCCATTCTCTCCTCCATCGTCATAATGCTCCCTGCCCTCTTGACATTCGTCAGCCACCTCTTGCCCGAGGAGATCACCGTGCATTGGGGAGCTGACGGAACCGCCGACGGCCGGATGGATCCGTCCTTGTTTTTCCTGCTTCTCCCCTGCGTGTTGCTGGCCGTGCATTGGTTCTGTCTGATCCTCTCCTCGGTCATGGTCAAGGGAAACGAACAGAGCAAAAAGGTAGAGAATCTGGTCTTCTGGATCCTGCCCGCCATTTCTCTCATGGTTTGCGGGATTACGCTTTCCATCGCTCTGGGGTACACCTCGGGCATCTTTACCGCCATACTGATCGTGCTGGCCACCGCCTTTATCGTTTTGGGCAACTATATGCCAAAAATGACCCGAAACCCCACTATGGGTATCAAGCTCAAGTGGACGCTGTCCAACGATGAAAACTGGAACGCTACCCACCGTTTCGGCGGAAAGGTAGCTGTTACCGTAGGATTTCTGTGTCTGCTGGCCATCCCGCTCCCCTCTCAAGCCTTCCCCTTCGTGGCACTCGTCGCCTCTTTGTCCGTCGTACTGCTCCCCACGATCTACTCCTATTGCTTCTACAAAAAGCAGGTGGCGGACGGTCGCGTGACCAAGGAGGACTACGAAAAGGGCTACCGTGAGCTGCTGAACCCCAAGAACCGAAAGGCGGCAAGCATCGCCGTGACCGTTATCATCGCTACCCTGCTGATCGGCCTGCTCCCCTTGATGTTCACGGGCAGTATTGACGTCACCCTCGGTGACGAGGCGATCACCGTCACGGCCAGCTACTGGGACGATCTGACCCTCAAGTACGCCGACATTGAATCCGCCGAGTACCGCGCGGACGGCGTGTCTGGCGAGCGTATCTACGGCTACGGCTCGGCAAAGCTCCTGCTCGGCGGCTTCCGTAACGACGAGTTGGGCTCGTATACCCGATATACCTACACGGGCAACACCCCCTGCATCGTGCTGAAAACCGCTCGCGGAACCTTCGTCATCAGCGACGATACGGCCGAGGAGGTTCAGAATATTTACAACCGCATCACGGCCGAGATCGCCGAGTGAGGAGCAGCATATGAACGTCATTGAAACCAACGTACTGACCAAATTTTACGGCCATTCCCGCGGCATCGCAGACGTGACCCTGACGGTTGACGAGGGCGATTTCTTCGGCTTCATAGGCCCGAACGGTGCCGGCAAGAGCACCCTGATCCGCACCCTGCTGGGATTGATCTCCCCCACGAGCGGCAGCGCACGGGTGCTGGGCTGCGACATTGTCACGGATCGCACCGAAATTTTGAAGGAAGTAGGCTACCTCCCCTCCGAGGCGGCGTTCTACAACGGCATGAAGGTCAAGGAAATACTGGACTTTTCCGCTAAAATGAGAAAAACCGATTGCCGAAGCGAGCAGATGCGGCTGTGCGAGCGGCTGGAGCTGGACACCTCCAAAAAGGTGGGAGAGCTGTCCCTCGGCAACCGTAAGAAGGTGGGCATCGTCTGCGCCCTCCAGCACAGACCAAGCCTCTATATACTTGACGAGCCTACCAGCGGTCTTGATCCCTTGATGCAAAAGGAGTTTTACACCATTTTGAAAGAACGCAACGACGAGGGAGCGACGGTGTTCCTCTCCTCCCACGTCCTCTCCGAGATCGGCCGCTACTGCAAGAGCGCCGCCGTCATCCGCGAGGGGCGCATCCTGGTATCCGACAGCGTAGAGCGGCTGGGACACACGGGTGTCAAGCGCGTCACGCTGCGCGGTGTGACCGCTATGCCCGCCATCGAAAACACCAAAGACATGAAGGTGGAAAATGACACCGTCAATTTCCTTTACAGCGGAAAGGCCACCGAACTGACACACGAGCTCTGTCACCTCAGCTTTGAGGACGTGACCATATGCGATCCCGACCTTGACGAGGTGTTCATGCACTACTACGCAAAGGAGGGGAACTGATATGACCGTCTTTTTCCACGAGCTTCGCCGCGGCAGAACCGCGCTCCTCATTTGGAGCGGCGCCATTGCCTTCATGCTGGGCGTGTGTGTTCTCATTTATCCCGAAATGTCCTCACAGATGGGGGACATCAGCCAGATGTTCGCCGACATGGGGGCGTTCTCCGAGGCATTTGGCATGGATCAGCTCAATTTCGGAGAATTCATGGGCTACTTTGGCATTGAGTGCGGCAACACGCTGGGACTCGGCGGCGCGCTGTTTGCCGCCATCGTGGGTGCTTCGGCGCTCGCCAAGGAGGAAAAGGAGCACACCGCGGAATTCCTGCTCACCCATCCCCTCTCGCGCGCCCGCGTCATCACGGAAAAACTCCTCGCCGTGCTGGCGCATGTGTGCCTGCTCAACGTGGCGGTGGTCGCCGTAACCTGCGTGTGTATCGCCATCGTGGGTGTGGAGTTTGACGCCACCGCCCTTGCCCTGCTATTTCTCGCCTATCTCATTCTCCAGCTTGAGATCGCCGCCGTGACCTTTGGTCTTTCGGCGTTCATGCGGCGCGGAGAGCTGGGAGCGGGGCTCGGGCTGGTATTCGCCTTGTACTTTATCAACATCCTTGCCAATCTGACCGAGGATCTAAAGCTCCTCAAATTCATCACCCCCTACGCCTACGCCGACGGCGCGCACATCGTCCCCGAAAAATCGCTGGAGATCAAGTATCTCGCGGTGGGACTGGCATTTACCGCCGTTGGCATCGCCGCGGCGTACTTGAAATATCGGAAGAAGGACATCGTATAACAAATAATCCCCGTCCTCGGAGTATCCGAGGATGGGGATTTCTCTATGTATCTATCGCGCAGTATGATCGCCTTGAGAATTATTTACCCATGACAGCAGCCGCTTTTTTCAGCATCTCACGAATCGGGAGATCGTAGGGGCAACGGCTCTCGCAGGCACCGCAGCCAATGCAATCGGACGCTGTTTTCGCAAGGCTTGAATAGCGATCGCTTGCCCAATCCTTCAGGTCATAGCGGCTGTAATACCCTTCAAAGAGGAATACGGCGGGGATATTGATGCCTGCCGCGCAGGGGGCGCAGTAATTGCAGCGGCGGCAGAAGTTGGTACCAAGAAGCGCCTTGATCTCGCCAACCTTGACTTGCTCCTCCGCGTTCAGCGGTGCAGTATCAGCAACGGCCGCGACGTTCTGCGCGATCTCGGCCGCGTCTGCCATGCCGGGGATCACCACGGTCACGTTAGGATTACTCACGACGAAGCGCATGGCCGTAGCTGCATCCTCGATGGCGCCGCCCGCCAGAGGCTTCATGCAAATAAAGCCGATATTCCGCTCGGCGCACCGCTCGATCAGCTCTTCGCCCTGCGTTTCCACAATGTTGTAGGGGAACATGATCGTTTCCACCCACGGCAAGTCGATCGCCCGTTCAAACAGCTCCACCGAATGCAGCGTGACGCCGATATGGCCGATCTTCCCTGCCGTGCGGGCCTCGCACAGCGCCTCAAGCGCCCCGTCGGGGGCCATGACCTGCTCGAGATCCTTGGCGTTCGGATTGTGTATCTGGTAGAGGTCGATGTAGTCGGTGCGGAGGTTCTTTAGGCTGACGTCAACGTCTCTTGCCATCGCATCCTTGGTGCGCGCCATGCTCTTGGTTGCCAGAACGAAGCGATCTCGGACACCCTCCAGCGCGTAGCCCAGATACTCCTCGCTGACCGTATAGCCGCGGGCGGTATCGATGAAATTCACCCCCTCGCGGATCAGGTCGCCGATCAGCTTCCTTGTGCCATCGGCATCGATCTTTTGGATGGGAATGCCGCCAAAGCCCAGCCGCGAAATTTCAAGTCCCGTTTTTCCTAATACCCTGTATTCCATGTTCCTGCTCCTTACCGTATGTTTACTTTGCCGCGCCAGCGCACTCAGCACCTGAGCGCAGATCTGCTCCATCCCCAGCTCGTCGGGATGGCGGTTCACCTTAGCAATTCCCGTAAGCGCCACGCTCTCCAGTCCGTAATGCTCCGCGATGCGTTGGATCGCGTCAATGATCTCCTCCTTAATATCGGAGTTGGCGATGAAAACGATTCTCGCCGTTGGGAGCGCCTCCTTCAGCCTTTTCGCGAAATAGCTGATCGCGGGAAGAACACAGAAGAGATCCTCCCGCTCGATACCGTCATACTTCAGCTCGCCGAGCGGAGCCTCCGACCAGCTATCGTTGGTACCGCCGAAGACGAGAAGCGTATCGATGCTGTTTTGCTCAAAAAAGCCTTCGGCAAGCAACTTCTCGAATCTGTAAATAAAAGAGGAGCTCGTAGAGCAGTCGCCCATATAGCCTGTGTAGCCGATAGTGGAGCCCGACCAGCTGTTGTTTTGCACGAGAACCGAATCGGTTGCCTCCAGCAGTCGTCCCCACCAGGTCTGCGCCGCCGAGGGGAGGTCGGGAGGCGTCTCTCGACTGCCGCTATAATACACAGCGTATCCCTCGGGAATGTATCCCGCGTAGGTTGAATAGCTATCACCAAATATCATGACGTTGCCTAAATTCATCTCTCCCGTCTCCTTGTTCCCTGTAATTTGATCGTATTATACCACACTTCCGCGCGAATTGCAATACGCGTTTCAGGGTTTCGGGGACGCATACATGATCTTGGAGCCCTTCGCGTATCGAACTTCGATTTCCACGGGCTTTTCGCACACGGCGATCACGGTAGGCTCGTCCTCCTCGGTTGCTCTCTCCCTGCAAACAAGGTCAATGGAGAGATCGTTAAACGGGTAGTTCTTTACGCCGTGCTCCTCAAGCAGTCGAACGTCCCACACGATCCTTCCCTCTTTGGCGAACGGGTGGATGCCGAAAACGTATTCATACAAAATGCTGATGGGAAAAAGGCCCGACCATCCAACAAAATTCCTCTGGGCAGGTTCACCCTTCGAGGCGGCCTCGGGCGCGTAGTTTTCGTAGAGAGTAGCGTCGCTTCTGAACACGGCGGCCACGTTTTCCAGACAATTCCTTGCGATATCGTACGCAAGATCGTGATAGCCGTTCTTTTCAAGGCCCTTGAGAACCATGTAATTCGTCGGTGCCCACACGCCGCCGCACCAGTATCCCCCGTCTTCTCTGTACGAGGGATGGTCTGCGGACAGCGTGGGAATGCGGCACGGGCGATTAAACTCTTTTTCATTGGCCAGGTGGGCGACGAATCTCTCCAATCTTTCCTTGGGAATGATATCCGCCAGGAGCGACCAATACGCTCCGACCGATTTCACACGGTTCAGCTCGCCGTTTCTCCAAAGATCGTAGTAAAACGCGTCCCCGTCATGCCAAAGCGTATCGTTGATCACGGAGGTAAGATTCTTGATCTCCTCTTTCAGTACAAGCACGCTTTCATCGTTGTCCCGCCCGACGATCTCTGCCATTTGCACGAGTATTTTGGCCGAAAGCACCTGCTGGATGCAGGCGTCAACCCACACCATGTGGCCGTGCGAAAAGGTGACCTCGTACCCCTTCTCCTGCCGCGGCTGGTTATCCATACCGCATCCCCAGCCCGTTGACCAGTAGGTGCCGTCACGCCACGTTCTGTATTCCTTGAGCCACAGATGGTAGGCCAGCAGAGGATCGAAAATCATTTCAAGGCGGCGGGTATCGCCCGTCTGGCAATAGTATTCCCACTCGGACCAGGCGAGAATGTTGGGGCCTGTCGAGGAGGGATCGTGCCTCGCGAAATGCTCCCCATGCTCGTACTCGCACAGTTCGCGGCAAATGAATCCGTCCTTGTGCTGATGGGAGTAGAAATTATCCAGCGTTTTCTGAAAGTTAAACGCGCGGGTGCCGTATTTCCCAAACATAACGATGAAGGAGGAGTCCCACATGAAAAGGCACCCGTTAAAGGCCGTGTCAATGTAATTGGAAACAAAATGGAATTCCGCATTTGCGGCCTTGAGATTACCGAACGCCGTGCGCCATGCAAAATCGTGGCAGGCAATCACGTCATCGCGCCCTTGCCAAACGGGTGCGGGAAGCAACCGGGCTATTTCATCGTAGGTAGGGAGCGCGGCGATCTCGGCCGGCATATTCAAAAATACGTTTTTCTTGACGAGGGGGGATTCGCTGTAGGTCATATCCTGATTGATCCGAAAATTTATCATGCGCTGATTACCTTTACCTCTTTGATGATTTTGTTTTTATGGATACAAGGATTATACCATAAAATTGCTCGTTTGTAAAGAGTGAGATATTTACGCCCTGCGACGGGGCGGATCGGTATATTCGTTGAATGATGGGACGGATATAACGATTGAGATTTGAGAGAAAAAAAGTCCCCGAATAGCACCTTCGATGCTGTTCGGAAATTTACGTTTTTTAATAATATTTTATCTTTGTTTTTAACAATATTCTATTGACAATCTGACAAAATAGTGATATAATTATTTCGTCGAAAGATAAAAAAACCAAACGAAAAGAGGACTTTATTATGTTTTGCAAAAATTGTGGCGAATCCATGAACGACAATCAAGCCATTTGCTTGAAGTGCGGTGTTGAAGCCGGAAAAGGAGATAATTTCTGTGCAAATTGCGGTAAGCCTGTAGCCGCAAACGCTGCCGTTTGCCTGTCTTGCGGTGTTGCAATCAAACAGCCTGAGGCTCAACAGAAGGGATATCTCAATGGCAAAGACAAGACCACCGTTCTCCTCGTTTGCTTCTTCCTTGGTGGATTTGGAATCCACAACTTTATGATGGGAGAAACAAAGAAAGGTATTGTCAGACTTCTTACTTGTTGGTGTGGCATTGGCGGCATTCTTGCCTTGGTTGATTTTATCAAGCTCCTTCTTGACTCTTACAAGTGGAATCCTAACGCTATAGTTTGATTTTATTGAAATTTTTTAGCAGGCTGAAGAGTAAAGCACCAATACTAATTGCTTTTCTGATCATATATATCCTGATGGCACTTCTCAATACGACTTGTGTCATACAGTTCTTTTTGAAGATACCTTGTCCCGGATGTGGTTTGACAAGAGCTTGGATAGCAGCGTTTCAGTTGGATTTTCAGACAGCTCTTGGATACCATCCTCTGTTTTGGACTATTCCGATTGTATTTTACTATTTGTATTTCGATCTTGAACCGTTCAAGACTAAGGTTGCCAATTACGGCATACCCATTGTTATAATTGTCCTGTTTTTTCTTAACTGGGTATTTCGTCTTGTCACATTCTTCGGAAACATATAATCTAAAAAGCACATACATTTTATTCGCCGCCTTTCCCTGCTCAAAACATTACTATAAAAGCATATTTCAAACAACTGCGTTGCCAATCTGTGATTAACAGAATCCGCCACCTCTGTCTTTGCGAAGCAGAGGATGGCGGATTTATCTGTTTATACATGAATACATACGTATTCATGCGAAAAAACGCCCTCAAAACCACCGAAATGAGCGGTAAAAGGGCAAAAATAGGGCATTTTCCGTATAGAAAGCAAAATTCCATAGCCGAAATTGTATCGACTATGGAATCTTTTTTGGTTGCGGGGGAGGGACTTGAACCTCTCGACCTCCGGGTTATGAGGGGTCAATTCTAAAATATACGTTCCTAAACCTGCCTCTTGCAAGCTGTTTAGATACTACTTTTTTATGCCCTTCCCTATTGCCTTGAATCCTGCTCAATTAGAATGGGGTCAAATTGGGGTCAAAGTATTATTATAAAGTTAGATGATTTATAAAAGAAAAAAATCATCATACAAACTCACATAAAAACACATGTAATCATTAAAAACACAACGAACACAAAAGTAATCAAAGGGCCCCGGGAAGAAGTTTTCTTCCCCTTGCGTCAATAAGAAAATATAGATATATAGTAATTAAGTTATAGGCTATATAGATATCTAATATATACGACTATAATACAAAAATAATATATAAAGGAACTACCATATGGCAATCATAAAAACAGCAAATACTAAGGGCAAATATTATGAGTCGCATGCCAAAGAGGATGTCATACGATATATTCTGAATCTTTTTAAGGCCAGAACTTATTGCGGTGCTTACGGGGTGGACACAAACAATCCTGCCCAAAGCATGGAAATGATATCTGCACAATTTGGAAAGAGTCACGGCGTCCAACTGCGCCACTTCATCGTATCGTTCTATCCCGACGAAGTAAATTCTCCGATGACTGCAAATGAGATAGCACAGCAATTTGTCGCGTTTTTCGCAAACGAGTATCAGGTTGTGTATGCGATCCACGAAGACAAACCGCATCTGCACATACACATCGTGATCAATTCCGTCAGCTATGTCGATGGCCATAGATATTACGGAACACGAGCGGAATTTAAAAGTGAATACGTCGCGCCATCCTGAACACCGAGGCCGCGCAAGTTGGACACCCCCGTCGCAACAAGCTGAACACCCTCGTCGCGCAGGTTGAACAGTCACAGATTTTGCGGTAAAATATGGATACACGCCAAAGCGTGAATCCA
>JAEIGA010015427.1_pt1 | contig 11630 bp, 10 predicted proteins | sample 9270691 | NCBI WGS metagenome assembly JAEIGA01 (sample SAMN17057246, study PRJNA624740) | gut metagenome | biome: biome; isolation source: fecal sample | host: Bos grunniens | place: China: Xizang | collected 2019
AAGTAAATTAGTTTATAAAATACTTAATAATATAATTATACTTAGTATACCGTGACAAAAGCGTGACACGATCCAACACTAAAGTACAAAAGAAGCGAAATAAAAATTAAAGACCGAAGCCAAAAAGCCTCGGTCTTTATTAATTGCGTTCAAATTCCTTCTATTCTTCTTTTTTTGCTTCGTCCTTTTCGGCGGATTCTTTTCTAAACCGCTTATGAGGACCAATCTCATAATGTATCAGCAAGCTCAACAGGGCTCTAAGCAAGATCACAGCACCCAGCATATATAACTCGTCCATGCTCTGTATCAGAACGGTTCTGAGTATCTCGGCTGCCATCTTAAATTCAAGACCAAGAGCCAGCCCCTTGGCCAGATTGACCTGAAGGTCGAAATGCTTTTTCATAAAGGTGTTCTGGAAATACTGCCAAAAGCCCTTTGCGCCCGACCAACAGACTACAAATATACCGATGATCTCAAATACTGATATCAGGTAAGGCAGTATAAGTTCGATAAATTCATGTAAAATATTCACATACATTTCTCCCTTCGCATATCTTGTCTATATTATACACCATAAGTCTGAGCTTGTCAATACTCCAAGTTATTACTGACAGCGTATTGCATTTTTCGTTTATTTATGATATACTGTTAAGGATAAACCCGAAAGGTAGATCTGACGATGAAGAAGAACGTAAGAGCCGTACTGTTCGATATGGACGGCGTGCTGGCAAACAGCGAAATATATACGGCAAAGGCCGCGGCGCTGACCTTTAACAGAATGGGCGTACCCGCAAAGGAAGAGGACTTCACCCGCTTCAGGGGTATGGGTGCCGACGATTATCTGAGGGGAGTTCTTGCAATGTACGGCAGGGACTACGATCCCGCTATAAAAACAGGCCTATACAAGACCTACGAAGAGATCGTCTCGAAGGTGGATATTTCAATAAATGGCGCAGCTGAAACGGTAACGGCTCTTAAGGAGCTTGGATTCCGCACCGCCGTATGCTCCAGCGCTGACAGAGAAAAGCTGGAGATAAACATCCGCGCCATAGGCCTTGACACGAGCGCCTTTGACGTGATACTTTCGGGCTCGGATGTAGAAAGACAAAAGCCTGCTCCCGACGTTTATCTTCTGGGGGCGGAAAAGGTTGGTTGCCTGCCCTCCGAGTGTATGGTTATAGAGGACGCGCTCAGCGGAATAGCCTCCGCCCACGCCGCGGGAATGGAATGTATCGCCATAACCTCCTCCTTCCCCGAAAGCACCCTGAAAGAAAAAGCTCAGCCCGAATATATCATATCCGAGCTGAAAGAAATAATTGATATAGTTAAGTAAGACGGAGCCGAAAGGCTCCTGTTTTATTTTCCGACAGAGAGGGTCATATACACGTCGTCAACAATAAGGGGATCGGGGTCGAACGCTCCCGAGCCGTCGCCGTATAGGATCTCGGCGTAATATATCCTTACGGTATCCTCGTTCACTATCAGGAGCTCCCATTGTCCATCGTCGAAGCTGGTTCCCGCCTTTACAACGGCGCCGTCATAGGTACCGACAAGCCTTTGAGCATCAGCATTGGCTTGCGTAATAACGGATCCAAGATCAATTCCGCAGGAAGCAAGAAACGTCTCCTTGTCCACGAGGACATCATTTTTCAGATCGTACAGATAAGAGTACATTCCGTAGCCTGAATAATTGCTTCGGTCATATGAAAAAAAGGATAACACACCCTCACCCGTAACTGTATACGTACAAATCGTCCACACGCCGACAGACTCTTCGACTGCTTTATTTACGGCGGCAGCGCCGTCCGAGTCACGCTTAAGCAACGGATCTGCGCAGGAAAGTCCAACGGCTATGACCTCTTCCCCATCGGCAGAGGTAATCTTTTCGGTAAACACGTCTATACGGGAATCGGGGAACGATCCGTCCGCCCCGAGAGAAAACAGCTCCGCCGTGGACTTTAAAGCATTTTCAAATTCCGTATCAATCTTCACGCTCAGCGCGTCAGCCTCGGGAAGATAGACCTCGACATCGGCCTCTTCTTTAAGAAGTGACTGCAGAGAATCAAGGGACAGATATTGAGGGAACGCTTCCACAGAGTTGCCGTCCTTTACGAGAACGCAAGGGGACGCTTCGTCCGAAAGCTCCTCGCCCTCTTCCCGTATCACGCGATACGCCTTATCCCCAACGAGAACGCAAGCATCCTTGTATTCGGAACAAACCGCCGCCTGATATTCACTCTTTATCACGCCGTCCTCTATCCAGTCGGGATACGTCACCGCGTGGTAGTAAGTCCCGTTCTCCCGTATCTGCTCTTCCCCGCCATAGGCCTGATCTTTATCTTCCCCCGTATGCGCGGGCAAGCACCCGGACAACACCCCCAAAACCAACATAGCAACGATAAACATAGTAATGCTTTTCATTATTTATTTTCTCCTATAAATATATAATGCAAATTCTTTTTCATTCCTTTATATTAAGCATAGCGTACTTTATTTTTCCATTTCGATTTCCCGATAGATCAGAGCGTCATTATCTAATCTTCTATAGCTTACAAACACCGTTGCAGCTATAGTAACAACATAGCAACAGCTGTTTATAACAACAGGGTCCCAATCTTTATTGGTAAAAAATACTATCATCACCAAAACGCCTATAAGGGGAATGGCTGAATAAACAATTGAAGCGATAATCTCTTTAACAGCGATAGCGCAGACCGCAACGGCAAGATAAAGTATAATTATTAACACAAGACCAACACCAATTATCTTAAGTACCGTAAGAAACACATTGCCGCTATCGGCCCCCATAACGGATATAAGCCGAGACACAAGCTTTATAGGCATGGCGTACACCGACTCGGGAATAAGGTAGAGCAACGACGCACAAAATACGGTAAATACCAAATCAAAGAAAATTGTAAACAGGGACTTACCTTCAAATTGGTTTTTACTCATTAAAAAAAGAGATAATACGTTAAAAAGTGCGATCTGCAAAAGCCCTTCATAGGTTATAGCGCCATTTATTATCATGTTGATTATAGCAAATATCGGAAGTGACTCAAGAAACGATCCCTCAACCAAGCCGGCTTCAACTTTACCGGAGCTTATCGCCCAAAACACAACAGCAACAGAGAACACAATACAAAACAATACGAAAATTATATTATAGAGACCAATCTTCCTATGCTCGGGCTCGTCCTTAAAATATCTGTTTGATTCGTGGATCTCTATATCCCACTTTTCTGTCCTTCGGCGTTTTTGCTTTAACTTGTAATGCAGTCCTTCCGAAATCTTATCCTTCATCCAATTCAAAGGAAACAGTATCGCCAAAACTGCCTTATAAACAAACTTCAAGATCCACGTATATCTGGGACCTCGGAGATCTCTTTTTCTTTGCCGCTCCATTTCTCGCTCTTGCTTTTCTTCGTCCGTTTTCTTCCTTAGTAATTCCTTCAGTCGGTTGATAAGCAGACGGATGCCTATAACAAGCAAACATAGCACCGCCAGCAAGACGGCTAAAAAAACAACTATACAGAATATATTGAACATGTTCATCTGACTAAGCCTCCAATGCAAAGTATTGCACAAAAACAGTATATCACAGATATGTCAAAAATGCAAGCCATAATCAGATTTTTTAGTGCATAAGCGATTATCTGCTATGTGAAAACGTTTGATCTTATATTACGGTTTGCCAAAGCTCAGACCGAAATCAAATAAACCTTTCCCTTACCAAATTTGGTTGGGGAATTTTGTTGACTTTTGAAAACAAATATGATATAATGATAATATTAACGGCAAAGGAAACTGACAAAAAATGGCAAAGCTTTATTTCAACTACGGAGCAATGGGCTCGTCCAAGACGGCAAATGCGCTGATCGCAAAATTTAATTATGAAGAGCGTGAAATGAGAGTCTGGCTTATCAAGCCATCCATAGACAACCGCGACGGAATTGGCGTAGTTCGTTCCCGTATAGGTCTCGAAGCGGACGCATATGTGGTTTCGTCCGATACCGACATTTTTACCGAATTCGGATCACGCAGGGATATTCACGTTATAATTGCCGACGAATGTCAGTTTTTCACCCCCGAGCAGATAGATCAGCTCAGACGCATAGTTGACGAATACGATGTGCCCGTGCTTTGCTTTGGGCTCCGCACCGACTTCTTAACGCATCTGTTCCCGGGAAGCCGCCGCCTGCTGGAGGTGGCAGACTCCATAACTGAGATCAAGACCATTTGCTCCTGTGGAAAAAAGGCCATCGTCAACGCCCGTATTGACGCCAACGGTCACGTGTTGACTGACGGGGGGCAGATCCTCATAGGAGGCAACGACTCTTACGTTGCAATGTGTCACAGCTGTTGGAAGAGTCTGATCAAGGAACAGTCCGAGATGAATCTGATAAAATAACCGTAAACATATCAAGAACGGTGGAGCTTACTCCACCGTTCTTTTTGCATTATTATTACTTTATCGCTGTCCTTTATCGTAGGGGATACCTTCCGCCTTGGGAGCTCTCGACTTCTTGGAAGTAAACGCAAGAACCAGAAGAACTACCACGTAAGGAATCATATTGTAGAAATAGATGGGAAGGCCCAACTCTTTAAGGGCGAATACGCCATCGCCGTTAATATCAAGCGAAGAATATGTCGCACCGATACACTTAAGAAGACCGAACAGGAGCGAGCCGAAGGCAATTCCCAAAGGCTTCCAGTTACCGAATATCATAATTGCAAGAGCCAAAAAGCCCATTCCCGCAACAGTACCTTCTGCAGTACCGCCGGCGGTGGTTGCGATATAAATATAACCACCCATTCCGGCAAGAGCACCGGAGATCGTAGTACCAAGGTATCTCATTTTCTGAACGTTAATACCGACGCTATCCGCAGCCTGGGGGTGTTCACCGCAGGCTCTCAGGCGGAGGCCCTGCTTGGTCTTATAAAGGAAGATGGAAAGGCCAATGAAGAGAGCTATGACGATATAAGTGGAAATGTACATCTTGTCAAAGAAGGGCTTGAGTGCATCACTTATATCGGACTGGAAGATTACAAACTTTAAGCTCTTGGGCATTTCAAGCTTGTCCTGGAAAAAGAATATCTTTACTATAAAAAGGGTTATAGCAGGAGCAAGCATATTAAGCGCCGTACCACCGATGGTCTGATCTGCCTTAAGGTTGATAGCAGAAAACGAGAGCAGGAGAGAAAACAATGCACCGGATATAGCAGCAACCAACATAGCAACCAGGAACATTATCTGGGTATTACCGCCAAACATATCGCCCTTCTGCATAACATATACCGTAAGTGCGCCCACGAATGAGCCGAATATCATCATGCCGTCAAGGGCGATATTGATAATACCGCTTCTCTCAGCAAAAACGCCTGCAAGCGCAACTATCATCAAAGGAATGGTATAGATCAGGGTCTGTTGGATAAGAAATGTCATTTATCTTCTCCTCCCTTCTCTTCCGCTTTTGCGACGACGATTGTATTTTTTGCCTTTCGCCTTGAAAGCATATCTTTAATAAGCTTTGCAAAGCCCGCAAAGTAAATTATTACTGCAATAATAAGGTCAGAAACGTATTCGTTGTAGGCAGTAAATCCCGCAAGGTTGTATCCGCCCTTATCTATAAAGCGAAGGAATACTGAGCTGAATATAACTCCGAGAGGGTTATTATTGGCAAGGAGGGCTACAGGAATTCCGTTAAAGCCCATATCGGGAAGCTTGCCATAGGTGTTCCACGCAAGTTCGGCACCACCGTTAAGATAGTAGAGGGATGCACCGATGGCCGCAAGACCGCCGGCTATGGCCATGGAAAGCATGATATTACGCTTTTCATTCATGCCTGCGTACTTTGCCGCATTCTTATTATAGCCGCAAGCCTTAAGCTCGTATCCGAGAGTGGTCTTGTTCATAAGAACGTATATACCGATAGCAATGATTATAGCAATAAAGATACCTATATCAATATTGGAGCCGGGGAAAAGACTGTCAAGACCAAGTTTTGGAGTAGCAACACCGTTTGCCGTAGTAGGCAGGGTGTATGCGGTCTTTCCACCGACAGTATTAACAAACTGCTTGTTGTTTGCGAAGACCCAGCTGACGACGTTTGCTGCGATCCAGTTGGTCATAATGCAAACGATTACCTCGTTAACGTTAAGGAACGCTTTAAAAAAGCCGGGAATAAGTCCCCACAGCATACCGCAGATCATACCGACGATAAGTGCAAGGAGCCAGATCCAGAACGCAGTCTGAGGAGTAGAGGGTATGGAGAGGGCAACGATAACGGAGCCCATCGCACCCATCAGATACTGTCCGGGCGCTCCTATATTAAAGAGACCTGTCTTAAACGCAATAGCCACAGAAAGACCCGTCATAAGAAGGGGTGCAGACTCAAAAAGCATATCTCCTAAAACAAAGGCGATGTTTCTTGATCCTCCGCTGGCGAAGGGTCCTGCGAGAATTATACCAAGGCCTCTGAATGCATCGGTGATTGGTATCATATCAGAGGTCAGAGCAAGGATAAGAAGAACTATCCAGCCAACCAATATACCTGCTACTATGCAGAGAAGAGATGAGATGACGGCTTTAACGCCTTCGGAAGCAAAAAACGTGCTAATACGTTTTTTCATTTCGTTTCCTCCTCTCTCTGCTGACGCTTTGCGCCTGCCATATAAAGACCAAGCTCCTGAGTGGTGGTGGTCTTGGGGTCAAGTTCTCCGACTATTTCACCCTCGTACATTACAAGGATCCTGTCAGAAAGACTCATAACCTCTTCAAGCTCGAGAGAAACAAGAAGAACTGCAGTACCGTTGTCTCTTGAGCTTACTATTTGTTTATGTATATATTCAATAGCACCAACGTCAAGACCTCGTGTGGGCTGAACAGCCACAAGAAGCTTGTGCTCTCTGTCCATCTCTCTGGCAACTATGGCCTTTTGCTGGTTACCGCCTGACATTGACCTTGAGATGGTTACAGAGCCCTGTCCCGAACGGACGTCAAACCTTTCTATAAGGTCGTCGGCATATGTTCGTACAGCATCAAAACGGATAAATCCGTTTTTGTGGAACTGAGGCTCAAAGTATCTCTGTAGAACCAAATTCTCTTCAAGCGAATAGTCAAGAACAAGTCCGTGCTTATGTCTATCTTCCGGAATATGGCTCATGCCATGGGTATTTCTGTATCTGATATTCTTATTGGTTATATCATCGCCGAGAAGGGTAACGCTTCCCTTATCAATTTTTGAAAGTCCCGTCAGAGCGTGGACGAATTCCGTCTGTCCGTTTCCGTCTATACCTGCAATACAAACGATCTCTCCAGCGCGAACGGAAAGGGATACGTCGCGAACAGCGTCCTTCTTGGTGGAACTGCCTTTAACGCACATTCCCTTTATCTCAAGTACTGCATCTCCGGGCTTTGCGTCTTCTTTGTCTACGACAAACTTGACGTCTCGTCCGACCATCATATTGGACAGAACTTCCTTGGTTGTTTCTGCTATATTGACGGTGCCTATGTATTTACCCTTACGGAGTACGGTACATCTGTCGGCAACCGCCATTATTTCGTTAAGCTTATGGGTGATAAAGAGTATGGATTTACCTTCCTTTGCCAGCCCACGCATAACGCCCATCAACTCCTCGATCTCTTGAGGAGTAAGAACTGCGGTAGGCTCGTCAAAAATAAGTATCTCGTTATCTCGATAGAGCATTTTCAGGATCTCAGTACGCTGCTGCATGCCTACGGTGATATTTTCCACAAGCTGATCGGGATCAATATTAAGGCCATAGGTCTTGGAAAGTGCCATAACCTTCTCTCTGGCCTGCTTTTTTCTAAGGAAGCCCAGTTTATTCGGCTCGACTCCCAAAATTATATTATCAAGCACCGTAAAAACGTCAACCAGCTTAAAATGCTGATGTACCATACCTATACCCTGTTCGTTTGCATCATTAGGGTCTTTTATGGTGATGGGCTTTCCGTTCTTGAGAATCTCACCCTTCTCAGGCTGATAAAGGCCGAAGAGTACGCTCATAAGAGTAGACTTTCCAGCGCCATTTTCTCCGAGCAGGGCATGTATCTCGCCTCGTTTAAGCTGTAAGGTAATGTCGTCGTTAGCAATTATTCCGGGGAATTCCTTGGTAATGTTACGCATCTCAATAACGTAAGGATATTCCGCATCCAAAACCTCTACGACCTCTTCCTTTCTTATATTCTCACTCATAATAGGTGCTCCTTTTTATATACCAATGTTCTGCCTTTTTCTTATCTGCACGGGGTGCAAAGAAGAAAAAGAAAGGACATTGTCCGATTTCTTCCGATAATTTTCGTTCGCGGAGCCTTCCCGTGGGAAAGCTCCGCGAGCCTAATTATTCAAATTTTACCGTCAGCGACGGATAAAACAGATTATTCAAAATCAACAACAACGATTTCGAATGCGGAGAGCCAATCAGCATTGTTAGCATCAACGGGAACGTTTGCATCGGGAACGATGGTGCCGTTCTTGATGTTAGCAAAGAGTTCGTTGTACTGTTCGGCAGTAAAGGTAGTGAATCTGGAGGTAGCGATGGGAAGACCGGTAGCATTTTCAGATGCACCGAGGTTCTGAGTCTTACCTGCAAGTTCGGATTCCCACTTGCCTGCGTAGAACTGTTCAAGAACGAGAGCTACGGATTCCTTAAGACCCTTAACAGCACTGGTGATAACGAGTTCGGATGCATAAGACTGGTCAACGTCAACGCCGACGATCTTAGCTCCGGGGTTAGCTTCAGCTGCTGCCTTAACGCTTTCGAACATAGAACCGCCACATGCGAATACAACTTCAGTACCAACGCTGTACCAGCCGTTGATCTGAGCCTGGAGTTCAGCAGATGCGCTGAAGTTTGCGCCGTGCTGATAGCTATACTTAACGGTTACTGCACCGGGTTCAAGACCGAGAGCCTTAGCTGCTGCGTCAGCACCCTGAACAAAGCCGTAGCCAAAACGGTTACAAGCGGGGTTGGTTCCGCCGCCACCACCGGTATAGCCGAGCTTTCTATAGCCGTCCATAACAGCTGCATAACCTGCAAGGTAGCCGGATTCCTGTTCTTTGTAAACAACTGCGGTTACATTGGGGAGAGCATTACCGTCTGCATCGGTAAGAGTCCAGCCGTCGATAAATACAAACTTAACATCGGGATTTTCAATAGCTACGGTGGTCATAGCGGTTGCCTGAAGGAAGCCGGGAGCAACGATTATCTTTGCACCGTTGGTTATAGCCTGTCTCATAGCTGCAATACGGTCATTGTCAGTAGCATTGGAGCCGTTAGCGGGCTGATAGTACTTGTAGGTCTTACCATTTGCCTTAGCGTATGATTCAGCGCCTTCCCAGGTTCCCTGGTTAAAGCCTTTGTCCATAAGCTGTCCAACGTCAGTAACAACTGCGATTTCGTAGGTGCCGCCGCTACATGCAACGAGGCTTGCCATGGAAAGGATCATGACGATGCACAGAACCAAACTTAATACCTTTTTCATTTCTTGTCTCCTGTTTCTCGGGGATTTCCCTTTTTTTGCATATATTTATGCTAACATAATTATAACCTAATTAATACCAAATGTCAATACTCTTGTTAAGAAAAAAACATCTTTTTTTAGGTTTTTAACAAAATTGTGAAGAAAAAACAAGTGTGGGGCGAGTGCCACATAATAAATAAAGGTATCCACGACGGAATCCGTCGGGGATACCTTGTTTTCAGTTTGCCTTTACAAATTCAGCTGCGTTTTCGCCAACGGTAATGCTATCCTTGGTAACGTTATCAACAAGGTCGTAAACCTTAAGAACGTTTCCGCAAGCAAATACGCCGGGAAGATCGGTCTGGAAGTCGTCGCCGACGGTGGGACCGCCGGTAGCTCTGTCCATGGTGATACCTGCCTTGCGAGTTATCTCATTTTCGGGAATGAGACCTACGGACAGCAACAGGGTATCGCAGGGTATATATTCCTCGGTACCGGGAATTACCTTAAAGTTATCGTCAACGGTAGCGACCGTAACGCCTTCGACTCTCTCTCTGCCGTGGATCTTGATAACGGAACGGGAGAAATAAAGGGGAATACCGAAGTCATCAAGACACTGAACCACGTTTCTCTTAAGACCCTTAGAGGTCTTCATTATCTCGAATACGCCCTTGACCTTTGCGCCTTCAAGGGTCATACGGCGAGCCATTATAAGGCCGATGTCACCGGAACCCATAATAACGACTTCTTTACCGGGCATATAACCCTCAATGTTTACGTATCTCTGAGCAGTACCTGCGGTAAATACACCGGAAGGTCTGTCACCGGCGATACGGAGCATACCCCTGGTTCTCTCACGGCAACCCATTGCAAGAACAACAGCCTTCGCCTTAACATATAATATACCGTCAGCGGTATTCATTGCAGTAACGGTCTTGTATCCATCTCCGTCGTCGGTAAGAGCAAGTACCATAGTATCGGTCTTAACCTTAATCTCGGTCTCTGCCAGCTTGTTTATATATCTCTGTGCATATTCAGGGCCGGTAAGTTCTTCTTTGAACACGTGAAGGCCGAATCCTGCGTGTATACACTGTCTGAGGATACCGCCAATATGTGTATCTCTCTCAAGAATGAGAATATCCTTTATGCCTTTTTCATATGCTGAAAGTGCTGCCGCCATACCTGCGGGACCGCCACCTATGACGGCAATATCGGTATAAATTTCCATCTTCTTACCCTCCCCTTACTGATTCTTGATTATCCAGGAATTGCCGCCGAACTTGGTTATCTCGGTCTTATCGACCTTAAGCTCGCGAGCAAGGATATCAACGACTCTGGGGCTGCAGAAGCCACCCTGACAACGGCCCATACCCGCTCTGATACGTCTCTTGACGCCATCAACGTCTACTGCGCCGAGAGGTCTTCTTATACTGTCGACTATCTCGCCCTCGGTAATACTTTCACAACGGCAAATTATTCTACCGTATAGGGGATTTTCTTTTATGATCTGAGCCTTTTCCTCATCGGAAAGAGCATTGAATCTTACTACCTGTCTGCCTGGAATAAAGTCGTCTCTGAGTTTGAGCTCTATTCCCTTCTCCTTGATAGCATCAACGATGTATTCGCCGATAGCAGGAGCAGCGGTAAGGCCGGGAGACTCAATACCTGCGGCATTGATAAGGCATCCGTTTGCTTCGGAGAATCCGAGGATGAAGTCTTCCTTATCACCGATGGGTCTGAGACCTGTAAATATCTTGATGGTGTCTCTTTCGGCAAGAACGGGAACGGAAAGTCTCGCGCCGCTGAAAGCCTTTTCAAGGCCCTCTGCGGTATTTTCCTTGTTTTCCTTATCGTCGATATTCTCAGCGGTGGGGCCAACGATGATATTTTCGTCAACGGTCTGAGAAACGAGAATGCCCTTACCGTATTTTACGGGAGGACGGAAGATAACGTGGTTTACAAGATCGCTCTTGCTATTATCGAGAATGGCATATTCGCCCTTTCTTGCAATAATATTGAAGGAAGAATCTCCCATCATTCTTGCTATCTCGTCGGCGTGAACGCCTGCGGCATTGATAAGATAATCAAATCCTACAGCACGGCCGTCCTTTGCGTAAGCAACGTTGTCCTTTATATCAGCAAC
>JAEIGA010015428.1_pt1 | contig 11630 bp, 7 predicted proteins | sample 9270691 | NCBI WGS metagenome assembly JAEIGA01 (sample SAMN17057246, study PRJNA624740) | gut metagenome | biome: biome; isolation source: fecal sample | host: Bos grunniens | place: China: Xizang | collected 2019
GATTATCTTGATAAGGATGCACTCGCGGACACAGCCACAGTATATTTGAAAGAACTAAAGAAGAAATACGGTCTTGCAACTTTTGTTGACTGCACACCCATCAATATAGGCAGAGACGTAGAGCTCTTGAAAAGAATATCGGAGCAAAGTGAGATCAATATCATCTGTTCTACGGGATTTTATTACACGGATGAACCCGTATTATACAACACCTCCGCAGAACAGCTTTGTAAGTATATGGTCGCCGATGCTTATGCTGTGAACGCGGGAATCATTAAATGCGCCGTGGAGCAAGAAAAGGTCAGTGACTTTCAAGAAAATCTTTTGCGGGCATGTGCAAAAGCGCATTTACACACAGGACTTCCCGTTGTATTGCATTCCAACGCAAAAAACAAAAACGCTTTGCTTGCTCTTGACGTGTTGTTTTCAGAGGGGGTAAATCCCAATGCTGTAACCGTAGGGCATTTAAGTGACACCGATGATTTAGAATATGTAAAAAGCATCGCATCGTACGGCTGCTTTATCGGACTTGACAGGCTCTATAACAACACATCCGAAGAATACGTATCAAAAAAGACACAAAGTATCTTGGAACTTTGCAAAGCAAGTTATGAAGATCAGATACTTTTGTCCCACGATGCTCTGTTCTTTAACGGTTTTGAAGCTGAACTTAAGATTTATGAGCAACCAAGGTTTTCATACTGCTTTGACTACATTTTACCACAATTGCCCAAGTCATTATCAGATAAACTGATGGTTCAAAATCCTATGCGGATGTTGAGTAGTAAATAAGGAGCACACTATGATATTTAAGGAACAAATACACGATTACATACAGCGGCACAAAGGAGAGATCGTTGACACCTTAAAGGAATTGATAACCCTATGTTACAGGTTTGCCTTGAAACCTATAAAAGTTTTACTGGTAGTACAAGTGCAAAGGCTTATGTGAACGCAGGAGGTACCTATGCGAGATACTTGCCCTGTGCCGCAGAGATCGGAACCTCACTGAACGGTGGAAAACGCCCGTTTGATTTGCCGGCGGGGCACGGAAGCGTGCATCAGCCCGATGAATGTATCTCGATCGACGGACTATTGAATGCGATTGAATTAACTATGCTTATGTTGCTCGAATGTGATAAACAATAGGAGGAGCGCGGTGATAGCGGGACATACACATTGTCCGCAAGGATTTGAAATGTATGAAGGCAAGCCTATCATATACAGCATGGGAAATTTCTTGTTCAAAAGCAGCTCCGAGACCGTGTAGCAGAGGCAAAAGAGTGGTCGGAAAAAGTCGCAGAGCTTACGAGGATGCCGGTATGATATTAAAGGCAACTATTTTGATATAGAACGCAACTCCTATGTCGACGGTCCCGGGATACGCACAACAGTTTTTTTAAGGTTGCAATCTGCGTTGCGCTTGGTGCAACAAGACTTGCCTTTTATTTTATGGTATCGGGAAAAAGAAGGGAGAACACTTCTTTACGAAGTGTTCTCCCTTGAGCGTTCTTCTTTTAATATACGTTAATATTACATTCAAGCATACTGACCTTTTGCGGTTCTTTTACGTAAATGTGTGTGCCTGATAGTTTTTCTGTCTTTACGCCGAAATTGCTTCTTGAAAGGTCTAGGAGTTTTTCTTCATTGTTCTCACTGCATAACATAAAGGCAAAACGGAATTCGTGGGCGCGAAGCTCGTATTTTTCCTCGGGGTCAGGGCCGCAGGAGTGACCGCCTATACCTCTCATTTTATAGTCAACGTATAAATAGTTTTTGTCAGACTTTTTAAGTTCGTTTCTATGTCTTGCTTTAATTAAATCATCAAGACAAAAATCGTGGTACGAAAAAGCGAAACTGTCTGAACCGATAATAGATAGAGAATTTTCACTGTCGGTTACCTTAAGGAAACGTGTATCAACTCTTGTTCCGCATTCCTGAGGAATATCGTACATAAAGTTCATATCCTTAATGTTTTTACTGTATAAACCGAAGTTGCAGTGGTCTAATATATCGTTATAACATTCGTCCTCACCGCGTCCGTACCAAGTAGCGTTTTCAAATTTACTGCTTAAGGGGAAGATAACGCCTATTCTCGGTAAGGTTTCGGCAAATTCACCGTAAGGAACGCCGTGCATATCTATTAAAATTTTGCCGTCTTTTAAAATTGTATAAACGATATCTAAATCAAAACCGACAAATTTTGAAATTGGAGCAAATTTTCCCTTAAAGGTTATTTTTACTTCGCCGTTTTCTGCGTTTTCGACCTTGTTTTCAAATGGGAAGAAATCAAAATAACGGTAAAGATGCTTATTCCATTTAGTTATCCAACGTTCAGCCCAGTTTACAACGCCGTCGTTATCAATAGGAGCGCGGTAAATGTTAAGCTTCATAGGTTCGTTAAGAATTACTTTTCCGTTTTTCTCATAATAAGAAAGCATACCTTTATCGAATCTCAATTTTACGTCTTTGGATAATAAGGATATATAGTTTTCGTTTTCCTTAATTTCAAAACTATCGTAATCAAAGGATAACTTTCCTTTTGGTACTTTTATTCCTAAAGATACTTGTTTTTCTGCAATCAGCCTATTGTTTTCGTCGCTGAATTTTAAATCTACAAAATACTCGGCGCCTGTAACGGCATCGTTTATTATGGTATCAATGGGAAGTTTGTAACTTTCGTATGGGGCTATAGCAGGAAGTTTAAATTCACCGCTTTTTATTTCTTTATAGTCCTCTTTTATACTCCATTTAAGCGTTACGTAATCAAGCGCTTTAAAGTCATTTGTGTTCATTACAAGTATATCGTCGTTTTCGCTGTAAACGTAGGTGGGGGCTAAAACGTTTTTACATTCAGCAAATGAGGGCTTTGCAGTGCCGTCGGATATGCAGTAGCCGTCCATTGAGAAGTTTGACCAATGGTTGATATCACCAAAGTCACCGCCGTATTTGTAAAAAACATTTCCGTCTTCATCTTCGCTATAGAAACCGTGGTTTTTAAACTCCCAGACGTATCCGCCCGCAACGTGACGATTTCTATAAACGTAGTCCCAGGTATCCTTCATAAGACCGGGAGAATTTCCCATAGCGTGTCCGTATTCGAGCATCATAACAGGTCTGCCTTCGGGAACAAAGTCTAAGAATTTAGACATTGTAAAATATGCTATAAAACGGAAGTCGCTGAATTTGGGGTCAAGTCTGTCATCTCCCGTAAGCATAATCGGTTTTTCAGGGTCTTTTTCACGCAAATATTTGAAGCATTTATGCAAATTTTCACCGTCGCCGTTTTCATTGCCTAAAGTCCATATAGAAATACAGGTTTCGTTTTTATCACGCTCGTACATTCTGCTTACTCTGTCAAAATAAGCATTGTACCAATCGGGATGTTTTGAAAAATAACCCATATCTCCGCAAACCCATGCGCCGTGAGTTTCAATATCCGCTTCGTTCATTACGTATATGCCAAGCTCGGTGCAAATTTCATAAAAGGCGGGGTTATTTGGGTAATGCGCGCATCTTATAGCGTTCATAGTATTTGCTTTTATTAAACGTAATTCTTTTTCAATTTGATCTACCGTTATTGCACGTCCGTTTTTGGGATTATGCTCGTGACGGTTAATACCTTTTATGGTAATCTGTTTTCCGTTAAGACAAATCTTATCGTCAATCATTTGAAATTTTGCAAAGCCTATTTTTTTGCTGTGAATTTCTAAAATTTTTCCGCATTTAGAAAGAGTAAAAGTTACGTCGTAGGTATTGGGTTCTTCGGCGTTCCAAAGCTTCGGGTTATCAATATCAAATTTAAGGGAAAGGCTTTTCTCGGCTTTAACTGTTTTAGTATATTCTCCCACAGTTACTTTTAATTCCGTATCGGAAAAATCTTTGCCTTCTAAAAAGAAATCAATATAAACTTTATTGTCGTTTGTTTTTATATGGTAATCCCAGATATGTTCTTCGTTTAAACAGTAAAGCATAACGTCGCGGAAAATACCGCTGGCGAGTAGCATATCCTGATTTTCAAGATATGTTCCGTCGGAGTAGGTGAATACCTTTACAGCTAATAAGTTTTCGCCGTCCTTTAAAAGATTTGTAACGTCAAATTCAGCAGGGATTCGGCTGCCTTTTGAAAATCCGACGTATTCTCCGTTAAGATATACGAAAAAAGCGCTGTCAACTCCACCGAAATATAAAATGTTGCGACCGTTTCTTTTTGCATTAAAACGTTTTCTGTAGTATCCTACGGGGTTATAATTTCCAACGTACGGTGGAACAAAGGGAATAGGATATTCGATGTTGGGATACACGGGAAGACTGTATCCGTGATACTGCCACATTGAAGGAACGGTTAAATCATCCCAGTTTGTATCGTCATAATCTAAATGGTAAAATTCGCTTAATTCGTCTTCCTGTTTATAACAAAATTTATAACTACCGTTTAAATCGATAATCATATCAGACTCAAGACGGTTTTTATAATATACTCCGCTTTTCTTTGCAGGTATATTGCTTGAACGGGGGGTTAGTCTGTTTTCGTGTGTTAATTTTGGATTATATAATCTTTCGTTTTCGAAAAAACTCATATTAATCACTCCTTTGTTTCTATTTTACCATTTAAAAACACATTTTTCTATTGAAAAATAACTCTAAAATATGGTAAAATAACACTAAGAGGTGGAAGATATGTACGATATATATGCAACCGATTTTGCTTTTGAACAGTGCGCAAAAGATAAAAGAGAAATTAATATGCTTATTCCTTACGCCGTATTTCATTTTGTTTTATCGGGAAAGGGTTATATTAACGGCAAAAAAATCACCAAAAATACTGTTTTCATTTCTTCGGCTGAAAATCATATGCACTATTATCCTTCAAGAACTGACCCGTGGAGTTATATTTACGTCAGAATAAGCGGTGAAGACGTTAAAAAAGCCTTTGACGATTTTGAATTTAACAAAGGAATTACTATTTTGGATTTTCAAAGTAGTGATACTCTTTATAACCTTCTTTCGTTATTTGAAAAACTAACGTTTAATGAAAATCAGGATGCCAAAAAATTAATAGCAAATGCAGTATTTTTATTATTTAGTGAGCGTAAAAAGGTTGATTGTCAAAAAAATAAATCTAACGAAAGATTAAAACTTATTAAGAAATATATAGAGGAAAATTACTATAAAAAGATTACTATGGAGGAAATTGCGGCAAAATTTTATCTTAATAAAAATTATATGCGAACTCTTTTTGTTAAAAATATCGGCATATCTCCAAAACAGTATTTATGTAATATACGCTTTAATAGGGCGGAGTATTTGCTTTTATCTTCTGACGAAAGTGTAAAGCTTATAGCAAATTCAGTTGGCTACGATGACCCGCTTTTGTTTTCAAAAATATTTAAAGAAAGGTACGGTTGTTCACCGACACAATACAGAAAAAAACACTAGACAGGTAGAAGTTTAGAGGGTGTTTTTGACTATAATTATTTTTTCTATTACCGTTGACTTTCTCTAAAAATTATATATAATTAGTTTGAATAAAGCGTTAAGGAGAATGACTGTGAGCTTTAAAATTTATCCTGTTACTAAAACTGAAATTTGCTGTGAGGATTACTCTGTTAAAATAAACGGAGAAGAAGTTAAGCTTAATACCGCAAGAGTGTCGGCTTGTCCTTTTAACAGACGTTGGCCGGGTCACCAAAGAGGAATGGAGCAAAGCGAACTTATAAACTTTTTATCTCTTTGCACCGATGAAATTTTACATTTTGAAATTAAGGTTAAAAAGCCTTTTGATAAGGCTAATATACGTCCTTTATCACTTGGAATTAAACCGGAAATAGATAAAGAAGGCGTTATAAGATTTACCTTAGAGAAAAATGCCTATTTCACAGTTGAACCCTTTGGCAGAAATAATGCGCTTCATATTTTTGCCGATACTTTACCCGAATATAATATAAATAAAAACAACGATGACGTTATATATTACGGCGCAGGTGAACATAACGTTGGTTTAATTGAACTAAAGAGCAATCAAACCCTCTTTATTGATGAGGGCGCAGTCGTTTATGCAAACGTTAAAGCGGTTGATGCCGATAATATAAAGATTCTTGGCAGAGGTATTCTCGATAACAGTAAAAATAAAGAAAAAATCCTTTTTGAAGAAAATGCCGTTGGCAATACATCTGCAGTTCTTAATGCAAAACGTACCCATACAATACAAATTGAGTACTGTGATAACGTAGAGATAGACGGTATTACCATAAGAGATTCTCTTGTTTATAATATCCGTCCTATTTGCTGTAAAAATCTTAAAATAAAAGACGTTAAAATTATCGGTTGCTGGAGATATAATTCCGACGGTATAGATATGCATAACTGTGAAAACGTTCTTATTGATAACTGCTTTATACGTACCTTTGACGATTCGATTTGTGTAAAGGGTTTTGATTTTTTTCACGTTAAGGACGTAAATTCCGCAGTAAAAGAAGCTATGTATCATAACGGTAAGGTTTACGACGTATTTAAAAACGTACTTGTTAAAAACTGTACGATTTGGAACGACTGGGGAAAATGCCTTGAAATCGGCGCTGAGACAAAGGCAGAAGAAATATGCGATGTTGTTTTTGAAAACTGCGATGTAATTCACGTTACAGGTCCTGTTTTAGATAGTTTTAATATCGATTATGCTTTCGTTCACGACGTTATTTATAGAGATATCAACGTAGAGTATGATGACATTATTATGTCGCCGAGTATTCAGGAAAGAGATGACGAGGAGTACGTAAATAAAAACCTTAACTATTCTCCGACTCTTATTAACGTAACTACTGATTATCACTTTGAGTATTCGGCAGGCGGTGACAGAAGAGGGAAAACTCACGATATAAAATTCAGCAATATTCGTTTGTTTGGTAAATACGAGCCAAAATTGTATTTTAAGGGCTATGATGAAGAACATAAAACCAAAGACGTAACGGTTGAAAACGTATTTTGGAACGGCGAACTTCTCGAAAAAATTGAGAATATGAAAATAGACCAATTTGCCGAAAATATCGAATATAAAATAAACGAATTTACTCAGAACGATAAAAATAACGTTGACTCTAAAAATCAACTTAAAAGAAAAGCTCCCGTTCGTTTAATAAACGAAAACGGAAGCGGTAAAAGAATTATGTTTGTGGGTAACTCCATAACCCTTCATGGAGTTAAAGAAGATATAGGCTGGTTTTATGAATGGGGTATGGCTGCGAGCAAAAAGGAAAACGATTACGTTCATCTTGTGGCTTCAAAGGTGGAGAAAATCGAAAACGATGCGGTATTTTGCTTATGTCAGGTAGCCAGATGGGAAACCGATTATAAAAACGGCAAGGAGTTTCATTATTTATATGAAAAGGCAAGAGAGTTTGATGCCGATATAATCGTTACCCGTTTTATTGAAAATTGTCCTAAAAAAGATTTTGACCAAAACGTCTTTAAAGAACAAATGGAAGCGTTGCTTTGTTATCTTGACAAAAACAGTAAGGCGAAATTTATTATTACTACGGGATTTTGGAAAAACGTTGGCGATATGGCGTTAAGAGATTATGCGAAGGAAAATTCTTTGCCCCTTATAGAACTCGGCGACCTTGGTGAAAGGCAGGATATGAAGGCTATAGGACTTTTTGAACACGCAGGTGTTGCTAATCATCCGGGGGACCTTGGAATGAAAAATATAGCCGAAAGAATTTTTGATGAAATAAAAAAACTTATTTATAGTAAATGCTCCAACCGATAATTTTGTTTATTATAAGGGCAAAGCACTTGACAAAGGCGAAAATGAATTTATAATATAGTATAGGCGAGGAAAGAGAACGTAATTTAACTTCTTTCCTCGTTTTTTTGTAAAAGGGCGATGGATATGGATATTAAAGGAAAAACGATTGCTATAACGGGTTCAACAGGTGGAATAGGTATTCCGCTTTGTAAAGAACTGCTTAAACGCGGCGCAAATTTAATTCTTATTGACAGAAACAAATCTAAATCCCTTAACCTTAGGGAGTTATTGTTAAAGGAATTTATAAATGCTGAAATTACCCACGTTACTGCCGATATGGCTGATATAAACAGCGTTAAAAAAGCAACGGATGAACTCATTAATCTGGAACCGGACTTTTTTATACATAATGCAGGCGCATACAGTATTCCGAGATTTATAACCGAAAACGGATATGATAACGTGTTTCATATAAACTTTGTTGCACCGTATTATATGATAAAAAAACTTGCGCCTATGATTAAAGAAAAGGGCGGAAGAATAATTGCTACGGGAAGTATAGCCCATAGATACAGTAAATCCGATATAAATGATTTTGATTTCAGAACATATAAAAAAGCAAGTCTTGTTTACGGTAACGCAAAACGTTTTTTGATGTTCTCGCTTTATGAACTTTTCAAAAATGATAGTGAAATGCTGAGTATAGTTCATCCCGGAATTACCTTTACGGGTATAACTAATCATTATCCTAAACTGATTTTCTTTCTTATTAAGTACCCGATGAAATTGATATTTATGAAGCCTAAAAAGGCGTGTCTTACTACTGTTGAGGGGCTATATAAATGTACTCCTTATTCCTATTGGATAGGCCCGAAAATTTTTGATATATGGGGAAAACCAAAACTAAGTAAAATTAAAACTGACAATAATGAAGTTAATGAGATATTTAGCAAAGCGGAGGAAATTTACAATGCAGAGAATAAAAAATCTTAAACTATTCCTTTTTGATATGGACGGAACACTTTATCTGGGAAACCAACTATATCCTTTTACAAAAGAACTGCTCAGTACCATAAAAAATAATGGTGCTACCTATATGTATATGACCAATAATTCATCAAAAAGTGTTAAGGATTATATTAAAAAGCTGAATAATTTAGGTATTGAAGCTACCGAAGAAGAATTTATTACTTCTTCACAGGCTACCTCTTATTATCTTAAAAATAAATATCCCAATGAAAAAATATACGTATGCGGTACCCGTTCTTTAAAGGATGAATTTATTAAGGAAGGCTTTACGCTTACCGAAAACGTTGATGAAACAACACTTATAGTTATGGGCAACGATACCGAACTGACCTTTAAAAAACTTCACGACGTATGTGAAATACTTTTAACAAAAGAAAATATCAAATACGTTGCGACAAATCTTGACGTGGTTTGTCCTACTGAATTTGGCAGTGTTCCCGATTGTGGAAGTTTTTGCGATATGATTTGTAATTGTACCGGCAGAAGACCTGAACTTGTCGGAAAACCCGAACCCATTATGCCCTATCTTGCTATGGACAGAACAGGATACTCTAAAGAACAAACTGCAGTTATAGGCGATAGAATTTATACCGACGTTAAAAGCGGTTTGAATGCAGGGGTTTTGAGTATTCTCGTAATGAGCGGCGAAACAACCGAGGAAATTCTTGAAGCAAGTGAAGATAAACCTGATTTGGTTTTAAAAGACTGTGAAGAAATAACAAAAGCTCTGCGTAATTAACGCAGAGTTTTTTGTTTACAAAATTATACTGCCACTTTATACATAAGTGCATTTACAAAACAAAGTATTGTGGTAAAATATATAGTATCTTTGTGTGAATGGTGAAAAAATATGTGTTACAAAATTTTAGCGGTAGGCAACAGTTTTTCTAACAATGCGGTTTTTTATATTTCCCGTATTGCTGAGAGTATGGGTAAAAAGGTTTCTGCTACAAGTCTATATCAGGCAGGATGCCCTTTTGAACGACACGTTCAGTTTTATAATAACGATACTAAAGCGTATAAATTTTACGTGGATGCCGTTAATATAAGCGGTACTGGTCTTAATACTATGAAAGAAGTGTTTAAACTTCAGAACTACGATTACATCACTATTCAGCAAGCGCCTGCCAGAGCTACTTTATTTTCAACCTATTGGACAGAGGAAAAGCCGTGGCTTACTGATTTGTATGCTATTATAAAAAAACATCAGCCAAATGCTAAAATTATGATTCACCAAACTTGGAGTTTTTCTCATAAAAGTTCTACCGAGGGCACGGAATGGTGGGCTACTACTTATAAAGACAGCAGAGAAATGTTTCTCCTTATGAAAGACGCTTATGAGCAAGCTGCCGATAAACTCGGAATTGATAAAGAAACGGGAATTATACCCGTTGGACTTGCAGTTCAACTTGCAAAGGATGAATACGGATATTCTGATAGTTACAATTTAGGATATTCTAAACTTTATCCTGCTGATTCAAGTGATGAAAATGCAGCAAAGCATTGTGAAAATCGCGCTCTTTATACCGATAATATCGACCACTTAAATCATAGGGGCAGATATCTTGCAAGTTGTGTATGGCTTGAAAAAATATTCGGTTATGATTGCCGTGATGCAACCTATTTTCCGGAGGGTGTGCTTACCGAAGAGGATTGTATTATTTTACGAGCCATTGCTCACGAAGCTGTAACGGGTGAAAAAGGCTTTGTTTACGGAGACTGGAGAGCTATTCCTTACGGTGATGGTATGGAAATAGTTCACTATATGGGTAAAGTTCCCAAAAAAAATGCCATCAACGTACCTGACGTTATCGACGGCAAAAAAGTTTTGAAAATAAACGCTACAACCTTTAAGTATATTGAAGGTATTAAAAACGTTATTATACCGAACACAAATATCGTTATTGACGACGGTGCATTGAATGTTTAAGGAGAAATCGATATGAAAAAAATTATTTCTATACTGCTTTGCATTATGCTTATGCTTGGAACGTGCTGTTTTTCTGCATCTGCGGTAGAGGGCGATGAGGATGATATGGTTTACGTACTTGCTATAGGTAACAGTTACAGTAACAATGCTGTAGAATATTTAACACCTATTATGTACGGACTTGATAAAAAGATGTCTGTAGTAAGTCTTTACGACGACGGTTGCTCTTTGGAAAGACACGTTCAGTGGTATAAGCAAAACGCCGAGGAATATGAATTTTTTCTTGACGGTGCTAATATCAGCGCTCCTAAGAAAAATACTATGAGAGAAGTTTTCGAACTTTATGATTATGATTACGTAACCATTCAGCAGGGTCCCGGTCCTGCAACAACCTTCTCTACGTATGAGCCGTATCTTACAGAACTATATAATATTATCAAAAAGCATGAGCCTCAGGCGAAAATTCTTATTCATCAGACTTGGTCTTTTTGCGAATATGATGCATTAGGCAACGGACCATACTGGAAGGTTGCTTATAAAAGCAGTCTTGATATGTTTAACCGTATTGAAAACGCATACGTTCAGGCTGCCAATAAAATCGGACTTGACCCCGAAAAAGACATTATTCCCGTAGGTAAAGCTATTCAGCTGGCAAAAGATGAATACGGCTTTGGTGATTATTATATCGATGGAGATAATCTATCCCGATACGATAAATGCGCTAACGGCGCAATTTATAACGATAACGTTGACCATCTTAATGCAAGAGGCAGATATATAGCCGCTTGTGTATGGGCAGAAAAGATATTTGGTGTTGACTGTCGCAATACCACCTGTGCCGAAAGCGGTATATTCAGTGACGAAGAAACAATGGTTCTGCGTCAGATAGCTCACGAAGTTGTTACAGGCGAAGTTCAGTGTGTAGAA
>JAEIGA010015429.1_pt1 | contig 11630 bp, 11 predicted proteins | sample 9270691 | NCBI WGS metagenome assembly JAEIGA01 (sample SAMN17057246, study PRJNA624740) | gut metagenome | biome: biome; isolation source: fecal sample | host: Bos grunniens | place: China: Xizang | collected 2019
AAAAAAAAAAAAAAAAGAATTTTGTAGAAAAATGCATATCATGAATTGGATTAATTAATATTTCATAAAGGTATTTTTTTTTTTTTCAGTTAGAAATATCAGTCATATTCATATGTCCATGCAAATATAACAGATAGAATAAAAAGTTATTTCAGAACAAAGTCGTTCTGTTCTATTTTACCCCTAGTTAAAAAAACGGAGATGTTGTCATGCTTACCCTCAAACTATTTGTCTATGCAGTAGTGATCTTCTTTGTTTCTCTCTTCGTTTTTGGATTTTTATCAAATGATCCTGGACGAAACCCCGGACGTAGGGATTAGATAGAAAGCATTGCCTTAGTTGTCTCATCAAGATCAATTTTTCAATTAATCAGTTTAATTAAACTCTAATTAAGGGAGAGAGAGGGATTCGAACCCTCGGTACATATGAGTTGTACGACGGATTAGCAATCCGACGCTTTAAACCCCTCGGCCATCTCTCCAAGCAACTAAAGATGTATTTGCTCTCTTGTTTAATTTTAACACGAAGCTGGATTGTAAGTCTACGCCTACAATTTACAGTACAATTTGTAGAAAGGATGACCTTGCCCGCGTAAGAGTCAAATTCCGACCTACTTATGAGTTACGCGTAAAAATTTTCCCTTTTGTTTTTTTACCAATTCCCCCTTATTTCTAATATATGATATAAGAAGAATTAATTCATAGCTAAATATATTGAGTGCAGGCGGAAAATCTCAACCAAAATAGATTCGATATTTTTTAGCCTAGCTAAAATTGTCAGATTTGATTCCGCAACTTAAATCAAAGTAATGGACAATACGACACAACGGCCAATGTTGGAGTTCAAATGCTTGCTATGGAATCACAAAGTAATTTCACTTTATGAAATTGATGCCAGGAGGTTTATCTCACCCCCCATTTTTCTTCATAAGTAGAAGAATAGATTAACTAAATAGATATGTTTAATCTTTTATAAAATTTCTTAGTATCAAGATAAATCTGTGAAAAACGAAGGAGGGATAATGAATTTAGAAACAATTGCGCAACTTGCTATCTTGGCATTGGTAGTTACATCGGGACCATTAGTAATTGCACTATTGGCAGCTCAAAAGGGTAATTTGTGATGTGGGCAGCGCAAATATGAAATGAATATCAACTTCGTCTATATACAAGAGATATACAAAAATAAGGAGTAGGGGGGGGGGGCTCCCCCTACAACCAAATGTAGGTGCGTCTGGAATGCCTTGCCAATATACAGATAGCTTGTATACTACTATAGTATCATAGCGGGTATAGTTTAGTGGTAAAAGTGTGACTCGTCTCACATTGGTCCTACTAGTTAAGGGATCTTTCAAATGGAATCTTAACTAAAGTGAAAAGCTTCATTTTTACAAAAGTACATCTATTTTTTCTTACTAGTTTCTGGTATGGAAAAGATGAACCATTCCCGTCACTCTTGTACTTCAAAAGTCGTACTGCTCAGTAACGAAGCGGAATGTTTTTGGTATGCAAAATACTTTGGACACCTCCAAAAGGAGGAAAGATTAAAAATCTATGGGTAGACATCTAAAATATTTGTCTTATCGTCACTGAACCTTGGAAAAGGAAAAAAATCCAAGCTTGAAAGTTCTAAATAGATTGATCTTGGTTTATCAAGATTATCAAGTCAAGCACTTCTTTAGTTAAGAAGTAACAATTTTTTTTTGACTCGGTGAGAGATATTTTCCTAAAGATTTTTAGGAGTAAAAATAAAGAACGAAGTAAACAGAGAAGAAGAATTGATGAAACTAATCTTCTTTCTTTTTTTCTTAGGATCATCTAAGAAGTATATTCATGCTATACGACCAAAACGTAAGCAAGACTGACATAGATTTTATGGATGACGCTTAATTAAGTTGAGTCGGTTATCTCGCCTCTTCAAACAAAAGAAAAGAGGAAGCCCCGACTTTATCCAATATGGAGAGGAAAACTTGATCCTCATAAAAAGAATTTTTAAATAGGCTCTTTCTTTCTTCTTTTAAATAAAGCGGGGGAGACGATTCACCCATTTCTCTTTTTATTGTTAGATTTAGCTAAGCAAAAATCCCCCAGTTTTGTACTATTTAGCCTTCCTTTATCTCCATAAAGGAGCCGAATGGGCGGAAACTTCCATGTTCGGTTCTGGATTAGCGACGTAATGTACGTTTGTCGTCGTCGACTATAACCTTTAGCCTTCCAAGCTACTGATGCGGGTTCGATTCCCGCTACCCGCTGGTGATATGATACCAAGAATACCGGAACCCCGGTGAAATTAAACTCTTCACTCATAAATTGCGTCGTGAACAAACTAAAGTTCTTGCTTGTTCACGATCTGCTAACTAATCCTCTGTCGTATTCATGATCAACTTATTCATGATTAACCAATAGGAGGAAAAAAAAGAGCGCCCATCGTCTAATGGATAGGACAGAGGTCTTCTAAACCTTAAGTATAGGTTCAACTCCTATTGGGCGTAATTTCCTGTTTGAGGTCATTGTATCGGCGTAGATAAAGTGAGAACAATTGGATGAAGCACGAGGGTTACTTTATTCCCCAGGTAAAATTTGCAACCGTATTACCTACTTCTCTTGCAGTGTAAAAATTTCTGTTGACTCCTTAATAGCTTCCTTCAAAAGTGTTTCCGCTTGTTCTGTAAATACTTTTGTGGAACGAGTAATTTCACCAAATTCAGGTTTGTTTGTTATTACATACTCCCGTAGCTGAACCAAAAACCGTTTGACTTGTTCAACTTTTGGTACATCCAAATATCCGTTGACTCCAGTATAAATAGTAGCAACCTGTTCTTCTACTGATAATGGGGCTGATTGAGATTGCTTAAGCAACTCGCGTAATCGCTGACCCCTAGCTAATTGATTTTGAGTAGTTTTATCAAGATCAGAAGCAAATTGTGCAAAAGCTTCCAATTCTGCGAATTGTGCCAATTCCAATTTCAATTTGCCAGCCACTTGTTTCATAGCTTTTATTTGAGCTGCGGAGCCAACTCTAGATACAGAAATACCCACATTTATGGCTGGTCTAATTCCAGCGTTAAATAGATCCGCTGACAAAAATATTTATCCATCGGTAATAGAAATAACATTGGTAGGAATGTAGGCTGAAACATCTCCCGCTTGGGTTTCGACGATAGGTAAAGCTGTCATGCTACCTTCTCCTAATTGGAGGCTTAACTTAGCTGCTCTCTCTAAAAGACGAGAATGTAGATAAAAAACATCTCCTGGATATGCTTCTCGACCAGGTGGTCTCCTTAATAGCAAAGACATTTGTCGGTAAGCTTGAGCTTGTTTAGATAGATCGTCGTAGATTATCAGGGTATGCTGTTTGCGATACATGAAATATTCGGCCAAAGCCGCTCCCGTATAAGGAGCAAGATATTGCAGAGTGGCTGGAGAATTAGCGGTTTCCGATACTACGATCGTATATTCCATGGCACCGCGATCTTGAAAAGTGTCCACTACCTGAGCCACAGAAGAAGCTTTTTGACCAATAGCTACATAAACACATATAACATTTTGACCTTTCTGATTCAAAATTGTATCTGTAGCTACTGCTGTTTTACCGGTTTGTCTGTCGCCAATAATCAACTCCCGTTGACCACGACCTATGGGAATCATGGAATCAATAGCAATAAGACCTGTTTGTAAAGGTTCGTATACCGAGCGTCTCGAAATAATTCCTGGAGCGGGGGATTCAATCGACCTAAACTCGGAAGCTGGGATTTGACCCCTCCCATCAATAGGTTGGGCCAAGGCGTTTACAACACGGCCCAGAAACGAGTCGCTAACCGGTATTTGGGCAATCTTTCCCGTCGCTCTTACAGAGCTTCCCTCTTGTATGGTCAAACCATCACCCGTCAGTACGGCCCCAACATTATCAGATTCCAGATTCGGAGCAATCCCTACTGTACCATCCTCAGATTCCACCGATTCACCAGCCATTACTTTGTTGAGTCCATGAACACGAGCGATCCCATCTCCGACTTAAAGTACGGTACCAATGTTAACAACTTTCACTTCCGGGACATACCCTTCAATTTGCTTGCGAATGATGCTGCTAATTTCGTCAGGTCGAATGTTTATTACCATTTTTGCCAAAAAATATTACTGGAAGGAAAAAGATTAAGAATAAAACCCGTTTCATAATGAGATGAAAACTAGTAGTGAAATTGGAATTAGTCGGACTTGTTATCCATGGCTCTAAATAAGCCAATGTGATAATCAATCATTCGCAAATGCAGTTGATTATCCAAACGGGTATTTAGAGTTTCCAGAGCCCTTTCAGATGCTAGTCTAGAAACTTGCCGCCGAACCTGCTCAATAGCGCGTTGCTTCTCGAAACGAATCGCATAATTCTTACTATCTTCCAATCCCTTTAAATCTTCGTCAGCTGCATCGACGAGATCTCGTTGTTCTCTGTCCATCTGCGTAAGTCCATTGATTCGGATTTCATCCGCTTTAACTTTTGCTTGCTGCAGGCGAATACGAGCTTTCTGAAGTTTATTAGAAGCTTCTTTGTGACGCTCTTCCGCATCCCTAATTGTATTCAAAATTGTTTTTTCACGATTGTCTAAAAAATTGATCAATGAAAGTGGATTACGGATCTCCGATTCTCGGAGGCTGGTGATCTCTTCCCAAACCGAACGTGGATTTTTTGACCCATTCGGCTTTCCTGCCCGTTTTTACCGAAAATTTGATAAGATTAGATAGACATTATTTTCGAACGCGGGCTCGCCTTCCTTCTTTTTCCCATTGACTAAAAAGATTCATCTATTCGATGCTTAGATAGACTAATCAATATTTGAATAGGGAGAAAGATTGAGGACTCTCCCAGATAATTATTAATTAATTGAGAGCCGCTTCTTCCGAGTAGTATTCATCTTGTATGGGTTGTCTATTCAGCAAATTGAAGGAGATTGAGCTAAATCAACTCCGACATCTATCTATATATATATTTACCTACATAAGTGTAGGTATCTACTCCGATAGGTTATACAAATCGAAGTATTCTTAATATGGGCGTCTTATACCGAATAGACCCAAATATAGGGAATAATGCGCTTCGAATCGCGATTTGGCTTACGCAGTAGGGGAAAGAGAACCCTAATTTTGCTAAGACTTTAAGCAATTTAGCTTTAACCATATTGACGACAGTCCCGGAAATCGGTGAACGGAATTGAAAGCTTCATCGATTACACGAAATGCTCCAGTTCTTGCATAATCTCTATTTACAAGGAATTCGTCGGGGTTTTGCACCTTTGGGTGCAACTGAGGAAAACAGTTCTCCCACTCGGCTATACGACTCGCACACACCCCCTTTCCATAGTAAAATAATATACCTAGTACTAAAATTAAGTTAATTAAGTTTATCTCCAAAATATTGGTATTTAAACCAATACTTGCGGCAAAAGCCCAATCACTTGAGGGAGTAGCGATCTCACTTACACTTCTCATAGTCCCTTCCCTCCTGGAAAGTTTTGCAAAATTTGAACAACCTCTGGTCTGGCCTGGTAGAACGTGACAAGCCTCGAATTTCGAGAAATCAGAGAAAACTGTGATGGAACCAATATCTTTTTAGATAATCATTTTTATCAACTTGTAACTTGTAGTAGTTTACCCCATCTGTTGAAACTTTCCGGTTGGTATAGGGAGGGAAATTACAGAGAAACGCGGCGGGGACTCAGTTGGGTAAATGGAGCAGCAATTTACTGCTAGGCCCCTCCCTCCAAATTATGGGTTCACCACTGATTTGAAAATAGTTTGGGGAAGGGAGGGGTAAAGGTGCAACAAACTACCTACTATTTCAAACAAGTTAAACAAACGGATTCGCAAATAACGGAGCTGGAGCTACAACTAACCCGTAAATTGTCAAAGCTTCCATGAAAGCCAAACTCAATAATAAAGTACCTCGTATCTTGCCTTCTGCTTCTGGCTGTCTCGCAATACCCTCGACTGCCTGACCTGCCGCAGTGCCCTGGCCAACACCGGGTCCGATTGAGGCGAGGCCTACAGCTAACCCAGCAGCAATAACAGAAGCAGCAGAAATCAATGGATTCGTATTAGTCTCCTCCTAATTTATTTACGTTAATCAATATTGTTTCGTTGGGTGCTAACTAAGATCGTCGCAACAACGAGTTTCTAGTAAATGGTAATCCAAAAATCAATTCTACATGAATCTGATCAAAATTAGTGATGTAATATGGCGTATACTTAACTTAATGTTGGATTAAAAACAGTAATAAAGTACGAAAAGAACGTATCTGTTTTTTATGTCAATCAGTTTGACTTCTTGCCTAATTTAATACAATTGGATCAGAAATATTTGAGTATTTGGTAGTACTAAATAGTATCTAGTAAAGCATGCCCATTCTAACTTTAGTGCAAGTAAGATCTAACCAATTCATTTGATATACTGTGACATACGTACATGTAGCCGAGATCCAAATGGGGAGCGTAAAAACGGCATAAATTACTTACCTAACATATTGTATAAAGGTAGATATTCTTTTTCTTGTTAATTTTAGTTTGGCGATGCGAATCACTATTTCTTTTTCTACTCTTTTTTTTTTTTTCAAAATCTTAAATTGATTTCATTAAATTAGGAAGGCCGTACAGAAATTCTTACCCCCCCCCCCCTATTGCTTATTACTATTCGGGGTGGAGGGAAAAACAACAAGGGTCTCGTACTGCTGTAGCATGATACCACAGAAACAGCTTTTTCACCACGACGATCCAATGAATGCTTCTCAAATAAATTATTGTTTGATTCTCAGAGTCTTTCGGAATGAATCATTCCGACTGAATTAGTGATGGCCCTCCGTGGATTCTCCAATATAAGCTGCAGCTGAAGTAGCAAAAATCAAAGCCTGTATGGCACTTGTAAATAACCCCAAAGGCGTCATGGGTACAGGAACAATTAAAGGTACTGGGGAGACGGGGACAGCTACTACCAACTCGTCGGCTAAAATATTTCCAAAGAGTCGAAAACTAAGTGATAGGGGTTTGGTAAAATCTTCCAAAATATTGATAGGTAGCAGTACCGGAGTTGGCTGGATATACTTACCAAAATAGCTGAAACCTCTCTTTTGTAAACCCGCATAAAAATGTGCTACTGATGTAAGCAAGGCTAACGCAACAGTCGTGTTGATATCGTTGGTAGGTGCAGCCAACTCTCCGTGGGGTAACTGAACGATTCGCCAAGGAAACAAAGCACCAGACCAGTTGGAAACAAAAATGAATGGAAACATCGTTCCAATAAATGGAACCCAGGAACGGTATTCCTCTTCCCCCATCTGGGTCCTAGTTAAATCCCTAATAAATTCGAGAACATACTCAATAAAATTCTGGCTACCCGTCGGTATGGTTTGTAGATTTCTGGCACCTACAATAGGTAAAGCCAATAACAGGGCGATAACGATCCAGGAAGTTACAAGAACCTGCGCATGAACCTCAAAGACTCCTACTTGCCAATAAGAATGTTAGCCTACTTCTACACTCGATACTTGATACAGATCATCCATCTTAGAAATTCCCAGTTGCTCTATGTGCGTAATACCCCCCTCTCAATGGAGAAATTTATCCAAAATATTTAAGGTAATCACTACAATTCTTTCTTATTTTTACAAAGTAACAGGAGCAAGTTATTTTTTTGATGAATTTGGACGATATCTCCAAAAATCTTTTACTATTTCGTCAAAAGTTGTCGAGGCAGTTATCAGCCCCGGCTCTGCCGTCTGTTAATTTATCTCAAAGAACTTTGAGTTTGAACGACCTTCACAAATAGCTACTGTTGGTTTATCCAATATCCATCGGATTGAGGGTCGCGCGTCGTCATTACCGGGAACTGGGATATCTACAAGATCCGGATCACAATCTGTATCGACAACACAAATTGTGGGAATACCTAAAATAATACATTCTTTAAGGGCAATAGATTATTCGTGTTGATCAGTAATTATCACAATATCGGGTAAATCTGACATATATTGAATTCCACCTAGACATCTTTTCAATTTAGATAGTTATCCTCTCAAAATCGCCGCCTCTTGCTTTGGAAGTCAATCGAACCCTCCCGTATCTTCTTCGTTTTGTAAGTATTGAAACTTATGAAGACGCATTTCTGTGGTGAACCAGTTTGTTGACGTACCTCCTAACCATTTTTCATTCACATAGTGACATTGAGATCTTGTTGCGGCTGATGCTATCAAATCAGCTACCTGATGTTTTGTACCAACCGTTGAGAATTCCTTTCCCTCCGCTGCTGCATCAAATACTAGATTACAAGCTTCAGATAAAAGACGAGCAGTCTGAGTGAGATCGAGAATATGAACACCCTTCCGTTCTGTAAATATAAAAGGTGACATCCTAGGATTCCATTTCTGGGTTTGGTGACCAAAATGGATCCCGGCTGCCATCATTCCTTCCAAATCGATATTCCAATTTTTCTGTTGCATTTTCTCCTTAACTATAAAAAACTATAAATTCGTCCTATTTTAACTAACTTTGATAAATTATTACAATCTGATGATCAATTTTGCTAGTTGAAACACACAAAAACGTCACTGAATAGCATGCCTTAGCTCATTTCAAGATTAATCTGGGGGAGGGGTCGACTCAATCCCGTTTGGATAAATAGATTGGGGTCGACATTTTGCTCCTTGCGGTAACCACATAAATCGTGTTTTGTTCCCCAAGTTGGGTTCTTGCTATTTCTATTTATTGCCAAATAGAACCCCTTTCGTTTATTAACTTCTAATTGGCAAACGATTTCTGGACTACCTGTTCCAACGGGGACGGCGTCGCCGAGAATAACGTTCTCCTTCAATCCTTTTAACCGATCGATGCGACCGCGGAGAGCAGCTTTGGCCAATACTCGCGTAGTTTCTTGAAGACTCGCCTCTGATAAAAAACTAGTCGTACTAAGGGCTGCCTTTGTCATTCCCAGTATAATAGGTTCGTAGAAAATTGGTCTCTTTAATACACGATTCATCCGCTCCGCCTGTGATAACTCAACAAGTTCCCCAGGAAAGAATACATTGGTTATCCCATCCTCCGATGCTACGACTCTTGATGTCAGTTGCCAAATAATAATTTCTAGATGTTTGTCGGATATTTGTACCCCCTGAGATTCGTAAACTTCTCGAATTTCATTGGTTAAGATTAGTTGGCAATGTTCCAGACTTGTTCCAGTACTTAGAAAGTGACTCCAGAAGTTCCCAATTAATCTTGTAATACCCTGATTCCATCTTCTGAAAAGATCTTCGATTTTTGCTGGAATAGGAGCAATAGAACGAGACTCCAGCAGCTGCTCAACCTTCGGAAGACCCTGGGTGATGTCTCCAGACTTCAACCTATCATACGGTAATGTTATTAATGTATCCCCCTCCCCGATAATGTCTCCAGATATCTTATGAGGAGCTGCTCCCTGATTTGCCAAAATAGTCTTACCAGTTCTGATTAGTAAGTAATCTTGGTGAATGGCTACGACTTGACCAGACTTGAGAAATACACCACTTCTACAGAAGAGTCGATTTCCACTCATTAGTAATCCTAGATTGATTGACAGGATTCCCCGAATGAAGAGTTTTGATGGCGAATGAATTGGATTTTCCAACAAAAATCTATTAAAAAAAGGATTTCTAGAACATTTCAATACTAATCTATTCTCATCAATTAGATACCGATGTCTATGTTTCGACGTATCTGTTGCATACGTATCTCTCAAATGATCGAGAAAATAATTGATGCAGAGGGAGGCTTCTCCACCTAGCAACAAGTGAGGGGGAACAGATGAATAAGAAATTGCGTATGAAGTCCCCACTAGACCTACCTCTTCAACTTCTGATTGGAAACAGGTAAAGCTCGATCTCTCGAATTTAATCGATCTCTCTCTAATACTTAGATTCGGATACTTTTCCGAACAAGATTCGCATTTCAAACTGGGTAAAGCGTTTTTCAAACTCCCAGCTGAGCTGCCTACATCTGATTCTAAGCACGATAAATAGTCCCCAACTATTTTTTCATAGCTGTTATTGCTTGAAGAAGCAAAAGAGTTTTTACGATAAAAATCAAAAGGTGACAAAGTTAGAAAAGACCCATCACGCTCTGGAACCGAATAAACAGTAATGCTCTGATATTTGCAAACTAAATCATTATCGTCATCGGATAAATTCATTTGAGCGAGAAAGGGTTTGTCGACGGACACCAATTTATTGGAAACCTGACTGACTCTGAGACTTCGTACGGGGGGGGATGCTAACAAATTAATCTGAATAAAAGTACTAAATAGATTATTGATTCTCACGTTGGCGAGAGATAAGTAGTTCTTTTTGGCAGAAAGGGTATCGTGAGAGTGTCTTCGCCACTTAGCCACTAAAAAAGCTCGAATTAATTGAGTAGTCTCGTGATTAATCCTTTTGATTCTCTCACCATTTCTATGAGAGATACATAAAAGGGCTTGAGCGTTCGTGCGTTTCTGTGTCTTCGGCTTATCAATACGGAAGACTCCTTGCGCCAAAAAATCTTTAGATACGTCGTACTTGACAACCGATCTTGCTGGGACAGAGGTCTTTCTTTCCTCGTAAAGTGTAACCAATTGTAAGTAAACCCAATCCCCGGCTTCGATTCCGTTGGGAATCAAATTACCTGGCTCTATTAGATTAATATTCTGTATGGATAGATTAGTTACCGCTTCCAGATTACAGATATATCCGGGTAATACTCTTACTGTAATACTATTTGTTAACGGCTTATCGATTTGGATCAGTCCACCTACTTTACTATTAATAGTATCAGTTATTCGTTCGCCCTCTCCTATAATAGTATTGTTTGTTATCAAAATAGATGATGGGGGTTCATATATAGTATAAGTCTCTTCAGGAATTAGGAAGGAATTGCCCCCTCCAACTACTCTATACCATGAGCCGGAAGTCGTCTCTTCCGCCTTACCATCGAAGACTAATATTTTTTTATCAATAGATTCAACTTCTATGGTGCCATAGATTAGAATCCCCGCAGTACCAGTTTGATACTCACATTTTTCATAGATTGCAAAAATCTCATTTTCATCTAAAATGCTGTTTAATTGAACATCAACATTTACAAAACATGATTGATTGAGATTTGATTGTTGTCTTTCCAACCAGAGAGAAACGGATTCAGTTTTTCCGGACCGCTTAACCCTGATATTAGATAAAATAGAATTAGATATTGGAAGTTTTGACCAACTTGAAAAATATTTTGTATCGATTCCAAATTCTCGGATACTCTTTTGCGAACTTTCGCAATCGGCAGCATCAATTTTCTTTTTGCCAAGTCCCTTAGAAGAATTGAACTTTCTTTTGATTTCAGTACGGTTGCGTTTAATGTCGACTTTATCCTGATCTTTATGAAACAAGTAGTTTTCGTCAGATTCACTAGAAGCTCCTGAAAGAATCCGGATATGGCCCGCCTCGCGTACGATACGAATAGGACTGCTTATGCAGTCGCGCACATGCCACACAAATTTACTCCAGTGAATTTCTCCGTTTAGATTTGGATAGATAGCTTTTTGGATACGTTACTTAAGTGGAAATTCTTTGGCTCGTACTTCTGCGATAATTT
>JAEIGA010015430.1_pt1 | contig 11630 bp, 18 predicted proteins | sample 9270691 | NCBI WGS metagenome assembly JAEIGA01 (sample SAMN17057246, study PRJNA624740) | gut metagenome | biome: biome; isolation source: fecal sample | host: Bos grunniens | place: China: Xizang | collected 2019
AGCTGGCACTTCTTATCCAGCAATTTTAAAACGTCTAACCGGTCTTGATATTACAAATGCGGGAATAGCAGGAGCTACCTCTAAGAGTTGGTATGAAACAAGTTTAAATAGTTCTAATAGTTGGGGCGATTGGGTTAATAATGAATGGTTCTGGAGAGAGCCTACTGGAACATCACTTGATTATTCTGGTTATGATTTCGCTATTATTCATTTAGGAATTAATGATATGGGTAATATGGGAGATCTTACTATTGATGAACTTTTAGTTGATTATGAAGCCAATATTTATAACATTATTAATAAACTAAAAGAACATAATAATAGAATTAAAATTTTCTTGGCTACCATTGTTCCAAGTTATGCCCCATCTTATAATGAAAATTATAAAGCAATGAACAATAAAATTAAAGCTATTGTTGAAGCAACTACTAATGTATATTTACTTGATTTAAATAATTTATCAAATTTAACTATGCATAGCGCTTATAATGTTTGGCATCCAACTGCTATTGGATATGTAAAAATGGCGGAAGAAATTAAAGCTTTAATTAGTTATACAATTAGTCAAAATTTAGACGATTTTAAATCTATTCAATTTATTGGTACAGATTATACTTTTTAATATTGCACTTTAAGGAGATAGGTGACAAGAATATGGGGTTACTGGAATCAATTAAGGAAATTTGTGGATGTTTTTATCTATCTGATTTACATTATTTTCCATATAATATAATTGCAAAAATTATATTTAAATCTATGAATTTGCAATCATATACATTAAAAGAGATTAAAGATGCATATGAATATATTTTTAAGGAGGTATTATCAAATGACCAATCAAGAATTAGAACAGAAAATAATTGAGCTTCAAGAGAAATACGAAAATTTAGAATATAAATATTTAAAACTGCGCGAGTGGTCAGATGATAATGACTACTGGCTAAGAGAAATGATTGACGCTTTAACTGAAAGCGTTGATAAGCTAATGGGCATTGTAGATGATGAAGATTATGAAAGTCCTGAATACAAAGCCTATCACTATGGGGAGCATTAAGCTCCCCTATTTTTTATTGGCCAAATATAAGTAATTAAAAATTATTTTCTTACAAATTATAGTAGATAATAATTATAAGAAAAAGGAGGCTTTCATTATGGCAGAAAATGAAAATATTTTATCACCTTATATTAGTAAATATAGTGGTGAAGAGATTGAAGCCATGCTTGAAAAAGCTGTAATTGCTGAATCAATGGTTGAGAAAATTGAACAACTTTATAATGTTCTTTATGAAAGTATTCCTAGTAATGAATTATATTTCTTAGTATCTAAAAATCATGAGATTCATTGGGATTATATTCCTGCTATTGAAGGAGTTGAAATATAATTATGGAATGGGAACAATAGAAAAAAAATTTGCTTGATGCATTATACTAGTTAGAAGATAATTAGTATTATTTTGACGATAAAGAAAATGACCAGATTAGAACTAATATAATAAAGCTTGAATAGAAAAAAACAGATGAAGATTTTTCTGAGATAAAAGAATTTCAAGAAAAATTATTATAGAAATTAAATAGAATTAAAACTATTTATTAGCATCCTTATTATCTAATTAAACCATCAACGGTTGTTAAATTAGGCGATGCTTTTAGATCGGCTTTACATTTAGATAATACTACTTATCCCTTAGAAAAATTAATTGAATCTGTTGCAGATTCTGGAGGATACTATTAGAATTTATATGATAGTTATATTGATGGAACTTTAGGTGGAGTCGTTCATATAGATAGTAGTAAACCCATTAGACCATACGCTTTCTATAATTTCAAAAATATTACTGAAATATCTGCTCCAAATGCTACAGGTACTGGTAAAAGTGCATTCGTTGGTTGTAATGGTTTAAGAGTGTTTTATGCACCAAAAGCAAGTACATATAATAAGGGATTTGGTTCAGACCCATTGCAATTTACACATTTTACTGCTGGTTTTGACTTATATAGTGTTAGTAAAAAAACCATTACTTATAAAGCATGGGCATCATCCACTTCAACTGTAATTAATCCAGTATTTACAAAAAATTTATCAATTTAGATGATTTCATTACCAGGTATCTATAGAATAGGTAAAGAAGCATTTTCTGGATGTACTCACTTAAAAAGTGCATATTTTAATAGAGCTGAATGGAGTTATAGTAAAAATATTGACCCTCCAAAAGAAGGAGAAGAGCCTGAGATGTCAACTGTGGAGGGTGTTATTGGAGAAAAAGCTTTTGCTGATTGTACAAGTTTAGAAATTATTGAGGCTCCTGGATTTAAAAAAATTAATGCTGAAGCTTTTAAAAATTGTAAAGCTTTATCATCTATATCATTATCTGGTATTTATTCAATTAGCGATAAAGCTTTTCTTAATTGTAAGAATTTAAAATATGTATCTTTACCAGCATGGAGTGCAATGACTAAAAATGCTTTTAACGGATGTAATTAGTTAGAATCTATTAATCTTGGAGTTGCTGCTACCACAGATGCTTTTAATACTAAGACAACTTTATAGACAGTTATTATGTCAAAAGCAACTACGATTAATACTAGTGCTTTTAAAGGACTAACTAGTTTAACTACTATTTCTTTCCCCGCTGTAAAAAAAATAGAAAAATAGGCATTTGATGGATGTACTGGTATTACATTATTAGATTCTCCTTTAGTAACTGTAGTTTCTACAAGTGCGTTTGCTGGATGTACAAGCTTATCATTCGTAAATATAGCTAAGTGCAAAGAAGTTCAAGCTAATGCGTTTAAAAATTGTGCTGCTTTAACAGATATAATCGCTCCAGCTTTAACTTCAATTGACAAAGCTGCTTTTACAAATTGCACAGCTTTAACTAATATTTACGCTCCATTATGTAAAAATTTAGAATCAAATCCATTTAATACGTAGCTTTTAATTGATTTAACATTAGGAGAAGATAAAGCCACTTCTGCAGTTTTTGATGGGGTAAAAGCTGTCTAGAGATTAAATTTACCTTAGTGTACTGAAGTTTAGAAATAGGCTTTTGAAGGCTGCGCTGTTTCTTATGTATATTTACCTAAATGTACCACGATAGGAGAAGCAGCTTTTAGTGATTGCGGAAATTTAAAATATATTGTTTTATCAAAAGTAAAAAGTATTGGTAAAAATGCTTTTAACAAATGTGTTAATTTAAAGAAAGTAATATTACTGCATACTGAAAAAGTTACTTTAGGTACAAATGCTTTCCCAGCATAGGCTGAAATATTTGTTAGAAGTGATGGATTATAGCAAGGTGAACAATTTAATGTTTTATCTCCTGTAATTAATGCAGATGGTAGCCTTTATATTTTAGATATTTTTGATGTAAGAAATAATTTATCCACACCAACTGAATGTTATCAAGAGTTTATTGATTCTAATGACAGGTCTTTAAATTAGTCTCATATTGGAACTTTAGATGATACTGATGAGGTTGGAACTGATAATGAAATTATTGAAAGTTATATCCGAGGATTTTATTTAGATGTACCATTTTATAAAAAATTATCAGATATTGATAAACAATTAAAGAATAAATATAATTGGGAAATTAATAATAATAAATATGAGTTAAAGTACAATGAAGAGAATACTTGTTATATCTTTGACAAAATTCCAGTAGAATCATTAACTTTATATCAAATTCCAAAATGTACTAGTTTATTATAGTTAGACACTAATAAAAATATTATAGGCGAAGAATTAACATTTAATTCAAGTAATACTCAATATAAAATTAAAACAGATGCTTCTTGCAGATATATTTCATTAAAATTTGATACGACAAGAATATCTCCAACTGATGTTCAAATATATGAGATAAAAACATATAATCATAAACATTATTATGAAATTCAAGATAATGAATTTATTGTTGGACCAAAATTTATATATGATGAAACATTAAAAAATTACAAAAAAGAAAATATGGTAAAATACCTTTATGTAATGAAGGGATAGCATCAAGATAATTTCTGGGGAAAAGGCGCAAGTAATATTCCAATACGTATTGCCTTTGATAAAATATTTAATGAAGATTTATCACATTACACATTCTTTATTGATAATACAATGCCTTATATAAATGTCGATCCAGATTTATATGTAAATAAAATTCCGCTCACAGAAGAAGAAAAGAAAAGGGAGGTATAATAATTAATGTCTACAGTTATTGAAAATAATACAATACTTTTATCCCAAGTTGATTCATTAAATGAGATGCCAGCGAGTGGCGTTTCTATAATTGTAAATGATCAAGGAACTATTAAATAGTATCAATACTCAAATATCGCAACAGAATTATCTGCTTTAAGAACTACTATTGGTTCAGATAAAACTGATACAACTCCATCTACTGGTTTATATTTACAAGTAGAAAAGGTTAATACTGACATTAATCAATTAAATAGTATTATTAATGGAACTGAAGATTCTGAGGGATTAGTTGACACAATCAGTCGACTTCAAGAGGATTTAGATATTTAGAAAAATAAAAAAATTTTAGAAGGTTATAATGCCTAGTTTATAGAATCAAGTGATAATATTAATTTATTATCTATTAATTCTAATTATGATTTTAGTTTTCCTTTAAGTGATTTAACTTTATCTAATTACATTAGAAGCGGCAATGGATATGAAGTAAATTTACATTTAAATTTACAATATGAAGAAAAAAATATAGAATATTATTTATATAATACAGCTATCATAAATTTAAATGTTGGAGATAGTAGTAACTCATCTAAAATTGTTGCTTTACATTTACCTGTGATAAATACTAGTGTCTTACTAGAAATTACTATCGTTGGTAATAATTTACGAATTTCAGTAAAAGATTGTTTGTCTACCACCAATATTAAAGAAAATAGTAAAATTTATATTGAATATGGTTCTCTTGAAATTAAAAAAGTTGCATTTGTTGACAGTAATCAAGACAATCCAGAAACAGATGATGAAGATACTTAGAATCCTAATATTGTTAATATACCACTAACATTATGTTTTGATTCTAGAGATGCTTTAAATAGCGATGATAATTCTTAGATACTTACAAATTCTAATATGCTTCTTGGTTCAAAAATTAAATTTGATCATACTGATATTCAAGCTGGAGTTAGCATGACTGTTAAATATAGCGGACGTGAAAATGTCTATGAGCTAGATCTCGCCAATGTAAATTCTCAAGTAAGATATATTGGTAATAATATTAGTAGTCGAGGTAATGTATTAACATTAAATGAATCAGGAGATTTATTGCCAGCTCCTCAAGTTGTTTACTTTAACTCTGATTAGTCTACAGCTTTTGGAATGAGTGCAGGAACTTGGTTTAAATACTGGCCTGGATATGGTTCAATTACAAATTTAACTTTTAATAATTATAATTATAATGGCGGCATTAATCATTAGATTAAATATGAAATTACAGACAATGATTAGCGAATAAATATTAATGATATTAATTATGTTAGAATAGATAACTTCTGCATTCCTGATGCACAATGGCAAGCATTCTTTGCAAATAATAATAATTATAATTTTAATTTAATTTGTAAAAATATTGCAAATCAAGAAGTTAAATTAACTAATTGCGTTATTGAAAATTCATCTGTTACTATTAAATCTGGAAATAATATTATTATTTTAGCTTTAAATTATAAAAATGAAGAATCTGTTGAAAGTTCTATTCCTGGAATTAAACCTGGTATTTATCTTCATGCAGATATGAAAAATTTTATAATTACATTTGAAAAGAAAGAATCTTAATTTAGGGGGTGTGAATCACCCCCTATTTTTATTTGGCCAAATTATATTAAAATAAAGTTGATAAATATTAAATAATAATAGAAAATTTATAACGAAAGGAGTGCTGAAGATTGGCACTTTTTAAAATTTTTAAAGGCTCTTCTTCTTAGTTAGGAAAAGCCCCAACAGATTCAACAAAATTAGATACCAGAAATGCAAAAACTGGTTATTGTTATTTTACCACTGATGATGGTAAATTTTATATTGATATTGCAGATGGTACTGCAGATTTAGCAACCAATCGCGTATGTTTAAATGCTCATAAAGCAGATAAATTAATTTGCGGTGATGTTGGTACTGCTACTAGACCAGTGTATTTCGCTAGTGGAGTACCTTCAACTTGTCTTTATGAACTAAATCAAACTGTTCCCTCTGACGCGGTATTTACTGATACTAAAGTTACTTCTGCTGGCAATCACTATACTCCAGCAACAGACAATACTAAAGCATTGTCTGTCGACGCTTCTAGTACTACTTCCGCCGAATGGGATAAAACCAGTTTAGTTACAGGGGTTAATTTACAAAGAGACACTAAAGGTCACGTAACTGGACTTACTGTTGACAGTATTAAAATGCCTATAAACCCAAACAGTGATACTAAAGTAACCCAAAATGCAAAAAGTGATAATGTAAACTATCCTTTGCTTGGTGCATATTCTGGAACTCCGACATCAGGAATTGCATCTAGCGTAATATATGATAGTGGAATAACTTTAAATCCTAGTACAAATACTATTACTGCAGCAAACTTCTCTGGTGAAGCAACATCTGCTAAAACTGCAACAAAAGCAACATAGGATGCAAATGGAAACGTTATTACAAATACATACGCAACTAAAGCGAATGCAATTACTGGCTTAAGTGTATCTGGACGCACTATCACTTATACTAGAGGCGATAATAGTACAGGTACTATCCAGACTCAAGATAGCAACACTACCTACAATCCAATGTCTGTAGAAGAAGGTTTAGCTGGAACTGCGGAAACTAGTAAAGTATTAACTGCTAAAAATTTAAAATAGATTATTGAGGGAACTATTCCCGCTCAAGCAAATCAAGCCAATAGTGTTAAATCTAATTTAATAATTGGTACTAAAACATACAATGGCTCTAATGAAATAGAAATTGTAGCTGCTGATTTAGGTTTAGCTAATGCAATGCATTTTAGAGGAGTTCTCAACTCAAAACCTACCACTACTAGCGGATATGTAGATGGTGATGTCATTTTAGTAAAAGGTAAAGAGTATGTATGTTCGGATGGTTCTTGGATAGAACTCGGTGATGAAGGCAGCATGAAAATTAAACAAACTGCCGTAAGCGATCCTGCCGCAAATGGTGATACTATATCTTTTATTGATACAATATCTCAAAATACTAATGGAGATATTACAGTTACAAAAAAGACTGTTCGCACAGCAACTAAAAGTGCGGCTGGTATAACAATAGTATATCCTGCAGCTAGTTGTACTGAATTTTCCAGTGATTCAGGAACTATCACACCTGCAGCAGCGCAAAAAGCAGCTAAACAATTTGCTATTCCTAGACCCAATTATAATCCTTCAACCTTTAAAGGCTCTGCTACAGATAAAGCTATTACTCGATATAGCGGAACTGAAGGCGAAGTTCAAGATTCAACAATTTTAATTGAAGATGTAACAAATACAAAAGATACGAACTAGACAGGATAGGTAATTTCTATCCCCGCTGCTAATGGTACTAAAAAAATGGTATATGGATATTGTACAGATTAGACAGACGGAACCTCTTTTATTGGAGGCTTATTTGATAAAGATGCTACTAGTTTTCCATATAATGCAGGTCTTGCTATTGGTGGAAGCTCTGGTAATCTTTTATGGAAGGGTAATAAAGTAATAGATAAAAGTGATATTACAAATAAAGCGCCAACTCTATCTTGGGGTAATACTTCTACAATTGCTACAATTGACAATGGCACAACTACTCCAATCTCTTTAACTGTTAAAATGCCCAATAATCCAGATACTCATTATGAGACTAAATTATTTGCAACAAGCTCAAGTGGAACTGCTCATGCGGCAACTACAGATGGAGATACTTATTTAAGATTATTTGATAACAATACTGCTAGACAGTCTATTAATATCAAAGGAGCTGGCGGCACTTCTGTAACATCTGATGCAAATGGCGTCATTACCATTAATTCTCTCATTGGTGTACGTGCTGATGGAGATAACGTTTTTACTGGTACAAATCAATTTGATGGTGTTCTTAAGATAGGTCCTGATAATTATGGAACTGGGGTTCCAACAGAAGAAAATCAAATTTATTTTGTTGAAGATAATGGTATTACAGTACCTAAACCTTCAACTTCACAAAATGATTATGTACTAAAAGTCTCTAATGGAAATCCTGTTTGGTCTACAAATATTGCTTCTGGAATTAAAACTACTACCTCTCAATCTAAAATTTTTGTAACTGGAGTTACTTCAACAGCAAGTACTAATTTACATTATAATAATAATATTTTTATTCAAGATAATGTATTAATGGGTGCTGCTTGGAATGACTATGCAGAATATCGTATTTGTAAAGATAGCTTTAAACCTGGTCAAGTAATTTGTGAGAATGGAGATGATACTTTAAGTATCTCAATTGAAAGATTATAGCCAGGAGCAGAAATTATTTCAGACACTTTTGGTTTTGCTATTGGTGAAACAAAAGATGCAAAATGTCCTGTTGCTGTTAGTGGACGTGTTCTTGCTTATGCTTATGAACCAAGAGAAGAGTTTAAAGCGGGCGATGCTGTTTGCGCTGGACCTAATGGAACAGTATCTAAAATGACTCGTGAAGAAATTCGTGAATATCCAGATAGAATTATTGGAACTGTATCTGCAATTCCTTCTTATGAAATTTGGAATGAAACTGTAAAAGTTAATAATCGTATTTGGATTAAAGTAAAATAAAAAAATGGGAAGATAGAATAATTCTATCTTCCCATTTTTTTATTTAGTTCTTGCTTTAGAATCTGACTTATGAACATCAGTCTAGGCAACAATAATATCCGTTTTTATGTAAGGTGTTAAACCAGATATTGCATTAGAAGCATCTTTCCTTTTTGCTCTATAATATTTTATAGTCCCATCGGACTATTTTATAGCAATTTTATATTTTAAATCAACCATTTAATTTTATCTCCTTTTATAATGCTTCAATTGAAGCAATCCACTAATTAAATGTTATAGCTTCTAAAATTACTCCTTCTGCAAACATGCGATTCTTAATAGACATAATAATTTGATTTTTATAGTCCTCATTAATATTATTGTGTAAATATTTAAATTTATTCCAATATTCTTTAAATCGCTTTTCTGTTGCCATTCTATATTCTTTATTTTCTTGATTTAACCATTCTTCTTTATTCATTGTAAAGTAAGCATCATAGATCATAGATGTTGCATAAAACTCTGCGTCGATTTGACGACCTCTTTTTAAAAAATTCTCAACTAAAGCATCATTACTGTCTAACATATTATTATAAGTTTTTAAAATATATTTAGGGTCATGCCGACAAACAGAATTATCTCTCCACGTCCATAAATAAAAAGCAGTTTGAGAATATCTTAATTCTCCAGCTAGGCGTTGACATAAACAATTAAAATAACTATCTTCATGAATAGTTAAATCATCATTCCATCTAATATTATTTTTTAATAAATACTTACGATTGTGAACTTTACCATGGACAAAAGTTGAATCCATATCTCTGTTAATATAAATATGTTCTTTTGTCAAAGGATCTTTTGTTTCTTCAACAAATACAGAAATTAGGCTGTCAAATCCACCATTATCTATTTCTCTAAAAATAATATACATTCCACAAGCGTTAAAAAACATATCATCTGCATCACAGAACATAACATAATCTGCAGTTGCTTTATCTAAACAAGCATTTCTTGTGGCTGAAACACCCTTATGCTCATTTAAATAATATTCAATATCAAATGAATATTTATCTAAAAACTCTCGTGAAAGATGAATATCTGTTCCATCATTAACAATTATAACGCCAATTTCATCCATGTCAATACTCTATTGGACTTCAATGCTATCTAATAGAGATTTTATAGTTTTTTCATCTTCATTATATTGAGGGACTAAAAGCTATAACTTTTTTTTCATTAATAATATTCTCCTTTATCTCTCTTATTTTACTATAATAATATCATAAAATTTTTACAAATGCAATTTAAAAAGCTACATTTTCAGCATCTGCTAATTTTACCCATTCCATCTTATTACCAACAATACGGAGAAAAGCTCCATCATTAGCACTGGAATAATTAGGGACACAATAATTTATAATATTATCTTGAATAGCATTTAAATTTGCTGAAGTAATTTCAGTGCCAGCAGTGTAAGTAATTTTTGATAAATTCATAATTTTCTCTCCTTTTTATTATTTTCTAATATATATTAAAATTTTTAAATTAAATATTATATAAATTCACCCAGATACAGCCCTAGACAAAAGCATATATCGTCTCTCAAAATGAAAAATGCTTTTAGAAATTTTAATTGACATTGTTCCAAAAATTTGGTAAACTATAAAAAAGGAGTGATAAAATGCATTATTGTTTATCATCACAAGTAGATTCATCTTATTTAAAACAAGTGGATGAAGTTAAAATAAAATATAAAGAATTAAAAAAAATATTTGATTTTTATGAGATAAATCCTAATTTAACTTTTATTATACGAATTACTTCTTAGGAAGATAAAACTAAAATTAAATGGGAAGAAATTGAATCATATAATAAAATGACTTAGGGTAAAATAATTGTTGAAACTGATAGTTTTGACATTATGGATGCTTGTAAATTATTTGGATTGAAATTTTTCTATGGAGTTCCAATTAATACATTATATGATTTAAAAGCATTAGTTGATTATGGTTGTAGTGATGTGCGTATTGATGCGCCATTAACTCATATGGTTGATAAATTAACTCAATATCCAATTACAATTAGAATGACTCCAAATGTTGCTTATTATAAACACATACCTCGCGCAGATGGAGTAATTGGTTCTTGGGTGCGTCCAGAAGATATGGAACTATATGAACCATATGTAGATGTATTTGAATTCGAGGATTGCGATAAAGCCAAAGAGCAATCTTTATATAATACATATGCAATACATAAAAAATGGCCAGGCTCTTTAAATAATCTTATTACAAATTTAGATTATCCTGGAACGAATCGTTTAATTCCAGAAGACTTAGGAATTGTAAGATTGATGTGTGGATAGAAATGTTTATAGGGAAGCCCTTGCCGAGCTTGCTATACTTTTTTAGATTTAGCAGAACCTAATAAAATTTAGTCTTATTTAGACAAAATTAATCAAAAGAATTAAAATAAAATTAATTATATGATAGGAGATAAATTTATGCAAAAAGAAATTGATATGGCTCCATACGAAGAGCAGTTTACCAAATTAGAAAGATTATTTTTTGAACGTATGTCTGCAATGAATATTGTTGCATATATGGCTGATAGACAATTTAATGAAGCCCAATATAAGAGAGTTTTTGAACATTATGTAGAAATAAATCAAACTTATGAAAAATATGTAAAAGAATTTGAGAACGCTGTTCTTATTCCATTGATTGAAGGATACTTCCATTGGGAAGCTGATTTTGAAAGAGGAGTCGTTCATGTTAGCTAATTATAAAGCATATGAAACAGAAGATTATATAAATTATGTTGAGCGTATTTGTCCAGATCGAGGAGATAAAAGAGTAAAACAA
>JAEIGA010015431.1_pt1 | contig 11629 bp, 10 predicted proteins | sample 9270691 | NCBI WGS metagenome assembly JAEIGA01 (sample SAMN17057246, study PRJNA624740) | gut metagenome | biome: biome; isolation source: fecal sample | host: Bos grunniens | place: China: Xizang | collected 2019
GACCGAGCTCGACGCCGCATGCACGAACCTCGTCCTTGAAGAGCTGTTTGAGCGGCTCTACGAGTTCGAACTGAAGGTCATCAGGAAGACCACCTACGTTGTGGTGTGACTTCACGACCTTTGCAGTCTTGGTGCCGCTCTCCGCGATGTCAGGATAGATAGTACCCTGTCCGAGGAAATCGATGCCGTCGAGCTTGCGTGCCTCCTCCTCGAATACACGGATGAACTCGCCACCGATGATCTTTCTCTTCTGCTCAGGATCTGCAACGCCCTCAAGAAGACCAAGGAAACGGTCTGTAGCATCTACATATACAAGGTTAGCGCAAAGCTGGTTGCGGAATACCTCAACAACATTCTCAGACTCGCCCTTACGCATGAGACCATGGTTTACATGTACACATACAAGGTTCTCGCCGATAGCTTTGAGAAGAAGTGCAGCTACAACAGAGCTGTCAACACCGCCTGAAAGTGCGAGAAGAACCTTCTTGTCACCTACCTGCTTGCGGATAAGCTCCACCTGGTCGGCAACAAAGTTCTTCATGTTCCAGTTAGCCTCAGCCTTGCATGTGTCGAATACGAAAGCTTTGACTGCCTCCTTCACTGCCTCTTCATCATTTCCAAACTGCTCAAGCTTGATCTCGCAGAGAGCCTTGTCGTGGCCTGCTGCCATTACAGGGAAGCCTGCCTCATAGATTTCTGGAAGAACATCGATGGCAACGCCGTCGATTACATTGTTAGGGCCACCGTTAATGATGATACCCTTTACGTTAGGAAGAGCCTTGAGCTCCTCAGCAGTAATGTCATGTGGGTAAATCTCGCTGTATACACCCAATGCACGAATAGCCCTGGCTACCACTGTATTCTCATGGCTTCCAAGGTCAAGGATGACAATCATGTCCTGTTTCATATACTTCTATTGATATTGTTGTTTGTTTTCCCAAAGAAAAATTATCGCGCAAATATACTATAAATCATTTTACGCGATAATTTTTTTTTATTTTTTTTGAATCTCTCCTGAGTCAGGGAAATTCAGGATTATCAGTAGATAAGAAGATATGTAACTGCTGCAAGTACACAGCCTGCAATAGGACCAAGAACAGGTACCCAGCTGTAACCCCAGTCGCTGTCACCTTTACCCTTGATAGGAAGGATGGCATGAGCCAGACGTGGAGAAAGGTCACGTGCCGGATTGAGAGCGTATCCTGTAGTTCCACCGAGTGACATACCTATCGCCATGATCAGATAAGTTACAGGTATTGCTCCAAGTTCTCCCATACCTATATGAAGGTGATAGCCTTCTGCATCAAGATGAGGGACGTTTGCGTCAACGCTGAAGACGAGGATAACAAATACGAGCAGCCATGTGGCAAGAGCCTCGCAGAAGAAATTACGTCCATAATGTCCGCGTATAGCCGGTGCAGTACAGAAGGTTCCAAGTTTTGTTGCTGGATCCTCTGTAAGGTCATAATGATCCTTGTAGAAAAGCCATACGAGAGCGGCACCCACGAAACCTCCAAGCATCTGTGCTACAATATAGCCTGGAACAGCACTCCATTCCATAGTGCCTGCAATCGCACATCCGATACTTACTGCAGGATTAAGGTGCGCACCGGAAACTGAACCAGCGATGAATACACCGGTCATTACGGCAAAGCCCCAACCCATAGTTATGACAATCCAGCCAGCGCCCTGTGCCTTGCTTTTGTTCAAGCTTGTAGCAGCGCATACTCCGTCACCCAGAAGGATGAGTACGAGAGTTCCGAGGAACTCGAAAAAGTATTGATTCAACATAATTATACCGGTTTAATAGGTTATTTTCCGCTAAGAGTCCTTCCGATTGCATCTGCCCATCCTTCCTTGAGAGCCTTGACTGTTTCCTCGGAAGCTGATGGAGTGAATGATGTGTCTACTGCCCATTGGCTCTTGATATGGTCGATGCTTTCCCAATATCCCACTGCAAGTCCTGCAAGGTAAGCTGCACCCAAAGCAGTAGTCTCTGTTACCTGAGGCCTGATTACTGAAGTGCCGAGAATGTCAGCCTGAAACTGCATGAGCAGATTGTTGCGTGATGCGCCTCCGTCGACCTTAAGCTCAGCAAGCTCTACTCCGGCATCCTTCTGCATCGCATTTACGATGTCCATGGTCTGGAATGCAATACCTTCGAGTGCTGCGCGTGCTATATGAGCTGCAGTCGTACCACGGCTGATTCCGTACATGCAGCCTTTTGCATACTGATCCCAATATGGTGCTCCAAGTCCTGTGAGGGCAGGTACGAAGTATACTCCGCCATTGTCAGGAACGCTTGCAGCAAGTTCCTCTACTTCGGAAGATGAACGGATTATGCCCAGACCGTCACGCAGCCATTGTACCACGCTGCCCGCAACGAAGATGCTGCCTTCAAGAGCATAGTTTACCTTATCTCCGATCTTCCATGCGATTGTGGTAAGAAGATTGTTCGATGACATGATAGGCTTCTCACCGCTGTTCATAAGAAGGAAGCAGCCTGTTCCGTATGTGTTCTTTACCGATCCCGGCTCTGTACACATCTGACCGAAAAGCGCTGCCTGCTGGTCTCCTGCGATGCCGGCAATCGGCACCTCGTGCGCGAAGAGGGTAGTCTTCGTGTAACCATATACTTCGCTTGATGATTTGACCTGAGGCATCATTGACTCAGGAATGCCGAACAAATCGAGCAGTTCCTTGTCCCAGCAGAGCTCATGGATGTTATATACCATAGTTCTTGAAGCGTTGCTGACATCAGTCACATGCACCTCTCCTCTTGTAAGCATCCAGATAAGCCATGTGTCCACTGTTCCGAAACGGAGCTTGCCCTGCTCGGCTTTCTCTCTGGCTCCCGGCACATTCTCAAGTATCCATCTTACCTTGGTCGCACTGAAATATGCGTCGATGATAAGACCAGTCTTGCTACGGATCTTGTCAGTAAGACCTGCTGCCTTGAGACTGTCGCAGTACTCTGATGTTCTTCTGTCCTGCCATACGATGGCGTTGTATACCGGCTCTCCTGTCTCTGCATCCCATACGATGGTTGTCTCTCTCTGATTGGTGATACCGATGGCAGCAATGTCAAGACCGTTGATGTCGATGGAAGTGATCGCCTCAGCAATCACAGAAGCCTGTGAAGACCAGATTTCCATCGGATTATGCTCAACCCAGCCCGGTTTCGGGAATATCTGTGTGAATTCCTTCTGAGCTACAGCCATAGTCTTTCCGCTGCGGTCAAATACGATGGCTCTTGAGCTGCTGGTGCCCTGGTCGAGGGCAAGTATGTATTTGTTCATGTGTTATGTGGTTATTAGTATAGTCAGCTTGTCTTATGTCTAGTCAAGACGTTTGCAAAGAAGTGTGGCAGATGTTACAGATACTACCTCTACCTCGCAATAGTCTCCGGCCTTTTCTCCTCGCGAAGGGAATACGCACATCTTGTTGCTGCTTGCCCTTCCGCAAAGTTCGTCCTGATTCTTCTTTGAAGGGCCTTCCACCAGTACCTTGAGTCTTCTGCCGATTTCCTTCTCGTTGCTCTTGAGGCTCATGCGTCCCTGAAGTGCGATGATCTCGTTGAGCCTTTCAGTCTTGAGCTCATAAGGAATGTCATCCGGATATTTTCTTGAAGCGAGAGTGCCCGGACGCTCTGAATATGCGAACATGAAAGCAGAATCGAACACTACCTCTTCCATAAGCGACAGCGTGTCCTTGTGATCCTGCTCTGTCTCACCGCTGAATCCGGCAATGACATCTGTAGTTATTCCGCAGTCAGGAATCACGCTGCGGATCTTGTCTACTCTTTCCAGATACCACTCCCTATTATATTTCCTTCTCATCTTCTCAAGCATGATGCTGCTTCCGGACTGTACCGGCAGATGGATGTGGCGGCAGATATTCTCGTACTTGGCCATTGTATAGATGACTTCGTCACTGATGTCCTTAGGATGAGATGTGGAGAATCTTACACGCAGCTCGGGGCTGATGAGAGCCACCATTTCGAGCAGCTGCGCAAAGTTGACAGTCTCTCCTTCTTTCCATATATATGAGTCCACATTCTGACCAAGCAACGTAACCTCCTTGTAGCCATTGTCGAAAAGAGTCTGTGCTTCACGTACGATGGTATGTGGATCCCTGCTTCTTTCAGCACCTCTTGTATATGGTACTACGCAGTATGAGCAGACGTTGTTGCAGCCTCTCATGATGGAGATGAAGGCTGAAACTCCGTTTCTATCCATGCGTACAGGGGCGATATCAGCATATGTCTCTTCATGTGAAAGGAGAACATTGATCTGAGGATTGCCCGGGCGTACTGCCTCAAGAAGTTCAGGAAGGCTTCTATATGAATCCGGTCCTGCCACGAGATCAACAGCTTCCAGAAGCTTGTCCTTAAGTCTTTCGGCCATGCAGCCTACAATGCCTATGACGACACCCTCTCTGTTCCTTTTCTGAATCTTGAACTGGTCTATCCTTCCCCAGATCCTCTGCTCTGCATTGTCTCTGATCGAGCAGGTGTTTGCAAGTATCACATCTGCCTTGGTAATGTCTTCTGTCAAGGCATATCCTGCATCCTGAAGGATGGATAATATGACCTCGCTGTCATTGACATTCATCTGACATCCGTAGGTCTCGATATATACTTTCTTACGACTTTCGTCTATGATTGGTCTTATGTTGTTCATTGTTGTACCTTGTTTCATACAAATACAAAGATAGGATTTTTCACTGAATATAGTTACCTTTGCAATGATATAGATATTAGTTTTTACTTTGAATGACATTAATGACAGGTAAGAGAATAAGATATGCTGCGCTTGCCGCAATGCTTGCGCTGCTTTGTCTATGCGGATGTTCGAAATATAAGCAGATACGTCCTGTGTCTGCGAATGTGGAAAGCATAAGCCCTCAGGGCTTCCGTTCGGTAGCTGCTGTGGTCGCTCTTGAGATCGATAATCCGGCCGGTCAGGTGACTCTTTCAGAAATTGAGGGGCAGATTGTGCGCTCTGGCAAAGTTTTTGGTAAGGTGGCCGTTGATCCGTTCATCCTGGAGGCAAGATCACTTAAGACCTACCATCTGCGTGCAGAGATAAATCTCGGTGAAGATGTAAATCTGCTGGACGTGATGTCTCTCCTGAAAACTAATGTTTTGGAGGAATTCACTGTAGATCTTTATGCAAGGGCTACGCTTAAAGCCGGTGCATCAAAGAAGATGGCGTATGAGGGACTTCCTCTTAAGGAACTTTATGAACTTGTAAGATAATGAAAAAAGACTCATTGATCATCGTTTCCCTAATCTTTGTACTTTCTGCTTTGTTTCATCAGCCGCTTAAGGCTCAGGAAATTGTACCTGAAGGCTATGCACTTGTAGACTCTGTGGTATATCGTCCTGCGGCAGTTGCTGATTCAAGCCTTGTCGGAAAAAGTATATTTGAGATAATGCCGTCAAAGGCAAAGGGAGCAACAGCAGAAGTCAATGTCTACCAGTCGGCAGTTCTCGGCAGGTCAATGGACGGACATGTCTCCACTAATGCGCAAAGAACCCTTTCCGGTTACAGGGTGAGGATATTCTTTGATAACAAGCAGACCGCTCGCAATGAGTCGGAGGCAACATTGAAGCGTTTCGAATCGCTTTATCACGATGTCTCGGCCTATAGAAGCTATGCCAATCCTTATTTCAAGGTGACGGTAGGTGATTTCAGAACAAAATCCGAGGCAATGGAGCTTCTCGAACGCATAAAGACAGAATTTCCGAGTGCATTCGTTGTCAAGGAGAATATCAATTTCCCTGTAGTAGACAAGAATGCCGCTTATGTTACAGACACAGTCAAGGTTCTCAGACCTCTGGCTGCTAACCAGTAGACGTAATTTTTAGCGACATGTTGAAGCAAGGTTTAGAATTAAAGCAGACGCAGAAGCTTTCCCCTCTGCAGATTCAGACAATCAAGCTTATTGAGCTTCCGATTCAGGAGCTCGAGCAGAGAATCCGTAAGGAACTGGAGGAAAATCCTGTTCTTGATGAAGATCTTCCAAAAGAAAAGGAGGAGGATGAGGCTCCAAGAGAAGTCTCCCTGTCCGAGTACAAGGAAGATGATTCCATTCCGAGTTACCGACTTCGTTCTGATAATTATTCCAAGGACGAAAGACCTCAATACAATACTTTTTCCGTAAAGGAAAGTTTTACCCAGAGCCTTCAGGAGCAGCTGGGCTACCGCAATCTTACCGAACATCAGTATGCGGTAGCATCTTTCCTTATAGGAAGCCTTGATGATGACGGTTATCTGCGCAGAAGCATAGACAGTATTGTAGATGATCTTTCATTCAGGGCTAATGTAGAGACAGATGAGCAGGAAGTCCTTGATATGCTGAAGATTATTCAGGAGTTCGAGCCTGCTGGAGTAGGAGCAAGAGACCTTCGTGAATGTCTTCTTCTGCAGATCAGATACTGCAAGAAGACTCCTGAAGTTGAAACTGCAAGAAAGATTCTGGCAAATCATTTCAACGAATTCACCAGCAAACATTATCAGAAGATAATGACCCGTATGAATCTCACCGAGCAGGAGCTTAAGGCTGCTATAGGCAAGATTCTCAAGTTGAATCCTTCTCCAGGCGGACAGATCGATGATTCATACAACGATCAGGCACAGCAGATCGTACCTGATTTTCTTCTTGAATATATCGATGGCGATCTCAAGCTCTCAATGCCACGTTTTTCTGTACCTGAACTCAGAGTAAACAGGAAATATGCGGATATACTCATTGAGGCGGCCAATACTTCAGAGAGGGAGAAGAAGGAAGCAGCAGCATTCGTAAAGAAGAAGCTTGACTCTGCAAAGTGGTTCGTTGAGGCCATCAGACAGCGCCACAATACGCTTTCGAACACTATGCAGGCAATCGTAGATTACCAGAGGGACTATTTTATCGATGGTGATGAAACCCATCTGAAGCCGATGGTGCTCAAGGATATTGCCGAGAAGACAGGTTTTGACATATCCACTATTTCACGAGTGGTAAACAGCAAATATATTGAAACACACTTCGGTATCTATTCTCTCAAATATTTCTTTTCTGAAGGACTTGAGAATCAGGATGGAGAAGAGGTTTCAACAAGAGAACTTAAGAAGGCACTTCAGGAGTGTGTGGAAACAGAGGATAAGCACAAGCCTCTTACCGACGACGAACTTGTGGACAAGATGACAGAAAAAGGCTATAAGGTAGCACGCCGAACCATTGCAAAGTATCGCGATCAGCTTGGCATCCCTAAAGCCCGTCTGCGTAAAGAGCTATAAACAGAAAAAGGCATTCCGACGGAATGTCTTTTTCTATATCTATAGGCATGAACCCATAGGACTATTTCTTCTCTCCATAGGCCAGGTCTCCGGCATCACCGAGTCCCGGAACGATGTATGAGCGGCTTGTGAGCTCCTCGTCAATGGCAGCTACCCAAAGGGTCACCTTGTCTGCAGGCAGATATTTCTGTATATACTCAACTGCATATGCGCTTGATACCGGGCATACAAGATGTGTGTGAGCAGGCTCACCCTCCTCGCAGAGTCTCTTGTATGTAATCTCGAGTGATGCTCCGGTGGCAAGCATAGTATCTGCAAGTATGAGAGTCTTTCCTGTCAGATCAGGTGTGCTGGCATACTCGATGTTTATATGAAAGTCTTCGCCCTTGTCATATTTCCTATAAGCTGCGACGAAGGCATTCTGCGCATCATCAAAGTAATTCAATATGCCCTGATGAAGCGGAAGTCCTGCACGCATGATGCTTGCAACCACTATCTTGTTGTCATGAGTAGGTATATTAGCTATGCCTAAAGGGGTTACAAACTGTTTAGACGAATATTCAAGCGTCTGGCTTATTTCGTATGCGAAGATTTCGCCTATCCTTTCAAGATTCCTGCGGAATCTGAGGCTGTCCTTCTGGACAGTCTTGTCTCGCAATTCAGATACGAACTTGTTGAGGATGGAGTTCTTGTCTCCGAGATTTATGACTTTCATCATTTTATTAACTACGGTTTAGGCAAATATATCCTTTTATTTCCACTGCACAAAATAATTCAAACATTATTCCGAGAGCTGCTCATCTGCAAAACTATAGAAACAGTCATCCGCAATGATGATGTGATCCATAAGATCTATGCCGCAGGTCCCCAATCCTTTCTTCAGATTTCCGGTTTCCCTGATGTCGTTATTGCCGGGCAGGGGACTGCCGGAAGGATGATTATGTACTATTATGATTGATGTCGCCTTCTTTTCAAGAGCTTTTCTTACTATAGTCTTGGCATCGAGTATAGTCGAATCAAGACCTCCAGTGCTGAGCCTTTCCTTTGCCAATATATAATTGGCCCTGTTAAGAAAAATAGCCCAGCACTCCTCGTGATCCAGACCTTTCAAGATTGGACGCATGATATCATATATTTCCCTTGGTTTGGTTATGCTGTGCTTCTTTTCGACTGCTGCTTCCAGATAGCATCTTCTTCCGAGTTCGAATGCAGCAGCAACAGTCACAGCCTTGCTCATACCTATGCCATCTGTCTGGCATAGACATTCAGGAGGCATACTCATAAGATTGTTAAGTTTCCCGCCAGCAGATTTCAGCAGTTCCCGGGCTACATCTATCACGTTAAGTCGGCCTGTTCCGGTGCGAAGCAGTATGGCAAGCAGTTCCGCATTGCTTAGGGCCCCGGATCCCTTGTCAATCATCTTCTCCCTTGGCAGTTCGTCTTTGCAAAGTTCCTTCAGTTTCATATATACCTATGTCTTTCTGATGCAAAGTTCCGAAGACTTATCCGTGTAACGAAAAAATATACGGCTATATGAAAAAATCGCCCTTGGAGCTTAATCCAAGAGCGATTTATGATAAGAAATTTGTTTAAAAATGCTGCATTTTCAGACAAATTACAAGAGATATCCATTCTGTTTTCTGAGGAAGCACTCGATGGTGTTTTCCATCAGGCAGGTAATGGTCATAGGACCTACGCCGCCAGGAACAGGTGTTATCACAGATGCTTTCGGCTCAATGGCTGCATAGTCAACATCACCGCAAAGCTTACCTGTTTCAGGATCTCTGTTTACTCCTACATCAATGACTACTGTACCTTCTGATACCATGTCGGCAGTTACAAACTTTGGTCGTCCGATCGCCACCACAAGTATCTCTGCATTTCGAGTTACTTCAGGAAGGTTGACGGTACGGCTATGAGCTATAGTCACAGTCGCATTCTCATCAAGCAGGAGCTTGGAAACAGGAAGACCTACGATGTTGCTACGTCCTATGACGACTGCTCTCTTACCCTTGATCTCTACTCCTGCTACCTTAAGCATCTTTATGATGCCCTTAGGAGTACATGGGAGTATGCAGTCCTGCTTCTGCCATAATGCCGCTACATTGAGGGGATGGAAACCATCCACGTCCTTTTCCTTTGCAATAGTAGCAATGACCTTGTCTTCGCTGATGTGCTTAGGGAGCGGAAGCTGTACAAGAATACCGTCAACAGACTCATCAGCATTCAACTCCTTGATCAGGTCAAGCAACTCTGCCTCAGAAATTGTGTCCGGCTTACGGATAGTAGTATTCTTTATACCTACGACTTCAGATGCCTTTGCCTTACCTGTGACATATGACACGCTGCCCGGGTCTTCTCCTACCAGGATGACCACAAGATGAGGTACGCGGCCATATTTCTCAGGGAAAGAGGCAACCTCCAGTCTCATTTCCTCTTTCAGCTGGGCTGAAAGATCCTTACCTGATATTACCTTTGCCATAAGCTTGCTGTTAAAGAACTCTCCAACCGATATCGCGACGATAGAAGAGGTTTTCACATTCGATTGATTCAACTGCTGCAAGAGCCTTGTCGTGTGCCTCCTGAAGATCCTTGCCGAAGCCTACTACCATAAGAACTCGTCCTCCGGCAGTGTAGTACTGTCCGTCTTTTACAGATGTTCCCATGTGGTAGATCCTTACGTCAAGTCCTTCCGGTATGTTGATAGGGAAGCCCTTTTCGTAATCTCCAGGATAACCCTTGGATGCCATTACGAAGCCCATGCTTACCTCTTCCTTCCACTTGATCTCAGGCATAGGAGTATTGTCTGCTACAGCTGAGAAGATATCATAGATGTCTGACTCAAGACGTGGAAGGACAACCTCTGTTTCAGGATCGCCGAAACGGCAGTTGAACTCGATTACCTTCACTCCATTTGGAGTCTTCATGAGACCACCGTAGAGAACTCCTGTAAATGGACAACCCTCGGCAACCATACCGGCTGCAGTAGGCTTCATCACCTTCTCAAGTGAGTACTCAAGGTCTTCATCTGTGATGATCGGAACCGGAGAGTATGCACCCATACCACCTGTATTCGGACCCTTGTCACCCTCATAGGCACGCTTGTGGTCCTGAGAGAGAGTCATCGGGTAAACATTCAGACCGTCAGTGAAGCACATGAAAGAGAACTCAGGACCTGTGAGGAACTCCTCTACAACCACTTTGCCCTTGCCGAACTTATCGTCAAGAAGCATGTCCTTGAGTGTTTCTTCTGCCTCTTCGAATGTCTCTGGAATGACAACGCCCTTACCTGCTGCAAGACCGTCATATTTCAGAACGACAGGGAACGAACCCTTGCGTACATATTCAAGAGCTGCATCGTAGTCTTCGAAAGTCTCGAAAGCAGCAGTAGGAATATTGTATTTTGCCATAAGCTGCTTTGCGAAATCCTTGCTCGCCTCAATAGTTGCAGCAGCTTTTGACGGACCGAAGATTCTGAGTCCGGCCTCCTTGAAAACGTCCACAACTCCTGCAGCAAGTGATACCTCAGGACCAACAACTGCGAGGTCGATTCCGTTTTCGAGTGCAAAGGCCTTGAGACCTTCTACGTCTGTGTCCTTGATCGCAACACACTCTGCCTGAGCAGATATGCCTGCGTTTCCTGGAGCACAGTATATCTTTCCTACCTGTGGTGAACGGCTGAGTGCATCTACAATGGCATGCTCACGTCCACCGCTTCCTATTACTAGAACTTTCTTCATATATAGACTTGTTATATTTACAGTATCAGGGCAATCCTTCCAATGCTGTTTTATACCATGCAGAGAGAGAATAACCTCCATATTAATGCTTGAAGTGGCGCATGCCTGTGCAGAGCATTGTGATTCCGCACTCGTTAGCCTTTTTCACTGAATCCTCGTCACGTACGCTGCCACCCGGCTGAACGATAGCCTTTACACCATATTCTGCTGCAAGTGTAACAGTGTCATCGAATGGGAAGAATCCGTCAGAACCGAGGACAAGGCCTTCTGTCTTGATGTCCTTGCCTGCCTCTGCAAGTGCAGCTGATGCCTGCTCGAGAGCGATCTTGGCAGAACCTACGCGGTTCATCTGGCCAGCTCCTACTCCGAGAGTAGCGCCATCCTTCACTACTACGATTGCGTTAGACTTGACGTGCTTAACGATTCTCCATGCAAAGTCGAGGTCAGTAAGCTGCTGCTCGCAAGGCTTTGCCTCTGTCACGCACATATCTGCAACTACAGTCTTGGTGTCGATGTCCTGCTCCTGTACGAGGATACCGCCGTTCATGCTCACGTACATGTTGTGACCACCCTCTTCCTTGCTCATATCTACCTTGAGAAGAC
>JAEIGA010015432.1_pt1 | contig 11629 bp, 7 predicted proteins | sample 9270691 | NCBI WGS metagenome assembly JAEIGA01 (sample SAMN17057246, study PRJNA624740) | gut metagenome | biome: biome; isolation source: fecal sample | host: Bos grunniens | place: China: Xizang | collected 2019
ATTCGCTTCATACAGATACGACAAATATACCCTGCCCGATATTGATGAAGAGGAGAATGAGTACATAAGAGACTACGATGAACACAGACTGTCGGTGGGTGGTTCGATATCAAGCACACAGGGCAAATACCTCAAATACAAGGCAAAGGGTGAAACAGCACTCATCGGCGAAGAGCTTGGAACATTCTCGATAGACGGTGAGGTGATGTTCGACTTCAAGCTATGGAAAAGGGATATGCATCTCAAGGCAAAGGCATTCATAAAGAACAACCGCCCTTCGTTCTACTACCGCCACTACCACTCGGAACATTTCTGGTGGGACAATGACTTGAGCAAGGAGTTCAAGACACGAATTGAAGGTTCTTTCGAGATTCCGTCGTGGAGAACCAGACTGAGTGCCGGAGTTGAGAACGTCATGAACTATACCTATATTGCCAACGAGGCACAGCCGACAGGTGCTATTGGCAGATACCTTTGGAGACTAAAGGTGAAACAGGCACATGAGAACATACAGATATTCAGTGCTACGCTCAAGCAGGATTTCAAGTACAAGATATTCAATCTGAATACCGAAGTGACATATCAGCACAGCAGCAACGACGACATATTGCCGTTGCCTATGATAAATGCATACGCCAATGTTTTCCTGAAATTCAGGATTGCAAAAGTACTGTACACCGAGATTGGTGCCGATGCAAGATACTTCACAAAGTATTATGCTCCCGACTACTCTCCTGCATTAGGACAGTTTGTGCAGCAGAATCCTGAGAACAGGATTGCCATAGGCAACTATCCATTAGCAAGCGTATATGCAAACTTCCTTTTGAAACAAGCACGTTTCTATGCAAAATATTACCATGTGAACAAAGGTACAGGCACCAGAGAGTACTTCCTGGCACCACACTACCCTATGAACCCGGCAATATTCTGCTTTGGTATATCATGGAATTTCTATAATTGAGAAAGATATGAGTGATATGATAAGATGGGGCTTCATCGGATGTGGAGAAGCAACGGAAAAGAAGAGCGGACCGGCCTTTCCTTTAGTGAAAGGCTCTGAGGTTGTGGCTGTAATGGGACGCGACAAGGATAAGACCAGAGAGTATGCCAAACGTCACAACATCACACATTGGTACACCGATGCACAGGCTCTAATTGACGACCCGGAGGTAAACGCCGTATACATTGCTACGCCACCGTCGTCACATGCCACATATGCCATAATGTCTATGAAAGCGGGAAAGCCGGTATATGTAGAGAAGCCTCTTGCCGCAAGCTATGAAGACTGCACACGTATCAACCGCATATCGCGCGAAACAGGAGTGCCATGCTTTGTAGCGTACTACCGCCGATATCTTCCATATTTCATAAAGGTCAAGGAGTTGTTGCCACAGATAGGAAACGTGCTCAACGTGCAGATACGTTTTGCCGTACCTCCACGCGACCTCGACTACAACCGCGACAACCTGCCATGGCGTGTAATACCAGACATCGCAGGTGGCGGATATTTCTATGACCTTGCCCCACACCAGATAGACCTGTTGCAAGAGATGTTCGGTTGCATACTGCATGCCGAAGGATATGCTACCAACCGTGGAGGAATGTACAAGGCAGAAGATACAGTAAGCGCATGCTTCAAGTTCGATTCAGGCATACCCGGTTCAGGATCATGGTGCTTCGTTTCTGACGAATCATCGAAAGAGGACCACATAGAGATTTTCGGCAGCAAGGGAAGCATCAAATTCTCCGTATTCACATTCGAGCCTATAGAGTTGCGCAACGCTGAAGGAACAAAGCATTTTAATATACCCAACCCACCATATGTGCAATTACCACTCATTAGAAACATTGTTGAGCATCTGCAAGGCAAGGGAAATTGCAAGTGCGACAGCTTGAGTGCCACACCTACCAACTGGGTGCTCGACAAGGTGTTGGGTAAAATATTATGATTGCATGAGATCCGGATTTCCAAACAGGACAATATTACTGAAAAGAGAAATGCTATTTCTCTTTTTATTGCTTTGTATGCCTTTGTCGTTATATGCAACAGGTCAACAGAAGCCAGACAAGGAATACAACAGTCATTCCATTACAAAGAAAAAGAACTTTTTCTACAAGACTGTAGATTTTATCGGCAAATTACTGGAACAGGACACGGCATACGTCACACCCAACAGGTTCAATCTCTGTGTGATGCCACAATACACTTTTGGGTATGAGTATTACCGTTTCTCAACGCCCAACAAGGCGCAGAGCATTGTAATAAGCCCGGCATCAAACAATAAGATAGGAATATACGGTGGCTGGCGATGGATCTTCTTCGGATACAGTTTCGCACTCAACGAAGTACAGCCTGAGTTTGACATGGAGCTGAACCTATATTGTTCAAGGGCCGGAATTGAACTTTTCTATCGCAAGCGAAGCGACGGATTCAAGATACGTGGACTGAAAGGATTCTACGAGAACAACCTGCCATTGACAGACTACAGCAGGGATATCGAGGGACTCTCCACGTCCCAGCTGGGAGCAAATGCATTCTACGTTTTAAATTATAAGAAGTTCTCATTTCCGGCTGCATATTCACAATCGACCAACCAACGTGTGAGTGCAGGATCGGTGATATTGGGAGTAAATTTCCATGAGCAGCAGTTCATGTTTGACCACACAAAAATTGACCCTGAGATTTCAAGACTGATGTTGCCGGAGCTGCAATTCCAAAAGGTAGACTATATGGATTTCAGCATAAACATAGGATACAGCTTCAACTGGGTCTTTGCAGAGAACTTCCTTGCCAACATATCGGCAACACCGGCCTTAGGATACAAGAACACCTCGCTGAAGTTCAAGATAAACAACAGCAAGGAGTTCATATCGGGGATAAATGTTGACCTTGTCACCCGCCTGGCATTGGTTTACAACAACGGAAGATATTATGCAGGTGCTTCACTCGTATCGCACACATATTCATACAACAAGTCGTCGCTTTCCATTCTTAACGGGTTCGGATATCTCAAGGTGTATGCAGGTTTTAACTTCTGGCGACGGAAATAAACCTCACAAAAGCACCTCGCATTAGAAACGGACACCGACACCGGCATATATCGAGTGACCTTCAGTCTTTACCTTCGTTACAGGATTGGGATATTCCTTGTCATAGTATGGATAAAAATCGGAATTCTGCATATAGTACATATAAGCCACGTCAAAATAGAGATGCTTTCCGGCATATCCAAAGCCAACGGTTGCTATATCCTTGTCATACTTGTTTAAGTATTCGGTGGATGTATCCACTATTGATGCATTGTCAATGCACTTATATGCTTCGTTGCTGAACGGTGCCGTTATTTTGTTGTATCCGACACGCACTGCAAACTTCTTTATCATGAATTCTGCACCCACGCGCAGTGTGTGCTGTGGCTTCAAGTTACATGAGATTTCATCATTTTGCGACTTGTCTATATCGTATCCGTTTGTAAATGATGCTGCCGTTGCATCGGAGTACTCATATTCAGCATCCAAGGCGAGGAAACGGCCGAATGTATATGACATTGCAGCACCGAACTTCCAAGGTGTCCTAAAACGGTATGATGTATAGAAATCGTCACCGTAGCATTCGGCATCATTTGTTCTGTAACCCTCACCATAAGGACCGTACATTGAAGCTGATGAGACATCCATCAAGTTATAGAAGACAGGAGTATGCATAGATAGCGCAACCTTGAAGGGCGAATATTCGAATGGACGGCATATAACACCAAGCTTGAAGTCATAACCTGTACCTATAATACGATAATCGTTATTCAAAGAATATATTTCTCCTAATTCGTCATCTTCATAATAGCATGATGTACGTGAATAGTCAAGCCTGTGATATCCGAGCGTTGCACCCACATAAAACCTGTCGTTTATATTTGCCGAGATATTCATGTCATAGACATCGAGACTTCCTCGCTGTTCGCTGTAATATCCAAAATTTGTCGGGATATATACCGGCAGACCGTCATATGGATTTATCAGGAAGTTGCCGTCAGCATCGGTAATTCCGGCATCGGCAGCAAGCAATGTCAGCCAGTTATAATTCAAACTACTATACATATCCGAGCTCATATTGCCGGTCTCAAAAGGATTCTGGTTATACAGGTCATTTATCACATACAACTGAGAAAAACCGTCAGAAGGACCTTCCATCACGAATTTGGAATTAAGACTGCTCTTCCTGCGGAAATTTCCGCCGAAATTAAAATACTTGACAGGTGAATCATCAATCTCCAATGCAAGAATAAAGCCCATACTACTCAACCCCAAAGCATCACTACTGGCAGGAGTATTCGTTCCTTTAAATGTTGCATTGTTGTTTACAATATCGTACATTCCTGTCAAGTTAAAATCAGAAGAACGATAGATGGCAGTACCTGCAGGATTGGAACCCATAACCGACAAATCACCACCGAGTGCTCCCATTGCACCACCCATACCGACAAAGCGTGCTGTACCAGAAGGATTGTTATCGAACAGATCGGTCAAATTGTACATATTCTGTGAGCTTGCAAACAAAGGCAAAACCAGAAATATCACATATATCAATCGTTTCATAAATATCGTGTTTTTCGTATTAACAATAATCGTAATCAACGGCGTGAGCCTACACCTCTTGAACCAGAGCTATTAGAAGAGCCACCTCTTGAGCCGGAGCTGTAACTATTACGTGAGCTGTTGCTTGAACCTGAACCGTAACTGCTGCGTGAGCTGTTGCTACTTCTTGAATTTACATTAGTAGAACTCTTGCTTGAAGATGAACTACGTTGACGTGATACGCTGGTACTGCTCGGACGGTTGTACTCACCCGATGAAGAGCTCTTGCTGCGATATGAGCTACGGTTACTTGTTCCACCGTTTGCAGAAGAGTTCGATCTATTTTCAGTACGCGACACTGCCGAGCCTTTATTGCTACCATTATTGCCAGAATACGTTCTGCGCACAGTTCCATTTGTTGTACTACGGTTTGGCACTTGCTTGCGAACACCTGTATTATTGCGTTGCATATTCTGCGATACACCACTTACCTTGCGCTCACCCTGTGGACGAACAGTTGTATTGCCGTGCTGACGGTTAGCGGTTACGCTACCTGACTGGCGATCTGCCTGAGGGCGAACACCTGAGTTATTATTCTGACGGTTAGTTACAGCACCCGGTCTGCGATCACCCTGCGGACGAACACCGGAGTTATTATTCTGACGGTTAGTTGCAGCACTCGGTCTGCGATCACCCTGTGGACGAACGCCTGAATTATTATGCTGACGGTCGGTTGCAACACCCGGTCTGCGATCACCCTGAGGGCGAACACCTGAGTTATTATTCTGACGGTCGGTTGCAGCACCCGGTCTGCGATCACCCTGCGGACGGACACCGGAATTATTATGCTGACGGTCGGTTGTAGCACTCGGTCTGCGATCACCCTGAGGGCGAACACCTGAGTTATTATGCTGACGGTTAGTTACAGCACCCGGTCTGCGATCACCCTGAGGGCGAACACCGGAATTGTTATGCTGACGGTCGGTTGCAGCACCCGGTCTGCGATCACCCTGAGGGCGAACACCGGAATTATTATGCTGACGGTCGGTTGCAGCACCCGGTCTGCGATCACCCTGCGGACGGGTAACCGATGGCTTACGCTCATCGTTCCTGCGGTTTGCCGACGGTCTGTTTCCTGATGCCGCACCGGTTGTTACTCGCGAAGGTCTTCTGTTGCTGTTTGTAGGAACATTAGAATGAACCTTATGCAAAGGACGCCATGGGTTATGAGTTATATGGTGAGGATGCAGGCTACCGTAATGCGGACGATGATGCCAATGGTGATGCCAATGATGATTATAACCCCAATAATAATCATTCCATGAATAATAAGGATTAAATGTCACATTCCAACTCCACAAATTATACATTGTCCGTGGCCAATAGAATATTGGATTATGATATGTAGGGTAAACATCAATATAGTATCCTTCGTCATACAACAGCCAGTCGTTTATACCGCAATTATACATAAGATCCCAATACAGATTGTTTCCTATCAGCCTTTGCGGACTGCGGAAACGAAGAATACGTGTCGAATAGGTATAATCCTCATCGTCATAATACACTTCGGAATAATCCTCAGAGCTATATTCTTCAACAGCATCCTCATCGATATATTCATCAACATACGCTTCATCATCCAGACCGACAAAACTGTTCACTCGTGCACTGACAGTAACTTCAAGTTTTTTCTCTTTTTTAGGAACAAAGTAGATATCATCGTGCTGTGCAAACGATATCAACGGATACACCAGAACAAGCAATAGAAACAACTTTCTCATAACTATATATCATTAATTTTATTCGTACATTTTTACGGATACGAAAGTAATGACAAAAAAAAAGAAAAAATAGGGAAAAGCCCTACAATACCGAAGGATTTTCCCTATTTATAAAATTTCCCGGGTTATATGCTACCCGGAATTCCAGTCCATGTTACTTGTTCTCAGGACGCAACTGACGTACGACCTCTGCTGTACGCCACATCTCGCTTTCACGTAAAGCCTTCAACTCCTCATTGAGTTTCTCGCGATAGTCAGGCTGTGAGTTAGAGTCGATAGAGATCTGTGCCTCATTACCGCTCTTTACAGACTCATACAACTTATACATGACAGGCTTGATGGCATCGTGGAAAGGAGTCATCCAATCCAAAGCACCGCGCTGAGCAGTTGTAGAACAGTTTGCATACATCCAATCCATACCCTTTGCAGCGAACAGAGGCATGAGTGACTGTGTAAGTTCCTCAACAGTCTCGTTGAACGCCTCCGAAGGAGTGTGTCCGTTCTCGCGGAGAACCTCGTACTGTGCAAGGAACAATCCCTGTACTGCACCCATGAGTGAACCACGCTCACCGGTGAGGTCAGAAACAGCCTCACGCTGGAATGTTGTCTCGAAAAGATAGCCGGAACCGATACCGATACCGAAAGCCAACACGCGGTCAAGAGCCTTGCCGGTAGCATTCTGATGAATAGCATAAGAAGCGTTCAAGCCACGTCCTTCGAGGAACATTGTACGCAATGATGTACCTGAACCCTTTGGAGCAACCATGATAACATCAACATCGGCAGGAGGTACAATGCCTGTTCTGTCGTTCCAGTTAATACCGAAACCATGTGAGAAATAGAGAGCCTTGCCTGCTGTCAAGAACTCCTTAATCTTAGGCCATACTGCAATCTGAGCAGCGTCAGACAACAGCATACAGATGATTGTACCGCGCTGAGCAGCCTCCTCGATAGAGAAGAGTGTTTCACCCGGAACCCAACCGTCAATTACCGCCTTGTCGTATGTAGCACCCTCGCGCTGGCCTACGATTACATTGAAACCGTTATCGCGCAAGTTGCATGCCTGACCAGGGCCCTGAACACCATAGCCAAGAACTGCAATAACCTCATCCTTCAAGATTTCGCGAGCTTTCTCAAGAGAAAACTCCTGTGAAGTAACGACATTCTCGATAACTCCACCAAAATTCATTTCTGCCATAATTACTTATTTTTTTATTGGTTTTCTTTTATAGTCTTCGTCAAACAGCAGTTCGGTCAGATTTTCAATAGAATCACGCGGCACTGCAACACGTCCCGACTTCACGAACTGCAACATGCACTGATGTGCAACAAACTCATTATACAGGTCAAGAATGATATCTGTAGAGCCGGTCTTTTCCACTACAGTATAATTTGCATTCATCTCTATCACATGCGCACCGCTGTGGCGTATCAGCTTCGATATCTTATTGTTCTCCATAATCTTGGGGGTAGACAGTTTGTAAAGCGCAACCTCCTGGAAGAATATCTCGTTGTCGACATAATAGTCAGCCTTGAGGACATCGACCTTTTTCTCGATTCGCTTTGTCACCTTCTGGATAGAATCCTCTTCTCCCCATAGAGATATTGTATAGCGGTGAACACCCTCGACCGATGATGATGACGCTGTGATAGTATCGATATTCATCATTCGGCGTGTAAACTCCGCTGTAACCTGATTGAGCATACCGGCTATATTCTCGGTATATATGATAATTGTATATAACTTTTTCTCCATATCGACTTATTCAAATATCATTTCACTTACAGTAGCTCCCGGAGGTGTCATAGGCATTACATTGTCTTCCTCCTTGACAGCTACATGCAAAAGGAAAGGACCGGGTGTAGAAAGCATTTCGCTGATTGCATCATCAAGTTCCTCACGTTCAATTACAAGACGCGATGGAATACCATAACCCTTTGCTATCAACGAATATTCAGGATTGAGCATTGGAGTCCACGAATAGCGATGGTCAAAGAACAGCTCCTGCCACTGGCGTACATTGCCAAGATAATTGTTGTTCAGCAGAATCATCTTTACAGCTGTACCCTGCTCCATTATTGTACCGAGCTCCTGAATGTTCATCTGGAAACCACCGTCGCCGGTGAAAAGGCATACTGTGCGTTCGGGCATAGCCATTTTTGCGCCGATGGCAGCAGGCAAGCCATATCCCATTGTGCCTAGACCGCCTGATGTGAGAATACTGCGCGGAAGAGTATATTTGAAATAGCGCGATGACATCATCTGGTTCTGACCGACATCGGTAACGAGTATGGCACTGTTGTTCGATGCCTCACTTACCTTGCGGGCAACTTCACCCATGAGCAATGGACCGCTATCGGGATTCAGAGCCTTTGCGCCTACCTTTTCATACTCAACGGCATTCAGTTCGGCAAAACTCTCTATCCACTTGCTGTGATCACGCTGCTCGACAAGTTCTGTAAGCATAGGAAGCACCTCCTTGCAGTCACCTACAATGGGAACGTCTACAGTAACATTCTTGTTTATCTCGGCATGATCGATATCGATATGTATCACCTTTGCCTGCTTTGCGTATGTAGCGACATTGCCTGTAACACGGTCACTGAAACGCATACCCACAGCAATCAGAAGATCGCATTGGTTTGTATTGTAGTTAGGGCCATAATTACCATGCATACCCAGCATACCTACACTCAACGGATGGTCACTCGGAAGAGCCGACAGACCAAGCAATGTCTTACCGACAGGGATATTGGCCTTTTCAACAAATGTTTTCAACTCCTCATGTGCCTCGCCAAGTTCAATACCCTGACCAACAATCATAAAAGGACGTTCCGCACTGTTTATTAATGCAGCAGCCTCCTCTACGGCCTTACGGCATGGAGTAGGATAAGGTATGTAACTTCTCACTGAATCGATGAAAGCCGGCTCAAATTCAACCATTGCTGTCTGTGCATTCTTTGTAAAGTCGAGAACCACAGGACCCGGACGTCCTGTCCTTGCAATATAGAAAGCACGTGCTACAGCCCATGCCACATCTTCGGGACGACGTATCTGATAACTCCACTTTGTAATAGGCTGTGTAATACCTACAAAATCGATTTCCTGAAAAGCATCTGTACCAAGGACAGCACAACCCACCTGACCGGCAATAACCACTATTGGAGTACTGTCGAGCATCGCGTCACTGATACCTGTCAATGTATTTGTCGCACCCGGACCGCTGGTCACTATAGAAACGCCGACCTTGCCCGAACTGCGGGCATAACCCTGTGCAGCATGCACAGCACCCTGTTCATGACGTACCAGCACCTGACGGAAGTCGGTACGATGGTCGTACATGGCATCGAATACGGGCATGATAGAACCTCCGGGATAACCGAAGACCGTATCTACACCCTCGTTTATAAGAGAGCGCATAAGTGCCTCTCCACCTGATATAATCTCTTTACTCATAAATTCAATCAATAATTCTTACGCCTCCCTTGTCGGCAGAACTTACCATATTGGCATACGCCTTGAGGCTCTTTGAAATGACGCGGTCACGTGTCAACGGGAACATCTCGCGTGCAGCGAGCTCCTCATCGCTGAGTCTTACGTTGATAGAACGTGCCGGAATATCAATGTCAATGATATCGCCATCACGCAACTTGCCGATGTTACCACCAGCAGCCGCCTCGGGTGATATGTGTCCTATACTCAATCCTGATGTACCGCCACTGAAACGTCCATCGGTAATGAGAGCGCACTCCTTACCCAAATGACGTGATTTGATATAAGATGTAGGATAAAGCATCTCCTGCATACCGGGACCACCCTTAGGGCCTTCGTATATGATTACAACAACATCACCGGCCTGTACTGCACCGCCAAGAATACCCTCTACCGCAGCTTCCTGCGAATCGAACACCTTGGCCTTGCCACTGAATTTCCATATACTTTCGTCTACACCGGCTGTTTTCACCACACAGCCATCCTTGGCTATGTTACCGAACAGAATTGCAAGACCGCCATCTTTTGTATAGGCATTCTCGAGCGAACGTATACAACCGTTCTCACGGTCGGTATCAAGTGACTCATAACGGCAATTCTGCGAACCCATAACGTTGCTGAACACATTTGCCGGTGCTGTACCGTATATTCTTGCAGCCTCATCACCAGTTGTTTCACCTGTAATGCAATATTTTGCAATATCTTCGGCAAGTGTTGCACCGGTAACACGCATTGCAGAAGTATCAAGCAGACCACCCTTGGCCAATTCACCAAGAATACCCAGGATACCGCCAGCACGTCCACAATCCTGAACACTGTATTTAGGACCGTTAGGAGCAAGCTTGCACAGACATGGCACCTTGCGGCTGAGAGCGTCGATATCCTCCATCTTGAAGTCGACACCAGCCTCCTGTGCTACAGCCAAAAGGTGAAGAATTGTATTTGTAGAGCCACCCATTGCAATATCCAGAGTCATTGCATTCATGAATGCCTCACGTGTAGCTATGCTGCGTGGAAGAACACTCTCATCGCCTTCGCCATAATATTTCATGGCATTCTCGACAATCTGCTTTGCAGCGTCCTTCAACAGCTGTATGCGGTTCTCGTGTGTAGCAAGTACTGTACCGTTACCAGGTAATGAGAGACCAATGGCTTCGGTCAGGGAGTTCATAGAGTTTGCTGTGAACATACCCGAACATGATCCGCAACCGGGGCATGAGCGTTTCTCAATCTCGGCAAGTTCCTCATCGCTTACAGTTTTGTCGGCAGCCTTGACCATAGCGATTACCAGGTCAAGATTTTCATTTTTCCATGTACCTTTTTCCATAGGTCCACCTGAAACAAAGACTGTAGGAATATTCAAGCGCATGGAAGCCATAAGCATTCCGGGAGTTATCTTGTCACAGTTTGAAATACATACAAGAGCGTCAACTTTATGCGCGTTGCACATATATTCCACACTGTCGGCAATTATGTCACGCGAAGGCAATGAGTACAACATACCGTCATGCCCCATTGCAATGCCGTCATCTATGGCAATAGTATTGAATTCTGCTGCGTAACAACCCATCTTCTCAATCTCTGCCTTTACTATCTGTCCGGCTTCATGCAAATGGGTGTGACCAGGAACGAGCTGAGTGAAAGAGTTGGCAATAGCAATGATTGGTTTACCGAACATTTCACGTTTCATGCCATTGGCTATCCACAAAGCTCTTGCACCAGCCATACGACGTCCTTCGGTCGATTGCGCACTTCTTAATTTTATCTTCATAATATTCAG
>JAEIGA010015433.1_pt1 | contig 11629 bp, 4 predicted proteins | sample 9270691 | NCBI WGS metagenome assembly JAEIGA01 (sample SAMN17057246, study PRJNA624740) | gut metagenome | biome: biome; isolation source: fecal sample | host: Bos grunniens | place: China: Xizang | collected 2019
GGCTTTGACTGCTCAATGGGGCCAAGGAACATCTCGTACATGCGCAGTGTGTCGGCACCGTACTTCTCCACAATCACATCGGGGTTCACAACGTTGAACATTGACTTACTCATCTTCTCAACTGCCCAACCGCAGATGTACTTGTCGTTCTCAAGGATGAACTCTGCATCGGCATATTCGGGACGCCAAGCGCGGAACGAGTCAATGTCAAGGATGTCGTTCGATACAATGTTCACGTCAACATGCAACGGTGTCACATCGTACTGCTTTATAAGGTTGAGCGATACGAATGTATTTGTGTCCTTTATGCGGTATACGAAGTTGCTTCGTCCCTGAATCATACCCTGGTTGATGAGCTTCTGGAACGGCTCTTCCTTCACGCTCAGGCCTGTGTCGAACAGGAACATGTTCCAGAAACGTGAATAGATGAGGTGGCCTGTAGCGTGCTCCTTACCGCCCACATACAGGTCTACATTCTGCCAGTAATTGTTGGCCTCCTTGCCCACAAGTGCGTTGCCGTTGCGTGGATCCATGTAACGCAGGTAGTATGCGCTTGAACCTGCAAAACCGGGCATTGTATTGAGTTCGAGAGGGAATACTGTACTGTTGTCTATGTTATCCTTGCTTGTGATGCAGTTGTTTGCTGTGTCCCAAGCCCACATCTTTGCGTGGCCCAAAGGTGGCTCGCCGCTCTCTGTAGGGAGGAACTTCTCTACCTCGGGCAGTTCAAGCGGAAGGCACTCCTCGGGTATCGGGTAAGGCACTCCGTTCTTGTAGTAGATGGGGAACGGCTCTCCCCAGTAGCGCTGGCGGCTGAAGATTGCATCGCGCAGACGGTAGTTTACCTTCACACGGCCGAGCTTTGTCTCGGTAACGAACTGCTTTGTCTTTGCAATGGCCTCCTTAACTGTGAGTCCGTTGAGGTTGAGCTTGCAGTCGCTGAATGCTGCTGTAGGTGAGTTTGTCATGATACCCTCTTTTGCGTCGAAACTCTCCTCGCTGACATCGCAACCCTCAATGAGCGGACGTATTTCAATGCCGAAGTGCTTTGCGAAAGCGTAGTCGCGGCTGTCGTGTGCAGGAACGGCCATAATGGCTCCTGTTCCGTAACCCGAAAGAACATAGTCACTAACCCACACGGGGATTTCCTCACCTGTAATGGGGTTGATTGCATATGAACCGGTGAATACACCTGTCACGTTGCGGTCAATCATGCGCTCACGCTCGGTACGCTTCTTTGTGCGGTCAAGATAAGCCTCGACAGCCTCTTTCTGCTCCTCAGTGGTGAGCTGTGCTACAAGCTCGCTCTCGGGTGCAAGAACCATGAATGTGACACCGAAGATTGTATCGGCACGTGTGGTGAAGATTGTGAACTGCACGTCCCTGTCCTTTACGCGGAACTGCATCTCTGTTCCCTCGCTGCGTCCAATCCAGTTGCGCTGTGTCTCCTTGAGCGACTCTGTCCAGTCTATTCTCTCAAGGCCGTCGAGCAGGCGCTGTGAGTATGCCGATACTCTCAGGCACCACTGCTTCATCTTCTTCTGTACAACAGGGAAACCTCCGCGCTCCGACACACCATCGACAACCTCGTCATTGGCGAGCACTGTACCCAATGCAGGGCACCAGTTCACCATTGTCTCGTTAAGGAACGCTATGCGCCAGTTCATAAGCAACTCCTGCTGTGCTTTCTCGTCCATGCTGTTCCACTCCTGGGCTGTAACATCAACCTCCTCGGTACAAGCGGCATTGATGCCTGCACTACCCTCTTTAGCCAACTTTTCGATAAGTTCAGCAATGGGCTTTGCGCACTTTGCATCGTTGTCGTAGTAGCTGTTGAACATCTTGATGAATGTCCACTGTGTCCAATGGTAGTAGTTTGCATCGCAGGTCCTTATCTCGCGGTTCCAGTCGAAGCAGAAACCTATCTTGTCGAGCTGCTCACGGTAGCGGTTGATGTTCTGCTCTGTGGTTATTGCGGGGTGCTGTCCAGTCTGTATGGCATACTGCTCGGCCGGGAGTCCGTATGCATCGTAACCCATAGGATTGAGCACGTTGAAGCCTTGAAGGCGCTTGAAACGTGCGAAAATATCCGATGCAATGTAACCAAGCGGGTGTCCTACGTGCAATCCTGCTCCCGATGGGTAAGGGAACATGTTAAGCACATAGAATTTCTTTTTATCGTCATTCTCAACTACGCGATAGGTGTTGTTCTCTTTCCATCGCTTCTGCCACTTCTGTTCAATCTCGTTAAAATTGTATGCCATATATTCTTTTGTTTTTTATTTTTCACTATTCACTCATCTACATAGTAGATGCAATATCTTGCAAAAATATATAAAATTCGGATGATTTTCCTTTTTATCGTATGAATTTGATGTCAAAAGTTCTTTTTTGTTTCTAGTGCTCTCAAATCGGATAAAAATCGCTATCTTCGCATAATTATTCCCGAATAAAAATTACTTGAATATATGGCCGAAAAAGATACAGCCGTTACCCCGATGATGCGTCAGTTCTATGACCTCAAGGCGAAACACCCCGATGCGGTCCTTCTGTTCCGTTGCGGAGACTTCTATGAGACATACTGTTCCGACGCTATAGTAGCATCAGAGATACTCGGTATCACACTTACCAAGCGTTCGAATGGAAAAAGTGACACTGCAAAAGCCATCGAGATGGCAGGCTTTCCTTTCCATGCGCTCGACAACTATCTGCCCAAACTTGTGAGGGCAGGCAAGCGCGTGGCTATCTGCGACCAGCTCGAGGACCCCAAGATGACAAAGAAACTTGTGAAGAGAGGTATCACCGAACTTGTCACCCCGGGTGTCTCAATCAACGACAATGTGCTTGATTATAAAGAGAATAACTTCCTTGCAGCGGTGCACTTCGGTAAGCCCATGTGCGGCGTGTCATTCCTTGATATCTCAACAGGAGAATTCCTTGTTGCCGAGGGTACTTTCGACTACATCGAGAAGCTGCTAATCAATTTCCGTCCAAAGGAGGTGCTCTATGAACGTGGCCTCAAGAGCCGTTTCGAGGATTGTTTCGGCAGCAAATATCTCACATTCGAGCTCGATGACTGGGCCTTTACCGAGGAGTTTGCGAACGAGAAACTGACCAAGCATTTCGAGACAAAGAACCTCAAGGGTTTCGGTATATCGCATCTGCGCAGCGGAGTGGTGGCGGCCGGTGCCGTTCTGCACTATCTGGGTGTTACACTGCACACGCAGATATCGCATATTCGCAACATCTCACGTATCGAAGAGGAGCGTTATGTGCGTCTTGACAAGTTCACTATCCGCAGCCTTGAGCTGTTGGGTAGCATGCACGACGGCGGTTCGTCGCTGCTCTCGGTGGTGGACCGCACACTCACGGCTATGGGAGCGCGTCTGTTGAAGCGTTGGATGGTATTCCCGCTCAAGGACAAGAAGCCTATTGACGAGCGTCTGGATATAGTGGAATACTATTTCCGCGAGCCGCTGTTCCGTGAGCTTGTCGAGGAGAACTTGCAACTGATAGGTGACCTTGAACGCATAATAGCAAAGGTTGCGGCAGGGCGTGTCTCTCCGCGTGAGCTTGTTCAGCTGAAGCTTGCGCTGCAGGCTGTCGAGCCCATAAAACAGGCTTGTGAGGCTTCGGACAACGAGGTGCTCAAGCAGATAGGCGCACAGCTTGACTGTTGTGCCGATATACGTGACAGGATAGCCAATGAGATTGTACCCGAGCCGCCTTTGCTGCTGAACAAGGGCGGGGTAGTGGCCGACGGTGTAAATGAGCAGCTCGACGAGCTGCGTGCCATTGCATACCACGGTAAGGATTACCTGATGCAGCTGCAGCAGCGCGAGAGTGAACGCACGGGTATCCCGAGTCTAAAGATATCTTTCAACAACGTGTTCGGCTACTACATCGAGGTACGTAACACCTACAAGGAGAATGTGCCTGCCGAATGGATCCGCAAGCAGACACTTGTGAACGCCGAGCGTTACATAACACAGGAACTCAAGGAGTATGAAGAGAAAATCTTGGGTGCCGAGGAGAAAATCCTTGCTCTTGAGTCGCATATTTTCAACTCTCTTGTGGCCGATGTGGCATCATATATCCCTTCTATACAGGTCAATGCATCGCATCTTGCAAGGCTTGATGTGCTCCTCTCGTTCGCCAACGTGTCACGTGCATACAAATATATCCGTCCTGTTGTGAGCGAGGATGATGTACTCGATATTAAGCAGGGCCGTCACCCTGTTATCGAGCGTCAGATGGCAGTGGGCGAGAATTATATCCCCAATGACCTTTATCTTGACAGCGACAAGCAGCAGATAATAATCGTTACCGGTCCTAATATGGCCGGTAAGTCGGCTCTCCTGCGACAGACAGCGCTCATCACACTGCTTGCGCAGATAGGATGTTTTGTGCCTGCCGACAGTGCGCATATAGGCCTTGTGGACAAGATATTCACACGTGTGGGAGCAAGCGATAATATCTCGGCAGGCGAGTCTACATTCATGGTAGAGATGACCGAGGCTGCAAATATCCTCAACAATCTGTCCGAGAAGAGCCTTGTGCTCTTTGACGAACTCGGTCGCGGTACATCTACATACGACGGTATGTCGATAGCCTGGGCCATCGTAGAGTATATCCACGAGTTCTCGAAGGGTAGGGCACGCACTCTCTTTGCAACGCATTACCACGAGCTCAACGAGATGGAGAAGAGCTTCACTCGTATCAAGAACTTCAATGTGTCGGTAAAGGAGATTGACGGCAAGGTTATTTTCCTGCGCAAGCTCATGCCGGGTGGTAGCGAGCACTCTTTCGGTATTCATGTGGCAAAGCTTGCCGGTATGCCCAAGAGCATAGTAAAACGCTCCGAGCAGATACTCAAGAAACTTGAGGCAGGCAACAATCGCGGTGAGCTCAAAAGTGCTCCTACAGCCGAGATTGCCGACAGCCGTGAGGGGCTTCAGCTCAACTTTTTCCAGCTTGATGACCCTGTACTCTCACAGGTGCGCGATGAGATTTTAGGCATTGATGTGAATAATCTTACTCCGCTTGAGGCGTTGAATAAACTGAATGAAATAAAGAAAATAGTCAGGGGAAAATAACTTAAAAGCAAACAGCTGCGTAGGCCTTGAACAAATTGTATTACAAGGGTGTTGAGAATTCATTTGAATACTTAACACCCTTTTCTTATGGACAAGAAATTCCTGACAAATGAGGTCGGTGCTCCGGTCATTGACAACACCAATTCGCTTACTGCCGGCGAGCGCGGGCCGTTGCTGGTAGAGGATAACTGGCTGCTTGAAAAACTGGCTCATTTCGACCGTGAGGTCATCCCGGAGCGTCGTATGCATGCCAAGGGCAGTGGTGCTTTCGGTACGTTCACTGTCACCCACGATGTCACGCACTACACTTGTGCTTCGTTGTTTTCAAAAATAGGCAAAGTAACTGATGTCTTTGTGCGTTTCTCCACTGTAGCGGGCGAGCGTGGAGCTGCTGATGCCGAACGTGATATCCGCGGCTTCGCAGTTAAATTCTACACCGATGAGGGTAACTGGGACCTTGTGGGCAACAATACTCCTGTATTCTTCCTGCGCGACCCTCTGCAGTTCCCCGACCTCAACCACGCCATAAAGCGTGACCCGCAGACTAACCTGCGTTCACCGCAGAGCAACTGGGACTTCTGGACAATGCTTCCCGAGGCGCTGCATCAGGTTACAATCGTGATGTCCGACCGTGGTATTCCGGCTTCATACAGGCATATGCACGGCTTCGGTTCGCACACTTTCAGCCTTGTGAATGCCAAAGGTGAACGCTTTTGGGTAAAGTTCCATTTCCGCACCCAGCAGGGTATAAAGAACATGAGCAATGCCGAGGCTGCATCGGTCATAGCAAAGGACCGCGAGAGCCACGGACGGGACCTTTTTACAGCAATAGAGAAGGGTGATTTCCCGCGTTGGAAACTCTATTTCCAGATTATGACTCAGGAACAGGCAGCGCATTACCGCGAGAATCCTTTTGATGTGACAAAGGTGTGGAGCCATAAGGATTTTCCGCTTATCGAGGTGGGCGTGCTTGAGCTTAACCGCAACCCGCAGAACTATTTTGCCGATGTTGAGCAGGCTGCATTCAACCCTGCACATGTAGTTCCCGGAATAGGCCTGTCACCCGATAAACTGCTGCAAGGGCGTCTGTTTTCCTATGGCGATGCACAGCGTTACCGTCTGGGGGTTAACCACGACCAGATACCCGTTAACCGTGCGCATTGTCCTGTGCATAGTTTCCACCGTGACGGCTTGATGCGTGTCGACGGCAACAACGGTGCCACAAAAGGCTATTCTCCCAACAGCATAGGGGAGTGGGGTGTCACTCAAGCGCATTACATCCACTCGGCCGTGGCCGGCGAATCGATGCGTTACAATCCCTATGAAGACCGTACCGATGATTGTTTCTATCAGCCCGGTAATCTCTACAGGCTAATGACAGAGGAGAAGCGTGCATTGCTCATTGCAAATACGGCCGAGGATATGATGCCTGTCACAGATAATATCAAATACCGCCATGCTGCGCATTGTTATCTGGCCGATGAGGAGTACGGAAAACGCCTCGCCGCTGCCTTGAAACTTGATATCACCGAGGTGATGAGGCTTGCTGCCATGAGTGAGAAGGAGAGACTGGAAACTACTGTTACCAAATAAGAAAAAGACTCCTGTGGGAGTCTTTTTCTTATTTGGTAATGTAGTAGTCCTTTCAGGCTTTATTTCTTGTGCTTCTGTAGATGAGATATCCTCCTGCAATTACCAATGGTATGCTAAGGATCTGTCCCATGTTCAGTAACATTCCGTCCTCGAATGCAACCTGGTTGTCCTTGATATACTCCACAAAGAAACGGAATGTGAAGATCGTAAACAGGGTGAAACCTGCATAAAGTCCCGTACCCACCTTTTCCTTGTACTTACGGTACAGTATTATTATGGCAATGAATACTGCAAAGTAGGCAAGTGACTCGTAAAGTTGTGCAGGGTGGCAGGGCTCTGTAATGCCTGTCTTTACGAATACAAAGCCCCATGGCATCTCTGTAGGCAAGCCTATTATCTCGCTGTTCATGAGGTTTCCAAGGCGTACCATGGCAGAGAATATCGGTGCTGCTATACCAAGGCTGTCAAGAACCCACATGAACGGGAGTTTTGTCTTGCGTATGTAGAGCAACAGTCCTGTTACCACTCCTATTACTCCACCATGGCTGGCAAGTCCTGAATATCCAATGAACTTCCATGAGCCGTTTATTTCCTTTATTGGAAGAATCATCTCCAGCGGGTGGCTGAGATAATATTCGGGCTCGTAGAATAGGCAGTGTCCCAGGCGGGCACCTATGAGTATTCCAAAGAAACAGTAGAAGAAAAGCGGGTCGAAAAGCTCTTCTTTGATACCGCCGTTCTTGTATACTCTGCTTACAACAAAGTATGCTGCAAGGAGTCCTATCATCCAGCAGAGGGCATAGTAACGCACCTCAAAGCCGAGTATAGAGAACGGGCTTATCGAGGGGTCCCAGACGATTGCGCTGTGCAAAGGGTTCATGGCTGTTATACGTTAAAGCGGAAGTGCATTATATCACCGTCCTGAACAACATATTCCTTACCTTCGACACCCATCTTGCCGGCCTCCTTTACGGCAGCCTCAGAGCCGTATGCTATGTAGTCGTCATACTTGATAACCTCGGCGCGGATGAATCCCTTCTCAAAGTCGGTGTGGATGACACCGGCACACTGTGGAGCTTTCCAGCCCTTGCGGAATGTCCATGCCTTTACCTCCATCTCTCCTGCTGTGATGAATGTCTGCAGGTTGAGCAGGGTGTAGATAGCCTTGATGAGGCGGTCGCATCCCGACTCCTTCAGGCCCATATCCTCAAGGAACATCTGCTTCTCCTCGTAGCTCTCGAGCTCGGCAATGTCGGCCTCTGTCTGTGCCGATATAATCAGTAGCTGTGCATTCTCGTCCTTGATAGCCTCTCGTACAGCCTCTACATACTTGTTGCCGCTTGCAGCCGATGTATCATCGACGTTGCACACATAAAGCACAGGCTTCGATGTGAGCAGGAAAAGGTTCTTTGCAACCTGTTGCTCATCCTCGGTCTCAAAAACCACTGTGCGGGCCGATTTTCCTGCTTCCAGGGCCTCTTTGTACTGCATCAGCACGTCATATTCGAGCTTTGCCTGCTTGTCACCGCCCACGCGAGCCTGTTTCTCGACGCGCTTGATGCGGTTCTCGATGGTCTCAAGGTCCTTGAACTGCAACTCAAGGTCAATGATTTCCTTGTCGCGGACAGGGTTCACAGAGCCGTCGACGTGTACAATGTTGTCGTTGTCGAAGCAACGCAGAACATGTATGATGGCATCAGTCTCACGTATGTTTCCAAGGAACTGGTTGCCAAGGCCCTCGCCCTTGCTTGCTCCCTTTACAAGTCCTGCAATGTCCACGATGTCACAAGTTGCGGGGACAATGCGTCCCGGGTGTACCAGTTCGGCGAGCTTGTTGAGTCGCTCATCGGGTACGGTTATCTGTCCCAACTGCGCGTCGATGGTGCAGAAGGGGAAGTTTGCTGCCTGCGCCTTTGCGCTCGACAGACAGTTGAAAAGTGTTGATTTTCCTACGTTGGGCAAGCCAACGATACCTGCTTTCAAAGCCATATAATACTTTAATTTTAATTATTCTTTAATTTTTCGGCGCGAAGATAGTGAATAAATTCCGTACTGCGAAATGTAAACTTGTTTCTGTCACCATTTTGAGAGTATCAGTGTGTCTCATCAATGTGCCTCGAGCCAGTTGTTGCCCCAGCCGTGGTCGGCAATTAGCGGCACGCTCATTGCGAATGCGTTCTGCATTTCTTCCACAACCATTGACAACATTATATCCTTTTCCTCGGGTACTATATTGAAGTTCAATTCGTCGTGTACCTGAAGAATCATTGTAGAACGCATATTCTCCTGTTTCATGCGACGGTAGATATTTACCATTGCCACTTTGATGATGTCTGCGGCGCTGCCCTGTATTGGGGCGTTTACAGCATTTCGCTCGGCATAGCCGCGTACCACTGCGTTGTGCGAGTTTATATCGGGAAGGTAACGCTTGCGGTGGAATATGGTCTCCACGTATCCGTTTGCCTTTGCATCTTGTTTACATTTTTCAATGTATTCCTGTACTCCGCTGTAGGTAGCAAAATAGTTCTCGATGAGTTCTTTTGCCTCGCGGCGGTCTACATTCATCCTCTCGGCAAGGCCAAAAACGGATATACCATATATGATGCCGAAATTGGCTACCTTTGCTTTGCGACGTTCATCTTTTGTTACCTCTTCAATAGGTTTCTTGTAAACTTTTGCTGCGGTGGCTGCATGGATATCATATCCGCTGCGGAAATCCTCAATCATGTTCTTGTCCCCGCTCAGATGTGCCATAATGCGCAATTCTATCTGCGAATAGTCCACTGACAGGAACAGACAACCGTCGTCTGGGACAAATGCCTTGCGCACCTCTTTGCCGTCTTCGTCACGTATCGGTATATTCTGCAGGTTGGGATTGCTTGAACTCAATCGGCCTGTGGCGGTCACGGTCTGGTTGTATGATGTATGTATCTTTCCCGTCCTTGGATTTACAAGTTCGGGCAGCGCGTCAACGTATGTGCTCAGTAGCTTTTTCAGTCCACGGTATTGTAAAATATTTTTAACGATAGGGTGGCGGTTTTGCAACTGTGCAAGAACGTCCTCAGATGTAACGAACTGTCCTGTCTTTGTCTTCTTGGGTTTGTCTACAATCTTCAGTTTTCCGAACAGGATATCTCCCACCTGTTTGGGCGATGCTATATTGAAAGGTTCACCGGCGAGTGAATATATCTGCTCCTCAATCTCTGCCAGGCGCTTGCCGAACAGGTTCGATGTCTCCTTCAGCGCTGCTGTGTCAATGCGCGCACCGTTACGTTCCATATAGGCAAGTACAGGTACCAACGGCATCTCGATGTTGTAGAAGAGTTCCTCTATTCCCTCTTTCTTGAGCTCCTCTTGCATAATGTTCTTCAGCTTGAGTGTGACATCTGCATCCTCGCAGGCGTAGTCGCATACAAGAGTAGGGGGAACATCGCGCATGTTCTTCTGGTTCCTGCCTTTCTCGCCGATGAGCTCTTCAATTTTGATTGTATCGTAATTCAGGTAAATTTCGGCTAAGTAGTCCATGCCGTGATAAAGCTCGGGTTGCAGCACGTAATGCGCAATCATGGTATCGAAAAGTTTGCCTTTGACCTCGATGCCATAGTTGGCTAATACAGTTATGTCGTATTTCATGTTCTGTCCCACCTTCTCGCTCTCCTCATTTTCGAGAATCTCTCTCAACAGGGCAACTCGTTTATCTGTTTCCTTGCGGTCGGCCGGCATCGGGATGTAAAATGCTTCATTTTCCTCAAAAGCGAAGCTGATACCCACCAATTCGGCCTCAAGAGCGTTGGTACTTGTGGTTTCCGTGTCAAAACACACAGTTTGTCGATTTTTTGCGGCAAGCACAAAAGAGGTGATATCTTCCTCTGTTTCAAGGAGTTTATATGTGTGTTTCACCTCTTTTAACGTCAAATGGCTCGATTTTTTTTCACCGTCCTGATAATCGGTCGGGAAAAAATCAAAGAGAGAGCCTTGAATTGGAGTGTTATCCGGCTCTTTTTTCTTGTTGCCGGACGAAGGTGTCGTTGCAACCTCAGGTGTCTCATCAAAAAGTGAAGGAGCAAGATTTGTCTTCTTCACTCTCTCCTTGAGTGCGCGCAACTCGTAAAAGTCGAGTAGGGTAGTGAGCTTCTCTTCGTCGGGTGCTTCTCTTTTCAACAACTCCATGTCGAGCTCAATCGGAACATCGGTCTTGATAGTCGCAAGGAATTTGCTGAAAAGAATCTTCTCTTTGTTCTCCTCTACTTTTGTCTTGAGTGCTCCTTTGAGTTCGGCTGTTCTCTCAAGAAGACTTTCGATACTGCCGAACTGAGCAATCAGTTTTTGTGCAGTCTTCTCTCCGACGCCGGGGCAGCCGGGGATGTTGTCGCTTGAGTCGCCCATCAATCCCAAAAGGTCAATGACCTGGGCGGTGGTCTCTATTCCGAACTTTTCCTTTACTCTCTCAATGCCCATTACCTCGAACTCCTTGTCGCCGTACTTGGGGCGGTATATGAAAGTGGTCTCCGACACGAGCTGTCCGTAGTCCTTGTCGGGGGTCATCATATATGTAATAATTCCCCTTTTCTCCGCCTGTTTTGCCAATGTACCTATGACATCATCAGCCTCATAGCCCGAAACCTCGAAAATGGGGATATTATAGGCCTTTATGAACTCTTTTATCACTGGTACCGACTCCCTGATGACCTCAGGTGTCTCCTCACGTTGTGCCTTGTACTGTTCGTATGCTTCGTGACGGAAGGTAGGCCCCTTGGGGTCGAATGCAATTCCTATGTGTGTGGGGTTCTCTTTCTTGAGAACATCCTCCAGCGTGTTTACGAAACCAAGTATGGCCGATGTATTGAAACCCTTTGAGTTTATCCTCGGGTTCTTGATAAATGCGTAATATGCCCTGTATATCAGCGCGTATGCGTCAAGTAAAAACAGTTTCTCCATTA
>JAEIGA010015434.1_pt1 | contig 11629 bp, 9 predicted proteins | sample 9270691 | NCBI WGS metagenome assembly JAEIGA01 (sample SAMN17057246, study PRJNA624740) | gut metagenome | biome: biome; isolation source: fecal sample | host: Bos grunniens | place: China: Xizang | collected 2019
CACATCATCCGCTCCAAGGTGACTCCCACCGCCATCGAATATATGTCCCGGGATACCATTCTCTTCTCCGAAAGCTACCTGGGCAAGAAATTCCCCGATACCAAGAACGATGCCTACATCCTTCTCACCTTTGATGGTAACAGCGATGCTCAGGTGGAGCAGGATATGAATACCGTGGCCGATCTCTGTCTTTCCATTGGCGCCCTGGATGCCTACATTGTGGACACCGAGGAGCGGAAGAAGGCCGTTTGGTCGGCACGTGGTGCCTTCCTGGAGGCAATCAAGTCCTCTACCACCGAGATGGATGAATGCGACGTGGTGGTTCCCGTAAACAAGGTGGACGAGTTTATTAAGTTTACCCACGCCCTGGCCGAAGAAATGAAGGTTCGCATCCCCAGCTTTGGACACGCCGGCGACGGAAACTTGCACGTTTACATCTGCCGTGACGAGCTGGATGAGGAGGCTTGGAAGACAATGCTGGAAACCTGCTTTGATCGGATGTACCAAAAGGCCGAGGAGTTGGGAGGCCTGGTTTCGGGCGAGCACGGCATTGGCTTTGCCAAAAAGGAATATCTGAAGAAGCAATACGGTCAAACCCCCATTCAACTGATGCAGGGCATCAAGGCAGTCTTTGACCCCAAAAACATTCTGAATCCCGGAAAAATCTGCTATTGATCTTTCTCCCAATCGCAGGAATCCTTCGAAAAAAGGAAGGATTCCTGCTTTTTTTATCTCGATAAGCCATGAAAAGGGGAGATTCGTGAATTTTATTACATAAATGCTTGCCAAACGGCATTCTATATGGTATAATATATAATTGTAACGAAAATGATTGTGAATACAGTTGGAGAACTCTTATGATACATAAAAAAATTTGGATAAAGCTGGGAGGAGCCGTGGGGCTGCTGGTGTTGCTTGTGCTGCTGGCCGCGTTCCTGTTTTCGGGTGGGAACGATGAGCTGATCCGCTGCATCTTTGCAAAAGATTACACCAACGAGCAGCTGCGGGATCTGTTGCAAGAACTGGGCTTTCGTGGCTATTTTACCATAGCGATCCTCTCCATGCTTCAAGTGGTGGTTACGGTGCTTCCCGCCGAGCCGGTGCAGGTGCTGGCAGGTCTTACCTTTGGCTTTCCCATTGGTCTGCTCTGTTGCACGGCCGGCGTGCTCCTTGGGAATACCCTGGTGTTTTTGTGCTATCGCATCTACGGTGATGCCGTGAGCGAATATTTTGTGAAAAATTTAAGATTTGATTTTGAAAAGGCCGCTGCATCCCCGCATCTTACGGCGGTGATCCTGATCCTTTACTATCTTCCCGCCATTCCTTACGGTATGATCTGCTTTTTGGCGGCCAGCGTGGGAATGAAATATCCCCGCTACATTACCGTAACCCTTGCGGGAGCGATCCCTTCGATCTGCATTGGCGTAGGCTTGGGACACATGACCCTTACCACCAGCTGGATGCTTACCTTGGGAATCTTCTTGGTGCTTTTGGTACTGTTGATCATTGCCTGGATCAAAAAGGATCTTCTGTTTGCCAAGCTCAATGCTTTTATCGACCGTCCCGGCTATTCCTCCAAGACCGCTGTCAAGCCCTGCAATCCTTTTGGAATCAACATGGCCTATTGGATCGCCAGGTTGATCTTTTGGATGCGTGGGGTGCGGGTACGGTATGTGAATCGGGTAGGGAAGATTCCATCTCCTGCCATCGTGCTCTGTAATCACGGTTCCTTTGTGGACTTTGTATATGCGGGAAGCCTGATCCGTAAGAATCATCCCAACTTTGTGGTGGCAAGACTCTACTTCTATCATAAATGGCTGGGCAAGCTGCTTCGCCTTTTGGGATGCTTCCCCAAAAGTATGTTTGCCGCCGACCTGGAGAGCGCCAAGAACTGCCTTCGAGTGCTCAAGAATGGAAACGTTCTGGCCATGATGCCCGAGGCTCGTCTTTCCACCGCCGGCAAGTTTGAAGACATTCAGGAGGGCACCTATCCCTTCCTGAAACGGGCAAAGGTCCCGGTGTATAGCATTTGCATGCGCGGCGATTATCTGGCCGATCCCAAGTGGGGACGGGGGATGCGCCGTGGCGCCTTGGTGGAGGCCGAGTTGGATTTGCTGTTTTCGGCCGAGGAGCTGGCCGGGCTTTCCCTGGAGGAGATTCGGAAGCGCGTGGAGGCGCGTCTTTGCTATGACGAAATGGAATGGCTGAAGACCAAGCCTAAGGTGCGATATCGCTCCAAACATCTGGCCGAGGGGCTGGAGAACATTTTGGTGCGTTGCCCAGAATGCCATGCCAAGCACAGCCTTCAAACGAAAGGGAATCGCATCACTTGCCAATCCTGCGGTCACACCGTGACCCTGGACGATCGTTACGGCTTTGCTCCCTCTATGCCCTTTCCCCATATCACCGCGTGGTACGAGTGGCAGATGGAGGAATTGCGCCGGGAGATCCTGGAGGATCCGGAGTACGCGCTGACTTCCCCCGTAGAGTTCCGCCTTCCGTCGCTGGACGGCAAGACTATGCTTCGAAGCGTGGGAACCGGCGTTTGTACCCTGAATCGGGAAGGTCTGCGGTACGAGGGAACCCGAGAAGGGGAGCGTGTGGAGCTCTTCTTTCCTCTGGAGCAGATCTACCGATTGCTCTTTGGCGCTGGGGAGAATTTTGAAATTTACGTGGGAAGCGAGATCCATTACTTTGTTCCCGAGGAACGCCGCTCCGCGGTGGAGTGGTATATGACATCCATGATTCTGGTGGATGAAGAAAAACAGCGGGCTGACGCACGGTCCCGAGAGGTGCTGAAGCTCCGCGGATAAGGAGAAGGACTTTATGAAAACAGCGCAATCCCAACGCAAGCCCTCGGAAAAGATGCGGGAAGCCGCCTTTTCCAACATCAATTTACGATCCTTCTTAACGGTGGTTTTGGTATTGGTTGCCGTCCTGTTGCTCTGCGGCGGGCTTTCCTACGTCGTTCCCCAGGGCTCCTTTGTCCGAGATGAGAATGGAGAGATCCTGCTGGGCTCCTATCGGGAGGAGGGCGTTTCGGGGATTGCTCCATGGCGGGTGCTGACCGCGCCGATTCGTGTGTTCGCCTCCTCGGACGCTCTGCTGTTGATCATGATCAGCGTCTTTTTGCTGGTGATGAGCGGTGTGTTCAACCTGTTGGAAAAAACGGGAGGCATCAAGATCTTCATTGGCCGCATTATGGGACACCTGCGAGAGAAAGGCGGCCCCGTGGTTTGCATCACGGTGCTGATCATGATGCTGTTTGGCAGCTTTTTCGGAATGTTTGAGGAGCTGGTCACCCTGCTTCCCATCATCATTTTGTTCATGCTTTCCATGAAGATGGATACCATGACGGGTCTTGGCGCTTGTCTTTTGGCGGCCTGCTTCGGATTTTCGGCGGCCATTACCAATCCCTTTTCGGTAGGGCTTGCCACCCAGGTGGCAAACGTCAATCCCTCGGAGGGGGTATGGCTTCGCTTGGTCTTCTTTGGAATCACCTACGCCACCCTTTGCGTCTTTTTGATGCTGCATCTGCGAAAGATCGAGAAGGATCCCGCGTCCTCTCTCAGCTACGAGGTGGATCAAAAGAAGCGGGAGGCGCTGCAGCTGACCTCCGAGGAAAAGAATCCCCAAAACGATCGGGTGTTCCGCATTTACGCCGGATTCTTTGCCATTCAGGGCGTGCTTCTGATCCTTATCGCGTCGGTGCGCGCGGTTGCCGATTACGCCATCCCGATCCTGGCTGTCAGCTTCTTGCTGTTCGGTTCCGTGGCAGGGATCCTGGTGACCCGCAATCCCAAGAAGGTGGCGGGCTATATCCTGCGCGGTGCCTCGGCCATGCTTCCGGCGGTGCTGATGATCGCTCTGGCCGGCTCGGTCAAGCTGGTGATGGAGGAAAGCCGCATCACCGATACCATTATGCACTACATCATTGAACTGTTGACGGGGAAGAATCCCTTCCTTGCCATTGTGCTGATTTACGGTTTGATCCTCTTTTTGCAGATCTTTATCGGATCGGCCTCGGCAAAGATCATTCTGGTTATGCCCATCGTTATGCCGGTGGCTACCGCGCTGGGCCTTTCGCCCACTTTGGTGATCCTGGCCTACTGCATGGCCGACGGCTTTACCGACGTGATCCTGCCCACCAACCCCGTGCTTCTCATTGGCCTTTCCATGGCCAATGTGTCCTATGGGAAATGGGTTAAGTGGACTTGGAAGCTCCAGCTGGTGGTGCTCATCGAAACCTTTTTAACCCTGTTTTTTGGCATTGCCATTGGATATTAAAGCAAAGAAGGCGCTCCGCGTGCAGGGGCGCCTTCTTTTTGCTATTTGAAGGTTTTCAAAAACCTTTTTTGGAAAAACGAAAAAAAACCTTGACTTATGAAGGAAAAGATGGTATAATAGATGCAGAGAGAAAGTTCCCGAGTTACTGACGGAAAAATAGGGCAACCTATGTGGAGTCGGGAATCATATGCCGACCGTCTGGGCAGTTTTGTGGGAAAGCAAAGCTGTCTTTTTGTTTTCCCAAAAACCAAGTTCTTTGAATCGAAAAGGAGAGACCTTATGGCAGAATGGAAAAAAGAATGGGACGGCTTTATTGCCGGAAATTGGTGTGAGCACATTGACGTGCAGGAGTTTATTCAAAAAAACTACACCCCTTATATTGGAGATGAAAGCTTTTTGGCTCCTCCCACGGAGCGGACACAGCGGCTGTTTGCGGCGTTGACCGAAAAGTTGAAGGAAGAAAAGGAAAAGGGAGGCGTGATCGGAATCGACACGCAAACCGTTTCTTCCTTGACCAACTATCCCGCGGCGTATCTTTCCAAGGAGGATGAGCTCATCGTTGGATTGCAGACCGGAGCTCCCCTGGTGCGCGGTGTCAATCCCTTTGGTGGTATTCGTATGGCGCGTAGCGCTTGCCGCGCGTACGGTTACGAGCTCTCCGATCAGATCGAGGAGGAATTCCATTACCGCACAACGCATAACGATGGCGTTTTTCGCGTGTATACCGACACCATGCGTGCTATGCGTCACACCGGTATTCTCACCGGCCTTCCCGATGCCTACGGAAGAGGACGGATCATCGGTGACTATCGCCGCATTGCGCTGTATGGCATTGACCGCTTGATCGAAGAAAAGAAACAGGATAAGATCACCCTTGGAAAGAGGCGCATGACCGAGGAGAATATTCGCCTGTCCGAGGAGCTTTATAAGCAGATCTCCTTCCTTGAAAAGCTGAAGGAGATGGCCGCACTGTATGGCTTGGATATTTCGGGTCCCGCCACCAACGCCCGGGAGGCCGTGCAGTGGGTCTACTTCGGTTATCTTGCCGCCAACAAGGAGCAAAACGGCGCCGCCATGTCCTTGGGACGGGTAGGCACCTTCCTGGATATTTATATGGAGCGCGATCTGCGGCGCGGTGTTTTGACCGAGGAAGAGGCGCAGGAGCTCATCGACCAATTCGTCATGAAGCTTCGTATGATCCGTCACCTTCGTACTCCCGAGTACAACGAGCTCTTTGGCGGTGACCCCGTGTGGATCACCGAGGCCGTGGGCGGCATGGGCGAGGACGGTAGAACTCTGGTAACCAAGAATGCCTTCCGCTTCCTCCACACCCTGTACAATCTGGGATGCGCTCCCGAGCCCAACCTGACGGTGCTTTGGTCGGAGCAGCTTCCCGAGCCCTTTAAAAAGTACTGCTCTCGGGTATCCATTCAAACCGATTCGATCCAGTACGAAAATGATGATCTCATGCGTCCTCGCTTTGGGGACGATTATGCCATCGCTTGCTGTGTAAGTGCCATGAAGGTGGGCAAGCAGATGCAGTTCTTTGGCGCCCGTTGCAATCTTCCCAAGATCCTCCTGCTGGCCCTTAACGGCGGCAAGGAAGAGAAATACAACATGCAGGTAGGGCCCGTGATGCCTCCCCTGGAGAACGATCTTTTGGATTACGATGAGGTTCGCCGCCGCTTGAATTACTACATCGGTTGGCTGGCGGGCGAGTATGTGGACACCATGAACGTGATCCACTTTATGCACGACAAATATGCCTACGAAAAAACTCAGTTGGCACTTCATGATACTGAGGTCGAGCGTGTCATGGCCTTTGGTGTGGCCGGTCTTTCGGTCATTACCGATAGCCTTTCAGCCATCAAGTATGCCAAGGTGCGTGCTACCAGAGATGAAAACGGGCTGATCAACGGCTTTGAGACCGAAGGAGAATTCCCCAAGTTTGGCAACGATGACGATCGGGTGGATCAGATCGCCGTGGAGCTGCTGGAGCGCTTTATTACCGAGCTGCGAAAGAATCCCACCTATCGCGGTGCCAAGCACACCCTCTCGGTGCTCACCATCACCAGTAACGTGGTGTACGGAAAGAAGACCGGAGCGACCCCCGACGGCCGCGAGGCCGGTGCCCCCTTTGCTCCCGGTGCCAATCCCATGCACAACCGCGAGACGCAAGGCGCCCTGGCGTCCCTCAATTCGGTGGCCAAGCTTCCTTACGACGCGTGCAGAGACGGTATTTCCAATACCTTCTCCATCGTTCCCGAGGCACTGGGCAAGACCGAGGAGGAGCGGGTGACCAATCTGGTGGCCATTTTGGACGGTTATTTCGGACAGAATGCCCATCACATCAACGTGAACGTGCTGGACCGTCAAAAGCTGATCGACGCCATGGAGGATCCCGAGCGGTATCCCAATCTTACCATTCGTGTGTCGGGCTACGCGGTCAACTTCCATAAGCTCTCTCGCGAGCAACAAAAGGAAGTAATCAGTCGTACCTTCCACCAATCGGTGTAAGATGCAGGGCTACGTTCATAGTTTGCAGTCCCTGGGAACGGTAGACGGCCCCGGGGTACGGTCGGTGGTCTTTGGCGAGGGATGCCCTCTGCGGTGCGTTTATTGCCATAACCCCGATACTTGGGACCCCGATCCCAGGCATTTGGTGGAATCCTCGACGCTGGCAGGGCAGATCCTGCGGTTTTATCCCTACATCAAAAATGGGGGCGTCACCTTTTCGGGGGGCGAGCCCTGCCTGCAGGCCGAGTTCTTTGCGGCGTTGGCCGAAGAGCTGAAGTCCCGGGGGCTTCATATCGCTCTGGACACCTGCGGCGAGGTTTGGGATCCTTCGGTGGAGCGATTGCTTTCCCTGGTGGATCTGGTGCTGTTGGACGTGAAATTTACCCTTCCCGAGGAGCATCATCGCCATACGGGCGGAGAGCTTTCCCGGACGCTGGGTTTCCTGGATCGTTTGGAGGGCCTGCGCAAGCCTACCTGGATCCGCCACGTGGTGGTGCCGGGGCTGAACGACAGCGAAGAGGATATTCTGCGTCTGGCCGCTCTGCTTCGAGGGAAGCGATGCGTTCAACGGGTGGAGCTGCTGCCTTTCCGCTCCCTTTGCCTGGAAAAATACCGGAGCCTGGGGCTTATATTCCCGCTGGAGGGAACACCTCAAATGGATCCTCGGCGCTTGGCCGACCTGCAGACCCTTTTGGAAGCATCGATATAAAAGAAGCACCCGCCGTGAAAACGGCGGGTGCTTTATTCATCTTGGAATTACATACCCAAAACGGCGGCGCCAATGATGCCGGCGTTGTTGCGAAGCTGAGCAATGCGCAACGTTGTTTGGGGGAAGTTGCCGTCACCAAAGGAATCCTTTGCCACAATGGGGTGGAGCAGATCCAACAGGTACTGTCCCTCGTTGGAAACGCCGCCGCCAATGGACAGGATCTCGGGCTGGAAGATGTTGACCATGCTGGTCAGACCGCTGGCCAGATACTTGATGTACATATCTACCACCTCGGCGCCTGCCTCGTCGCCCTTGCGCTTGGCGTCAAAGGCGGTGCGACCCGTGACTTTGCCTTTTTCGGCAACCATATCGGCCATCAGAGTCTTGCGACCGCTGGCTTCACACTCGGCAAGCTTTTCCTTGGTCATATTGATCAGACCCGTTGCCGAGGAATAGGCCTCCCAGCAGCCCTTTCTGCCACAGGAGCAGGGTCTGCCGTCTACCTCGATCACGATGTGACCAAGCTCTCCCGCCGCGGAGTTAAAGCCCTTAAAGACCTTTCCGCCGTCGATGATACCGCCGCCAACACCGGTGCCCAGGGTGATCATCACCGAGGACTTGGAGCCCTTTGCGGCACCCACGATAGCCTCGCCCCACGCGGCGGCGTTGGCATCGTTTTCGATGTGCATTTCCTTAATGTTCAAACGCTCACGGAGCAGGGGAAGGATGGGGAATGAGAAGAAGTTCAGGTTATACGCGCTGATCACGCAACCGCTCTCGTCATCTACCACACCGGGGGAGGCAATGCCAAGGGATGCCACGTCGCGCTCCTCAATGCCAAGGGTCTTGCAAAGCTTTTTGCAAAGCAGAGCAATGTCGTCAACGATCTCTACGCCGGGGCGCCCTACCAGGGTGGGGGTGCTTTCCTGCGCGAGGATCTCAAAGCTATCGTTGATGATTCCGGCCGCAATGTTGGTGCCGCCAAGATCAATGCCAATTCGGTACATGATAATTCTCCTTCCGGATAAAACAATTTTGATACATCTTATTATAAATCATTTTACGAGGTTCGTCAATAGATTTCCAAAAATCTTTCCTTCTTTTTTCCGTGGATGGGATCAAAAGGAGTCCTGCAGCTCCAGAAGGGCGTCCAGCAGCTGCCGCGGTGTCTCAAATACGGCCTTGGCGCCGGTTTGTAACAGCTCCTCCCGGGTCCCAAAACCCCAAAGGGCTCCCACCGAATCCATGTGGTTGGTGGCCGCTCCCAGGGTATCGTGCTCTCGGTCGCCTACCATCAGGATCTTGGAGGGATCGGTGAGGCCGAGCTGCTCCATGGCGTAGGCAATGACCTCGGCCTTGGCGTCGCGGGTGCCATCGATCTCAGGACCCGAAACAAAGGCGAAGTAACGATCCAGCCCAATGTGCTTGAGAATGGGATTGGCGTAGATATGGGGCTTGGAGGTGGCAAGCACGCAGATTATGCCGCGTTGTTGCATCTCGCGGAGCAGCTCCTCCATACCGTCGTAAACCAGACACTCCAGCATGCCGCCGTTGCTGTAATATTCTCGATAGTAAGACACGGCCTGCCGGGCCTCCTCCTCGCTCATGCCGTAAAAATGGGCAAAGGACCAAACCAGGGGAGGGCCGATAAAGCAGGTCAACTCCTCACAGGGAGGCGGCTGGATGCCGCATTTGTTCAAGGCATAGGATACGGCGTGGGTCACGCCGGGAGCCGAGTCGATCACCGTGCCGTCCATATCCAAAAAGAGGTGTGTATACTTCATTTTTTCCTCCGTTTTTTTCACAAACGCGAAGAATTCACAAAAATGACTTGCAAGACTTCTTCGGGTATGATATAATAAAAGAACCGTTCGTGATCTATTATACACGATTTTGGGGCAAAATGCAAGTCAAAGGCGAGGATTTTTACTATGGATATGAATTTTACCATCCCGGTCAACGAAGCGTTTGAGGCCTCCGCGGCAGATCCCGCCTGCGGCTGTGCTTTTTGCGCTCTTCACAAAAAGCTGGAGGAGGACGAGCTGGATCTGATCCTTGGTGCCTCCATGATGGAGCCGGACATTCGTATTCAAACCAACGAAAAGGGCTTTTGCCGTACCCACTATGATCTGATGTTCACCCGCAAGAATCGCTTGGGCATGGCCCTGACCCTGGAGAGCCATCTGGCCGATTTGCGCAAGGAGATCCGCGACGGCGGTCTTGGGGGAGGGCAGGGGAACAAGCCCATCAAGCGCATTGGTGCTCTGGAGGAATCCTGCTACGTTTGCCAGCGGATTGAGCGCAACTTTGAAAATATGGTGGACACCGCTGTGTATCTGTGGCAGACCGACGAGGAGTTTGCTCCTAAGCTCAAGGCACAGCCCTATTTCTGCCTGCCTCACTATCGTAAATTTTTGATGTACGGCCAGCGTCGCCTGGGCAAAAAGCGTCAGCCCGAATTTGCCGCCCAATGTGCCAAGGTGGTGGAAGCCTACTTTGACGAGTTGCAAAAGGACGTGAGCTGGTTCTGTAAAAAATTCGACTATCGCTATGATGAGGAGCCCTGGTACAATTCCAAGGACGCCGTAGAGCGCGCCTTCAAGTTCCTGCGCTCGGATTTGCACAATAAATAATTGGGAGAGAGAATATGATCGATCTTTTGGAGCTGCACAAATACTTTATTCTCAATCATTTGAAGGAAGGCGACGTGGCCGTAGACTTTACCATGGGCAACGGGCACGATACCGAATTCCTTTCCAAGACCGTGGGAGAGCGTGGACACGTGTATGCCTTTGATATTCAACAGGCGGCGGTGGAATCCACGGCCAAGCGTCTTGCCGAGGCGGGATGCCCTCAAAATTATACCCTGATACATGATTCCCATCACAAGGTGAAAGACTATGTAAAGACGCCCTTCAAGGCCGGAATGTTCAATCTTGGCTGGTTGCCCGGTGGGGATAAATCCATCACCACCCTGCGGGAAACCACCATGCCTGCCATTGAGGCCGCCATTGATCTGATGGATCGGGACGCGGTGCTCAACGTGGCCGTGTATCCCGGACATGCCGAGGGGGATGCGGAAGGGAATATGATCTGCGAGTATCTGGCGTCGGTGAGCAAGCATAAGGTTTGCGCCACCAAGGTCAAGATCCTCAATTCACCCACCTCGCCCTATTTTATTGTGATCGAAACGAAGCCGTAATATGAAAAAAATCAGTTTGTTATTGGTTCTTCTGGTCGTCCTGCTACTGCAGGGCTGTATCCGGATGGGATCGCCCCCCAATGCTACGGGAGAAGCGGGGAATACCCCCGTAGTGGCTCCCGTAAAGCACTATTATATGGACATGCAATACAGCTATCAAACCAAAGTGGATCCCGCCCTGTTGACCACGGGATTGCACGGCGACTATCTGCTCCTGACCAATAAGGAGCGTCCTCTGGGACGGGAATTCATTCCTGCCGCTCTCACTCCCTTGACCTGTGCCACCTACGGAGGCAAAACCGTGGAGCTGGATGCCCGTGCCGCGGGTGCCCTCTATCTGATGCTTCAGGAAATGGCCGCGGCGGGAGTGACCGATATTTCGGTTACCAGCGGCTACCGCTCTTACGAGTATCAGGTGTCCTTGTTCAATTTCTACCTTAGCGAGGAGCAAAAGCAGATCTCCTCCAATGCTATTGCTTGCTTTGGCAACGACTATATTCAAAAGAATTATTACGATAAAGGCGTAGGCGCGCTCTCTGCCTCGGATGCCAAGACCGTGGTGCTTTCCTACTCGGCCTATCCCGGCACCAGCGAGCACCAGACCGGCCTCTGCGTAGATTTTATGACCTCCACCATGTCGGATTTGGACAACAGCTTTGCCAGGACCGACGCTTTTGCCTGGCTCTCGAGCAATGCCTATCGCTTCGGCTTCATTCTCCGCTACCCGGAGGGCAAGGAGGGGATCACGGGCTACACCTATGAGCCCTGGCACTATCGCTTTGTTGGTCGGGAAGCGGCCACTGATATCTATTTTGGAAAGCTGACCCTAGAAGAATACCTGGGGCAATGATGAACTTCATTGGAAGAAAGGAAATGACATATGGAACTGCGTGGAAAGATCATTGATTTTTTGG
>JAEIGA010015435.1_pt1 | contig 11628 bp, 11 predicted proteins | sample 9270691 | NCBI WGS metagenome assembly JAEIGA01 (sample SAMN17057246, study PRJNA624740) | gut metagenome | biome: biome; isolation source: fecal sample | host: Bos grunniens | place: China: Xizang | collected 2019
CAGTTTTAAACTTGCGCTATTGTCGCAAGGGTGGCAACCGATATATTCAAGGTTTAAAATGTCTTTATCTATTAAAAGGCGAACCTTTAAGCCTTTATCGAAAATAAGGCCTAAAACCGACGCCGAACCGGGGGTACAATTTATAAGGCTTTCCATAAACTCGGGTGCGGCAAAGGAAAGGCGCGAGCAACCAAGTTGAGGAGATAACAGTTTTGTTTTAAAGGGTTTTTCGCCCGGCATTATAAGCAGGTAGAAGTCGGTTTTTTGGGCGTTGCACAGAAAAAGGTTTTTAACAATAGGGGCGCCAAGCACCTGACCGATTTCAATGCAGCCTTCTATTGTGCCAATATGTTCGTGAGAAACACGGCCAAAGGCGAGCCCGAGTTCTTCCAACGTGTTAAAGCAAACCGCCTGTTTTTCGGGGCAAACTTCGGGGCGGGTTGTGTAGACAGTTTTGTCGGTAAAGAGTGAGTTAGACATAAAAACTCCTTGTGGCTTTTTGAATTTTGGGTAAAATTTGTTTTCTTCCTAAAAGGGCAAGTGCGAAAACAACCGCACCTTGAACCAAAACAAAAATAAATCTTGCGGCAAAAATGCCCATTAAAAGTTTTACAGAAAATTGTTCTGCTGAGTTGGAAATAAAAACTTGATAAGCTAAAATTCCCGCAGATTTTAAAACGCCTTCGGACAAAAGAGCATTTATAAGCGTAATAACGGCCGTAAAAACACAAAAAAGCGTAGTGCTTTTACATTTATTGTTTACAAGGCCAATAAGCCCAAAAAGGCAACCCGTTAGCAACACCGCAGGGGCAAAACCTATAAAATAGGTTCCTGAACCCGCAACAGTGGTTGCAATAAAGTCGGTTAAAAAGGCGCAAAGCATAGCCCAAATAGGGCCTTGTAACATTCCGCAAAACAAAATAGGCACAAAGGCTAAACTAAGTTCTAAAAAAGGAAGCGGAATTTTACCATAGGCCTCAAGCCCAAAAGCAAGTGCGGTAAGAATTGCTGTTGTGCAAAGGGAGAAAAGAAACTTGTTTTTCAAAATAAAAACCTCCTCCCCACTAATAACTCAGAGAGGACGAGGTTTTACCAGAGCCTGACCGGTTAGCGGGATGCGAAAAACAGACCGCCGAAAAATTCGTTCGTCCATTTGGCAACTCCCCGTCCAAGTGGCACTTAAACGCACTGTTTTTCTACTCTAACATAATTTACAGGCTTATTTTAACACATTTATTTTTCTTTTACAAGTGGTTTATATGCGGCAATCAAGCCTTGCCTTTCTAAGTGCGAAAACAATGGGGGGAATAATTGCAATTTGAACAATTATTGCAGGAAGGGCGTTTGCAAAACCTTCTACAAGGAAAATTTCAAACGTGAAGGGTGCTCCGCCGAAAACGGTAATAAGGGTGCGAACACCTGCCCAAACCACACGACCTAACAACATAGATGTTACAAGCGAAACATATACAAAAGGTAGTTTTTTAGGCAACAAGTAAATCATTAAACCTGCCACAACACCATAGGCTAAAAGTTCAAAGGCCATTGAAACGCCTGTGGGATAAATTGGTGGCATTCCAAAAATTATGTAGCGCAAAAGGGGTGCTATAAAGCCAACTGCGCCACCCCAAAGTGGCCCATAAACCATGCCGCAAATGAGTACGGGAATGTGCATTGGGCAAAGCATATTGCCAATTTCGGGCACCTGACCTGTGAAAAAAGGCAGCACTAGCGCCAAGGTTAAAAACTGAGCCGAGCCGGTTAGTCTTTTTAGGTGTATGAATTTTTTTGATTCCATAGCTTTTTCTCCTTAATATAAAACAAAAAGGTGCTCACCTTTTAAGATGAGCACCTTCATTGTGCTGTTTTCTACCTTGCGTTATAGGTTTTGCCTGCTGCCACGTTTTTAGCATATTTAAAAATGCGAGCGTGGTCGGACGAGCTGATTTGACCCATTTTAACGCCGTTTACCACAACCTGATAGCGGGCGGTGCCGATGTCGTAATACTGAATTACGGTGGGGGCGGTGCCGTTGTTGTGGTTAATTGTCAGGGTGGTAGAGGGCTTCATGCCCTTAATGTCTGCTTCACTGTACGACTGAGCTTTAATTGAAATTATGTGTGAATAATAATTTTGGAAATTGAGTGTTTCAAGTTCCTTACCGTTTACCTTAACCTTGCTAATGGTGTCACGGTTTGAAGTTTCGTCGAAAGTGGTGGAAATGTCGAACTTAATGGCCTCTCCGCCCGATTCAACAGTTACATTGGCAGCGCCGGTAATGTTTTCGATGAAGAGTAACACATTAAACAGGTCTTTGGTTTTGTACGCACCGGGGGTAAATGCAGCAGGGTCTACCTTCATGATAGTTTTGTTTCCCTTAAAGTAAACTGCATAGTAGCCGTCATCTTGCAATGTGGCGCTAAAACTCGCCTGAATATCTCCGACCTTTATTGTAACCGAAAAGTCGGGATTGTCAAGACCTACCGCCTTTAAATCTTGTGCGGTGGTGGTGTAGGAATAACAACCTACCGATTCGAGCCCGTAGGAAAAGAGCGACACGATGTTTGAAACAGAGTCGTCGTTTGCGGGGCGGGTTACGGGGGATGTTATGTGGTAGTTGTTAAAGACTGTAATATTGTCAGTCTTTTTGCGAACGATGTTGTAGGTTTTGCCAAAATTGGTGCCCGAAAGTATTAGTTTGTCGCAGTAGATAAGTTGTCCGTCGGTATAGTTGTCGTCACTATAAGTGGATTCTTTTTCTATTGCGGGAATATATTCGGGTTCTACAAAGTCTAGGTCGATTTTAGAATATTGGTAAAAACCGGTGTCACGAATAAAGTAGACCGCTTGGTCTAGGGTAGTGGTGGCATATCGACCGCTATCGTTGGGGGAATAGCCGCCAATGATTAGCGAAAAGTAAAGTTCTTCCGAGCCTTTTTTATAAAAGTCTACCTGATATTTTGGGGTTTCAAAGCCGTATTCCTTGCCGTCGTTTTTGTCTTCGCTAACCTTTTTGGAATAGCCCTGTTCCATAAATGAGAAAACGGCGTTTTCAATATATGAAACACTTGTAAGTTCGGGATTAACGTGGGCTAATGTCCATTGGGTTTTGAGCGAGTCGTCTACCTTAACTTCGGCCTTTTTAAACTCAATTTTGTTTTTGTCGGCCAAAAGAACAACCTTGTCTACTTCGGTAAAGAGTGATGCATCCATCATTCGGATATCATCAACATAACCCGAAGAGTCTTCGTTTTGTTCGGTTTTAGGAATAAAGTAAACAACGCCCGCAATTATTGCGGCAACCAAAACAAGAGCAAGCGCAGCAGGGGCTATTTTTCTAAACGCCCTGCCCTTTGCACTTTTGCGCTTGTCTTTATGTGCGGCGGGTGCGGAAAAAATGGTGGACTCTTCTTCTGGCACTTCCCAAATACGAGAGTCGAAATTTTCTTCGACTGCGGGTTTGTTTTGGTCGGGTTCAAAAGAGTTCATCGACGAGCCCTCCTTATAAATACTACCACGCCAACTACGATAAGGCTAATGGGTAGTAACCACTGGAAGAGCACTGTCATTGTGTTAATAGCCTTTTCGGTTACAACATTTGCAAAGGTTGCTTCTTCCATTTTCTTCATGGTAAAGGTAATTCCTTCATCTTCGGCACCGCTGACATATTTAGCGGCGGCTATCATAGAGTCACGGTTCAGGGTGTAGTTTGTAGACCAGTAGGCTGCTACAAAGTCGTCGGATGAGAAGGCAAGTACATAACTGGAATATTCTACATTATCTACATAGTCGCTTTCGGTAGAAAGTAAAATGCCGATATGCTTTTGTTGTTCGTACGAGTCGTCGGGCTTCCAGTCGCCTGTGGCGTTTGAAAGTTCTGCAACTACAACACTGTCGGTAGCGGTTTGGGCAATAATTGCGGTTTCACGCAAATCTTCCGATTCGAAGGCCTGATATAGGGGGCGGCTACCGCCAGCTACAATGCCCTGATTTTTGTTTATGATTTTGTCATAGTCATTATTTTGACCGTTGGTTTCGGCGCTTTCAAAGAAGATGGAAGTGTTGTCGGAAAATGCTATGTATTCGCTGTTTGTTTCGTAGAGAACACCTTCGCCATAGGCAATGCCCCAGCTTTCAAGGAATGCATCTAACACGGGGGTTTTGGGCGAAGAAACCGAAGCTAAGTAAATTACGCCCTTGCTTCTAAGTCCGCCGTTATATAGCCATTCGTCGATAGCCTCTATTTCGGAGGCTAAGAAGTCTTCGGTTGGGCCTGCGATTATTAAAAGGTCATACTCGGGGTCAATTTCGTTAAAGGTTACAGAAGAGTAGGTTTCTACATCGAAATTGTTGAGTTTTAACATATCGCCATATTCAACGGCGTAGTGGGGGTCGCAGTGGGTTTCTAAAATAAGGGCCTGTTTGGTTTCGGCCGATGTTACCTTGTAGATAGCCGATGTGAGCTGGGTTTCGATAAAGTTACCCTTAATGGTGTAGGGGTAGCCGTAGGAAACATAGCCGTCGTCGTAAAGATAGTAAATGTCGTCGAATGAGATAATAGCGCTACGGTTAACATTGGTGCCGTCAACATTCTGGTAGCATTCTACAATGATGTCGCCAACATCTAGCGCAGAGCCCGAAAATTCCTTTTCAATTTCTGCAAAGGAAGGGTCGTAAGGGTCTTCAAATTTAACGGTTATTTTGCTTGAATATTTTTCGTAAAGTTTAATAAGGTTAATGGTTTGCTCGAAATACTGACCTGTGGAGTCGGAAGCGTTAAAGTAGGTTTCGGCAATGTGGGCAAGTTGGCCGTTTGTGTAGTCGTCTTCGGTGCAACAAACGGTAATGGTAACTTCTTTGTCGAGCCCTTTAATAAATTCAATGTTTTCTTCTGACAGGGTGTTTGCCTGTTGAAGAGAAATGTCTAGGTCTAAATTTACACGTTGAGCCAAGAAACCGAAAATTAGGTTTACGCCAACGGCAACGGCAACAACAAGGGCGGTTACAGCAACCGCAATGCCTCCGTGTTTAAGGGAGTTTTTGGGTAAAATGTTTTTAAGTAGTTTTTTCATGTTGAAACCCCCTTTTTAAGCCCATCTGCGGCGTTCTACCATGCGCACCGAAAGGAAAACAAATACGGCGGCGATAGACGCGAGATAGATTACATCTACTACATGGAAAACCGAGCCCGAGAACGAAGAGAAAAGATTGATAAATGCAATTTTTTCGGCCGCAGTCATAACCCATTCTTTGCCTGTTAAGGAAGCAAGGCTGGTTGAAACCATTAAAAGCAAGAATGTTACAAGGGTTAAAATGCAGGAAATAATGGGGCTTTCGGTTAAAGACGAAATGAACATACCAATAGCAACAAGTGCTGCGCCAATTAAAAGGGCGCCGAGCAGACCGTTTAGGTAAACAAGCCAGTTTACACTTGCAGTAAGGGCAGAAACAATTACCTGGAACAAAAGGGTGGGTGTAAAGGCAACTGCGTAAACAGCAAGGGCTGCAAAAAACTTGCCAAGAACAATTCCACCAACGCTAACAGGCGCAGTAAGTAAAGCCTGATCTACCTTTTGGCGACGGTCTTCGGACAAAAGGCGCATTGTAAGAACAGGGGTTACAAGAATTACAACGGTTCCCATTGAAGGGAAAATTGCTTCTACTGTGGGGCTGCCGTAACTGTATAGGGTTACAAAAAAGTTACCCTGAAAGAAAAGGAAGATAGCAAGAAAAACATAGCCTAAGGGAGAAGTAAAGTAGGACTTGAATTCTCTTTTAAAAACTGCTGTCATTATTTGTTACCCCCTTTTTTAGAAAATTCTTTTTCCATTTCGGTTTCTTTGCCGACTACGGCTTCGCCTGTGCTGAAATCAACCTTAACCTTAGGTGCGTTGTCCTTTGCCTTTTTAATGGTTTTGGCAGAGTCAACGCCTTCGGTAATTCTAAGGAAGATTTGTTCAAGCGACATTTCGTTGGAACGAAGCGATAAAATGGTTTTGTTGCGTTCGGCAAGGCGGTCGGCCACTGCGGCACGAATGTCGTGGCCGAGTTTAGGCTCTAAAACAAAGTCTACTGTGCCAACTTCTTTACTGCCGAGCGAACGAAGTTCTTTAATGCCGGGAACGGTGCTTAAAATTTTGGTTAGTTCAGCTTCGGTACCCTTTACTCTAACCGATAGCGAATGGTCTTCGGAAAGGTTTTTAGAAAGGTTGTCGGGTGTGTCGTCGGCCGCAATTTTACCCTGATTTATAATGATTACTCGTTCGCACACTTCTTGAATTTCGGACAAGATGTGTGAAGAAAGAATAATGGTGTGATGTTTGCCAAGGCGGGAAATTAGGTTTCTGATTTCCAGAATTTGCTTTGGGTCCAGACCAACGGTAGGTTCGTCTAGAATGAGAAGGTCGGGGTTGCCGATAAGGGCCTGTGCAATGCCGACACGTTGGCGGTAACCTTTTGAAAGGTTTTTAATTAGGCGGTTATACACATTATCAATTTTAACGGCACGTGCAATTTCTTCTATGTGGGGTTTCTTAGGAATGTTTACCTTTTTAAGGTCATACATAAAGTAAAGGTATTCCTTAACCGTCATATCAATATAAAGAGGGGGGATTTCGGGTAGGTAGCCAATGCGTTTTTTGGCTTCTTCGGGGTTTTCAACAATGTCGAAACCGTCGATGCTAACGCTGCCTTCGGTTAGAGAAAGGTAGCCTGTCATAATGTTCATTATGGTACTTTTACCTGCACCGTTGGGGCCCAGAAAGCCTACAACTTCACCCTTTTGAATGCTAAAACTAACGTTATCTACCGCAAGGTGATTTCCGTAGCGTTTTGAAAGGGAGGATACTTCTATCATTTGAATTTCTCCTTAATAGAAAATTTTAAAACAAACTTAGCGCTAAAAACATTTTAACAAAAATAAATAGGCCTTTTGTAAACTGTAAATTAACATTTAAAAATTATACCACAAACCGCCCAAAATTGCAATAGTCCGAAAAGGCCGTCGGACGGTAAATTTTACCCTTCAAAAAACAAAAAACGAAACGGTTTTTGCCGTTTCGTGTGGGGTTTAGTCTTCGAGCAGACGGCCTAAAAACTCTGCCGCCGAAAGCAGAAGTTTAAGGTCGGACTCGGCTGCCTTTTGGCCGTTTTTGTCGGCTAGAATTACCGCTCCGCCAACATCTCCGCAAGAAATTATGGGGTAAACTGCCGCACAGGGAATGCCGTTTAGGGTAATTTGGGGCTTATCTCCCATATAGCGGGTGCGGCCCTTTAAAATGGCCAAAATTTCTTCGGTAACGGTGGCGCCAAAAAGTTCCTTTTTTAAGGGACCTGCGGCGGCTATAATATGGTCTTCGTCGCAAACCAAAACCGAAAAGTCGGTGGCTTTGGCAGCCGCTTCGACATAGTCTTCGGCAAAGGCGGTAAGCCCACCCACAGGGGAATACTTTTTAAAAATTACTTCGCCCGAAACGCCGGTATAAATTTCGAGCGGAGTGCCCTCGCGAATTCGCATAGTGCGCCTGATTTCTTTTGGTATAACAACTCTCCCTAAGTCGTCTATTCTACGAACTATACCTGTTGCTTTCATATATGAAAAACTCCTTTATTTGGTTGATAACATTTCTATTATCTGTAAACAAGGGAGTTTTATACTTTCATTATTTGTGTTTTCGGTTGTTTTCTGCTTCCTCGTATTTAGCATTATGCAGCTTAAGATAACCTTGACGTTCTTCAGTTAATAATTCTGCAGGCAATGAAAAATCATCTGACAAACCTAATCTCTTTATATCTGACACCGTCAAATCTTTTGAAATCTTTATTCTTCCGGTATTAGAATCAAAAGTTATCAAATATCTATCAAACAATTTATCGTGATTACAACACAGTAAGAGTCCGTTATTGTGGTCTATTTTTTCTACGACATCGCTTGTGGCTGACGACTTTATATGACTACCAATAAGCAATTCTTTATGCTCCATTCCACAAACAACACATTTGCCTTTCTGTTGTATAGTCAAATTGTGTTTAAATTTGGTTTGAAGTGAGCTATTTCGAACTATAGCAGAAACAATAACATTCCCGTATTCACCATACATAGAAACTAAATCTTTGGTCGAATTTATTATAAGTGCTCGTTCTTCTGTTGCAGCTTGTCTAAGTTCTATTTCTGTATACTCTTTGATAAAACCAAGTGCTTGGCTATTCTCGATTTTCTCTTCGTCAAACTTCAAACCAAATTTAGTATCTACAACTTCGAATAATTTACACAATTGTATTAAACTAGGTATCCTGTTAAATCCTGCATTGCTTTCTTCAGAGCCTTCTCCATAAATATTAGCAGACCAGCTAAAAAAGTCATCATAAAAACGTCTTAAGTTTCCAAAATAATAACCTTTTTCAGAAAGATAATCTTTTAATATCAGAAAAGGATATGATTCAAAAAATATTTGTCTAAATTTATCGTATAAATCCGTATGACAATTATTGATTTGCGCTTTTACCCTTAATATATTACTATCCCGAAAGCCATCATCGAACAAAAAAGATTTATCTTTCATAAGTTCAAACAACGCCTTACCATTAGGCGTTAGTTCCAATTTTATTGCACTGCCTACAGGATCACCCAGTTTTGCTATTCCTAAACCTATCATAAATTCCGTTGTCCATGCATATCCAAGCCCATCAGACGAATATACTGTGCGATTTCCATTTTTGTGTTTTAGCCCTGTTGTTCCTATCGAATATATGTAATTTAATATTCTTCCCACAGGAGCGGGACCTGAAAATAGATTTTTGAATTCTATATTTGCGGATTTAATATTATATTTCTGCATATCAGTTCCTCCTTTATTCATATGTATTAATTTTATCATAATATTATAAAAAAAGAAACTAAAATCATTTGAAAAATATTATTATGATTGTTTTTAGTGTAATTATATGTTGACATATGATTGAAAATAGTGTAATATAAAACGGGTGATGAATTTTGAACAAAGAAATGTTAGTAAACTATCTAAACGAGATATGGCCATATATTAGACTATCTGAAATATGTAAAGAATACAACATATCTTATCCCGAAAATATAATTGATTATAATAACTTACGAAATGTGATAAATGGAACTGCCCCCAATCGATTAAGCGAGGACAAGCTTTTATCTTTCTATAACTTTTTAATAAAAAATATCTTTCAAGAAAAATTCAAAATCAAAAGCAACGAATTAAACACGCAAAAAATTAAAGAAATAATACAAGATAAAACTTCAGAGATGATGTCTGAAATTTCGGAGGCATTAGAGCATGGATTTTCAAATAAACAATAATAGCGAAAATAAAATCCTTTTAGATAATGAAAAAAAAGAATCACGTATTGCAATACATTCTTTTCACAGGTATTATGGAAAACTAATACCTGCTATTCCTTCTGCTTTTATAAAAAAATACACTAACGAAGGTGATTTAATTTTTGATCCTTTTTCAGGCTCGGGTACAACAGCCGTTGAAAGTTTAAAGTCAAATCGTAATTTTTTAGGCGTGGAAATTAATCCTATTGCGCAAAAAATTGCAACTGTTAAAACCAGTCCATTAAAAGAAGAAACCTTAATTATCCTTAATAATCGACTATTGGAAATTATTAATGACAATAATTTTGACGTTTGTGAAAAGGATTTCCCTTATGTTCAAAATCGCGACCATTGGTTTAAAGATTTTGTTCAGAAGGATTTAATTCTATTAAAAAAATGCATTGATTATTTATTCGATAACGATATTGGAGAAAAAATAGAAAACAAAGAACAGTATAAAGATTTTTATCTTATGGTGATATCGGCAATACTTCGCAATGTAAGTAATGCCGATACCATGCATGTATTCCCTGGTATCAGTAAAAGAATGCGTCGCTTAGAAGAAGAGGGCAAAATACATATAGATGTCATCGCTTCTTTCGAGCGTGCTATAAAAAAGAGAGCAACTTACTATAATTATACAAACCATTGTTGCAAAGCAAATATTCTTCTGGGAGATAGCACAAAAATTGATTTATCGCAATATAAGGATCAAGTTGATTTAATAGTTACAAATCCGCCTTATATTTCATCTGTAAGATACATTGAAACACTAAAGCTTGAAATGTATTGGATGGAATATATCAAAAGTTCTGACGAGTATTCTTGTCTTGCTCATCAAATGCTGGGAAATGACCGTCTCCAAAAGAAAGAATATGAAACTATCGAACTTACTCCTTATGCCGAAATCAATTCTGTCATTAGCAATATGGAAACCATAGATAAAAAATCCGCTAAAATCATTAGCGAATTCTTTTTATCAATAGAAAAAGTCATCGAGAATATGAGTTTGGTTTTAAAATCCGGTGGCAAGGTTGTTATAAAAATATCGGATAGCAAAATTAAGAAAGTTAAAATTGAAACAGGAAAGTTTATGACTTTGATTGCTGAAAATTATGGGTTTGTATTGCACGATGTTTTTCTTGATGAAATAAATAATAATAGTCGCTCACTCACAACTGCAAGAAATACCTATAGTGACATTATAACAAATGACTATATTATCATTTGGGAGAAAAAGCAATGCTGCAATTAGACACTATTCGTTATATGGGGAATAAAAGCAAATTGTTGGAATTTATTATCCCTGAAATAAAAAAGGTTACGCCAAAAAACGGCATCGTTTGCGACTTAATGGCAGGTTCAAATGTTGTAAGTTATGCACTAAAAGAATTCTTTGCTGTATATACAAATGATATTCAAGAATACAGCTACACCATCAGCGATGCAGTAATTGTAAACCAAACCGAAACAATCAATTCTAAATCTGCAATAAGTGATTTACAAAGCGACATTATCGATAACAACAAAAATAAATTCTTTTCTTTCTTTGAAAAAACATACGCTAAGACATATTTTTCTTTAAAACAATGTTGTGATATTGATTCAATACGGTATGCCATAAGCAAAGTGGATAACCAGTATAGACGGTCATTATACCTTTTGGCTCTTATGAACGCAATGTGTATTGTTCAGTCTACCCCCGGACATTTTGCGCAATTTATGCCAAGTGAACACAAAAGAATTATACCTTTGCAAAAAATGGATTTGTATCAAGAATTCCTTAAAAAGTGTGATAAATACTCTGACATTTATCTATCATATACCCAAAACAAAGCTTTTTGTAAAGACTATAAGGAATTATTTAAATCAAAAGCATTAAAAAATGTAAATACGATTTACCTAGATTCGCCATATTCGCAAGAACAATACTCTAGATTTTATCATATATTAGAAACTGTTGTAAAATACGATAACCCTGTCGTTAATTTCAAGGCAAAATACAGAGAAAATCGTTTTATGAGTGGATTTTGCTATAAAAATAAAGTAGAAAAAGAATTTGTAAATATTTTGGATTTTTGCAAATCAAACAATGTTAATTTGGTTATAAGTTACTCAAATAAAGCAGTTTTACCAATAAACAAACTTGAAGACTTATGCAAACAATATTTCAAATGTGTTAATAGGCAAGATATAGCTTATAATCATTCTACACAAGGCAAAGGAAATCAAAAACTTTCAGAAGTTATAATTACTTGTTCGAACATATGAAAAGC
>JAEIGA010015436.1_pt1 | contig 11627 bp, 11 predicted proteins | sample 9270691 | NCBI WGS metagenome assembly JAEIGA01 (sample SAMN17057246, study PRJNA624740) | gut metagenome | biome: biome; isolation source: fecal sample | host: Bos grunniens | place: China: Xizang | collected 2019
CGTTACTTCCGTCGTGCACGAACGTGCAAATGCCGGTTCGGAAGTAAACGGCTGTTACGTGCGTATCGTGTTGGAAACGAGAAATTTCGAACATATTGCGCAAATTCGCCAAGCGTTGACGGATTTTGGGTTTAAAGTAATGGAATAAAGGAGAAAGGGTATGGAAATTAAGAAAGTATCCACGGAAAAGGCACCTGCGGCAATCGGGCCGTATTCCCAAGCGATTATTTGCGGAGATATGGTATTTACTTCGGGGCAAATCCCCATCAATCCCGCAAACGGCAACATCGAGGCAGTTACGATTGAAGAACAAGCCGAACAAGTAATGAAGAACCTGCAAGCGGTTTTAGAAGCGGCAGGAAGCGGCTTTGAAAAGGCAGTCAAGACAACCTGTTTCCTCGCGGATATGGGCGATTTTGCGGCGTTTAACGGCGTGTATGCAAAATATTTCACGACCAACCCCGCGCGTAGCTGCGTAGCAGTAAAAACGTTACCCAAAAACGTTTTGGTAGAGGTCGAAGTCATCGCAACAAAATAAATGATATAAGGAAGACCGCGCGTAAAGCAATTTACCGCGGTTTTTTAATACACGAAACAAAAAGCCCGTTGAGGAAATTCCTCAACGGGCTTTTCAAAGGTGTGTTACGTTTTCAAAAGATTAGTCGTTGTAAGGGCTGTCTTCGTCTTGTTTTTCTTCTTCAACAGCTTTCTTTACTTTTACCGCTTTTTCTTTCTTTGCCTTGGGCGCTTTTGCTTTTACGCCGTGGGTCTTGCGATAATTCTTGATAATCTTACGAGCAACGATACTTGCGATTGCAAATACGAGAACGAGCGCGATTACGATAGAACTGAACAACATTGCTACGTTGGTTTCGTCCGTTTCGTGGTCGTCCGTTTCAGGGGTTTCCACTTCTTCTTCCTCTTCTTGTGCTTGCGCTACAATCGTAATTTCGGAATATTGATAATCAGCAAATACCGTTTGGTTACCGTTTTCGGTGAATGCCAAGTACGCTACGCCTTCGCTGCGAGCCGCGCTGTCTGCGTACAAGTTGCCAACCTTATCGGTATCAAGCGACTTGTCATAAGCAAGGAAGCTTGCGCTGTCGTTGTAGGAGAAGATGCTTTCGAACATCGTTGCGCCTTCAACGTCTTTCTTTTCTTCAATCAACGCGGAGAAGTTGCCTTCAGCGTCGCCAGGGTTGTTGGTATCGAACATTACGTACGAAGCTGCGCTGTCCGTGGATTTGTTTACTACGTTTTCTTCTTCCACTCTCGAACCGCTCCAAACTTCCAAACGGTAGTTCTTTGCAAGGTCGCCGGTGTGGAGATAGAAGGTAACGGTTACCCACTTGCCATCGGTATCGTCAACCTTTGCCATCAACTGTTGTTCATTGTTTGCGAGGTAACGATAGGGAAGGGGTTTCGTAGCGTCGTCTTTGTTTTCTTTCGTGATATCTGCAAGGTTAAGAACGTTTACCTTCTTTGCCTTATCAACGTAGTAGTTGCCGTTGTCGTCGCCATAGAACGCGATTACGTTGCCATCGGCATCCTTTTCGCTGTAAGCGTGTTGCGCGCCGCCTTTTGCTACGACGAGGTTGTTGCCAACTTTTTCGTATGCGCTAAGGTTTGCGTAATAGAGGTCTTTGTTTTCCAAGTTCTTGTATTCCGTCCACTTGTCGTTTGCTTTGTACAAGCCGTTGCTTTGGAGGAGGAATGCTTTTTGCGTGCTGTTTTCTTCGGGGTCGCCCGTGCAGATGTTGCCGTCTTTATCGTACCAGTAAACGAGGTTGCTGCCGATAGAAAGGGTAGAGGAGTACGTCGTATCGTCCATATCTACAAGATATACGTACGCGCTTGCGTTTACTGCCTTTACACGTACGGAAACGACTGCGTAGCTGTTTGCCGCAACCGACTTGCTCTTACCGATAAAGCCGTAGGATTTTTCCATATCCTTATCGTTCCAGATAACGAGGGGTTGGCTTACGTCGTCACCGATTACGGAGTTCCATACGCCTGCCGCCGTCGTTTCGGTGGTTTGGCTTGCAAGCAATGCGCTGATGCTGCCTGCTACCGTAGGGTCGAAGTAGCTTTCGTCTTCTTCCGTACCAACGAAATAATCTTTATTTAACAAACCTGCGTTCGTATAGAGGTTGAAGTAGGTCTTTTCAATGTCGATTGCTTCGCCGTTGGGTTGGTTTACGTGATAGTTGTCGCTGTAAACGCCCGAGTAGTTTTGAAGATTTGCAAAGCCCGTTTCCAACGTCGTTTTGCCGTTGGTTTCAAGCTTAGATGCGGAGTCGAATCCAGCGTTGCCCGTTTCTTCGTCAGCGTCTTTGCCGGTAACGGTTACTTTCTTTGCATACGTACCGGTTTTAGCCGCTTCGTATTCGTCTTCGTTCATATAATATACTTCAAAGCCGGTGAATGCTGCGAAGCTAGGATAGAAGCTGTCGTCTTTCGCGCCCGTGATATCGGTAAGACCAAGGTTGAACGTAAGGGTGAACGAACCTTCCTTTTGGCCTGCAACATTCTCTTCATAAGCGTTTTCTACGAAGAAGAATACTTGTTGCCAACCGTCGAAGTAATCTTCGTCTTCGCCAACCTTAACGGGAGCGATGCTCGTCGTGTCGATAGAGGTGAAGGAGGTTTCCGTACCGTTATCGTTCAAAGTGATACCTGCGCCCGTGAAGCCGTTGATATCCGACGTCTTTACGAAGAAGGAAATAAGCATATAATCTTCGTAAACGTTTTCGTTTTGGTTATAGAAGCTGAAGCTCAACGCGTCTTTTGCCGTATAAGCAACGCCTTCCGTACTCAAAATCGTCAAAAGCTTTTGGTCGTTTGCAACGAAGGGGGTATCATCTTCGCTCTTAAGGTAATCTGCGTAAACTTGTTGAACGTATTTGTTCGTGTTTGCTGCGATTTCCGAAAGGGTGAACACGCCGTTGAGTTTATCGTTGGTCGTATCAAAACCGCCCTTGTTGAGGGTGGGAAGAACTTTGTCGTCGCCTTTTACCGAGGTGTAACCGTCTTCGCCCTTATATTTACCCGTCGTAGCGGTAATCTTGCTTGCGTCGAAACCGTCTAACACTTCAACGCTGTGCAAACCACCGTGGAAGTCTAACGCGAATTTTCTCGCTTCTCTCCAGTTCTTGGTAACGTTGCCTTGGTCATCCGTTTCTACTGCGTCCGCGTCGATAATCTTTTCTGCCTTTTCGGAAGCGAAACCAACGGTTGCTGCCGCGCCGAATTCTTCAAATTCTTTGTCCGTCTTCAAGGAAACGATTTCGCATTCGATATCGTCGAAGAACGCGTAACCGTTTACGAGGTCGCTTCTTTCTTCTTTCGTACCTTGGCCAAGACCGAGCACTACGTTAAAGGTCGTATCCGTGTAGGAGGATGCGGTGAGGTAGAAGGAATATTGTACCCAACCGTTGTTTTCGTTGTTGGGGTTGATGTTTTCCGTGTTGATGTTCTTTACTTCGAACGCGGGCAAGGATTTGCCGCCGACGGAATGCGTAACGCGGATGTACGCGCCTTTCGCGATTGCATCTTGGGTTGCGCCGCTGGAAGAGGACGCTTTCAAATCCGCCGTTTTTACCCATACGGAGAATTCTGCTGCCGCGCCTGCGGGTACGGTAACGGTGGAAGTGGACGTGAATTTCTGCGCGGAGCCGATCGTCTTGTTCGTGGACGTGCTGCTGATGGCAGGGTTTTCGTTGTGAATCATCAATACGTTGGTATCTGCTGCTTCACCGTCTTCTTTTTCATCCGCCGCATAGTGCGTACCAGGGTTGACGGAAGGGATATCTTCCCCGTCAATATTGAAAGCTTCGTAAAAATCTTTCAATTCGGTTGCAATCTTGCTCTTCTTGTCGGAGTTTTGTTCTTTCCAGTATTCGTAGTATGCGAGCTTATCGCCTACGGAAAAGTTTTTCCATTGCTTTTTCGCTTCTTCTACGCTGATTTCCACGTTCTTATCCGAGCGGAGCAGTTTGTCCCACGCATCTTTGCTGGTATCGAGGATACCGCTCTTCGATTGAGAAGAGGGCGCGGAGTGACCGCCGACGGAATCGGTACTAGCCGAACCCCAACCGGTAACGGACGTTACGAGGGGGTTAAGCCCTTTCTTGGTGTCCGCCGTTTTGAAGTTGGCGTTCTTGATAAGGCCGGTATCGTTGACCGACGTACTGGTATCTTCTTCCGTAGAGGAGGAAGAGGTATCGGTTGCGTTGGATTTGCCGCACGAAGCAACTGCCGCGCAGGACGTTACCATGAAAACCGATAAGAGGAGGGCAAGGAAGTTCTTCTTGCTTTTGTTGTAACTCTTTTTCATATAACCACCTTTGGTTTTTTGATTTTCTTTGTTTGGTGACAAGTGTTTGCCGCTGGAACGGCGCTTAGACTTGCACTATACTATTTTAATACAAATTTCCGTCCTTGGCAAGCATTTATGCCTTAAAAAGAAAGAAAAAATTTAATAAAAAGTGTTTTTTTGCTTATAATATTGTAAAAAGGAGAAAAAAGAAGGTGGAAGAGGCAAAAAAAGGAAAGGTTACGGCGGTGAGCTGCGGGGTTGCCGTCGGTGCGGCGAACAGCTTATTCGGGGGCGGCGGCGGAATGATAGCCGTTCCGTTGTTGCAAAAAACGGGCTTGGACGAAAAGCGGGCGCACGCCACCGCCATTTTGGTGATATTGCCCATTTCGCTCGTGTCCTTTTTCATTTACGCCTTTCGCGGTTTTTGCGATTTTCAGGTGCTGATCCCGACGGCAATCGGGGTGTTTTTTGGCGGCGCGTTAGGCGCGAAACTCTTAAACAAGCTACCCGTAAAAGCGGTGAATTTATCTTTTGCCGTTTTACAGTTTTTCGCAGGGGTATTTTTGTTCTTTTTTCGATAAAAGAAGGGGGCAGGTACGAGATGAACGCGGAATGATAGTAGAATGAAAGGCTATCAATGAAACCACAATTCCGAATTTCGAATTCCGCATTTTTTCAAAGGGGGGGCAAATGTCGTTTTATTTATACTTAATTTTAGGCTTTTTAGGTGGTATCCCTGCGGGGATGGGGATGGGCGGCGGTACGGTGACGATTCCCTTGCTCGTTTTGGTGGGCGGCGTGGGACAAAAAATCGCACAATGCGCCAACCTGTTTTCCTTTTTACCCATGAGCGTAGGGGCGTTAAAAACGCACGCGGAGAACGGGCTGATACAAAAAGAAGGGATTTTGTGGGTGATAATCCCTGCGTTGCTTCTTTCCGTTTTGGGCGCGTCGCTTGCCGCTTCGCTCTCTTCCGAAGTGCTGAAAAAGGGTTTTGGTGCGTTTTTGGTGGGCTTGTCTTTCGTAGGATTTTATCGTGCGTTGCACGAAAAACGAGGGGATTGAAGTTGACAAACACGGGCGGGTTGTAGTATAATCCTCTTGTGAGGATAAAAGATTATGCGTTATAAATATATACTGTTCGATTTAGACGGAACGCTTACCCATTCCCACCCAGGGATATACGGGTGTATTCGTTACGCGTTAGAACAAATGGGCGAACCCGCCCCGAAAGAAGAATTTTTAAGACAATGCGTCGGGCCTAGCTTGATGTATTCCTTTACCACCTTTTTCAAAATGAGTGAGGAGCGGGCAAGGGAAGCGACGGCAAAATACCGAGAGCGGTATTCGGTCGTCGGTTGGCAGGAAAACGAGCCGATTGACGGCGCGATCGCCTGCTTACAAGCCCTGCAAAAGCGTGGGTACATTTTGGCGATGGCGACTTCGAAACCCAAGATTTACGCGGACAAAATCGCCGATAAATTCGGCTTTACCCCCTATTTAACGGCGCGCGTCGGTTGTGGGATCGACGGCAGCTTGCCGACCAAGGCGGCGGTCATTCGCGAGGCAATGCGGCAACTGGGCGCAACCCCTGAAGAATGTTTGATGGTCGGGGATACCAAATACGACGCAGAGGGTGCAAAAGAAGAGGGAGTAGATTGCGCGCTTTTGCGTGTCGGCTATGCGCAGGAAGGGGAAATCGAAGCTTGCAACCCTGCATATGCTTTCGACGACTTTGACGGCTTGACGGAATTTTTGTTAAAAGAGTAAAAAATGAAAATAAATCACAAAAACGAGGAGAAAATCACACCTCGTTTTTTCTTTTACACGCTGGGGAAAGGGATAGAGGTTGACAAATATTTTATCTATATAGTAACACACGCATGGTGCCTCTTATTTTCCTTGTCAAAATGTCTAAAAAATCCGTCGTAAAATATCCAAAATAAGAAAAAAATGAAAAAAGTGAAAAAAATTTTCAAAAAGGGTATTTACAAACGGGAATTTATGTGGTAAACTATGGGAAAAATCAAAATGGGGGCGTTCGAGAGAAAAGCGGAAAATCTTTTTTCGAGAAAGCCTTATCCAAAAAACGAAAAACAAAAAGGCAACAAAGCAACGCAAGGTTGTGCAACCGCAAAGCGGTATTGAGGTATAAAAAAGTGGAAAAGATTGGTATCATTGATCTTGGTTCGAATACGGCTCGTTTGGTAATCGTGGACATGTTCACGGACGGACATTTCATGGTCGTAGATGAGTTAAAAGAGAGTGTTCGTCTCGGTCAGGACATGGACAGAGACGGATTTTTGAAACCGCAAAGAATTGCGGAAACGATTAAAACGTTAAAAATGTTCAAACGCCTTTGCGATACGAGCGGCGTGGATAGAATTATTGCAGTTGGTACGGCGGCGGTTCGTCGTGCGAAAAACCAACGTTCTTTCTTGGACGAAATCCAGGTAAGCTGCAATATCACCATTCGCGTATTGTCCGAAGAGGAAGAAGCATTCCTTGTGTATCGCGGCGTTATCAACTCGATGGATATCCCCAAAGGGCTTATCCTCGAAATCGGCGGCGGCAGCGCAAAAATTATTTATTACAACCGTAGAAACGTACTTGGTTACGCAAACCTGCCTTTCGGCGCGGTAACCCTCACCGATTTGTTCGCAAGCGACGCAACCCCTGAAGAAGCGGCGCAACACATTGAAGAATTCTTCACCGAACAATTAAAGAAATTGCCTTGGTTGCAAGAAATCGATCCCGAAACGCAAATGATCGGCGTTGGCGGCTCTTTCCGTAACCTTTTCAAAATCAGCAAACTCGTTCGCAAATATCCTTTGGATATGGCACACAATTATAAAATCGCGACGGAAGACTTTACGGGCATTTACAATATGCTCAAAGCGTTGGACGTTGATAAGCGTAAAAAGATTAAAGGCTTGTCTCCCGCGCGCGCAGACATTATGCCTGCGGCAATGGCAATCGTCAAATCTTTCGTTACGTATATGAATATTGACGGCTTTACCATTGGCGGCAGTGGTCTTCGCGAAGGCTTGATGGTCAACCAAGCTTTGCCTATCACCGTAGAAAAACCCATTTCCGACGTTTTGGGTTACTCCTTGGATAGACTGGTAAAATACTACGGTTGCGATCCGAAACACGTAGAACACGTTATGCAGCTTTCCGTACAGCTCTTCAAGCAACTCCGTGTATTGCACAAGTTCCCTCGTCAATACCTCAAAGTATTAAAAATCGCGGCGAGCTTGCACGATTGCGGTATGCGTGTACGCTATTACGGCCACGCAAAGCATAGCTGGTACGTTATTTTGAATTCGTCTATCTATGGTGCAACGCATCGAGAAATCGTGTTGGCGGCGTTCGTGGCAGGTTGTCATAACCGCGAAGACGTGCCCATGATCGAATGGCAAAAATATAAAGATATCGTCACCGAAGAAGATTTGGACGCAGTGAAAAAGCTGGGCGTGTTGCTCCGTATTGCAGAGAGCTTGGACAGAACGCATTGCGGCTTGGTAACGGGTGTAAATTGCGACGTCTTAGGGGATTCGGTAATCATGAAAACCATTCTCACGGGTGACGCGGCGTTGGAAATCCGCGATGCCGAAATGGCAAATCCCGAATTTAAAAAGGCATTCAAGAAGAACTTGGAAATTTTGTAAGCAGTGAAAACCGCTCTTCGCCTTATCCAAAGGAGAACGGGCGGTTCTTTTCGTATATGGAATGGATTTTAGCAAGCGCTTCTCCGCGGCGCAAAGAACTGTTTGCGGAGCTTGTACCACAATTTGACATTATCCCCGCCCAGGGCGAAGAAAAAGTGGAAAAGGGGCTCAGCCCCGAACAACTCGTCCAAGCCTTGGCAAAACAAAAGGCGTTGGAAGTGGCAGGTATGCCTTGCGCGCAGGGGAAATTTGTACTTGGCGCGGATACGGTAGTGGCATTAGACTACGAAGTGCTTGGAAAACCCAAGGATGAAACGGACGCAAAACGAATGCTGACGGCACTCTCGGGGCGTAGCCACGACGTCTATACGGGCGTGTGTATCGCGTATGCGGATGCCGAGGGTAACCAAGCGACGCGCGTAGAGGCGGCACGGACGGAAGTTGTGTTTGAAACGCTGTCGAAAGAACAAATCGATAAGTACGTAGCCAGCGGTTCACCCATGGACAAAGCAGGGGCGTACGGTATCCAAGACGGCGGTTTGGTAAAGGAAATCAACGGGAGTTATTCCAACGTAGTAGGCTTGCCTATGGAATTATTGGAAAGGTTGATTAAAGAGATTTTGACGGGGGCATGTACGCGTTGAACCCGTTTTTGGTAGGATGAAGGCAAAGGAGAGGCGATCATGATAAAACTTGCAATAGACCTCGGTTCGTCCATGACGAAGATATATCGCGCGGATACCAACAGCGGTGTGGTACTCGCCGAGCCCTCTTGCGTCGCGGTGGTGGAAAACGAGGAGATAAAAGCAATCGGGAAAGACGCAAAAAACCTAATCGGGAAAACTGCGGAGTTCACGAATATCGTCTATCCCATTTACGAGGGCGAAATCGTCAATATGCGTTTGGCGACGGCGATGGTAAAGGAATTTTTATCCCGTATCGGGCTGAAATCATCCGCCATCAAACGCGCGCAAGTACTGATATGCGTACCCTGCGGCATTTCCGACCGTTCCTTGACGGAGTATATGAATTTGGTTGAGGATTGCGGCTTAAAGAAAGTTTGGTTTGTAGAACAGCCGTACTTGGCAGCTTTGGGCGCAGGCGCGGTGTTGACGGAGGTCGATCCCGTATTCTGTTTGGATATCGGCGGCGGCGTATCCAACGCGGCGGTCGTTTCGGGCGGCGGAATTTTGGCTGGTATTTCCATGAATATCGGCGGCAACAACATGGACGCGAATATTATCGGCCGTTTGGCGGACGCAAATAAATTGCTCGTCGGCGCGTTGACTGCGGAAAAAATTAAAAACGAAATCGGTTCTCTTTCGCCTAGCGCGCTTGGTACGATGGTAGCGGAGGGCAGCTCTACCGTTACTTGTCAGCCGGCGGCGGCATCCATTCAGGCGGCGGAAATCACCGATTGCATACGCGTGTATATCAATAAAGTAATCGAATACACGACGGAGGTTTTGCGCACCTTGCCTGCCGAGGTCGCGGCAATCGTCAACCGCAACGGCGTGTGCTTGTCGGGTGGGATTATGAAAATCCCTTACGTACCGCAATATATCGGCTCGAAGCTGGGTATGCGGTTCCGTGTTTGTGAAGAGCCGCAATTTGCCACCGTGCTCGGCGGCGGCGTACTGCTTCGTGACGGGGAAGCGTTGAACCGTTATGCGAAAATTTTGGATAGCTAACACTTCTTTTTCATAGATATCGAATATATAGCAAGGAAAAACGTCGCTTTGGGCGGCGTTTTTTCTTGGTTTTTTTCGGGTGGTCAACACCTTTATTTATAAAGGTGTTGCGGGTGGTAGCACAAAAAAAATTACAAAAAACCCAAAAAATTTTTAAAAAACCTATTGACAAATGAAAATTTTTTGTTATAATAAAGGTACAAAGATGAAAGAACGAAACAAAAAATGTTTCAATCTTTCAATAAAATGGAGAGAAAAAACCGATGAACAGTTAAAGTTCAGCCGACAGGGGTCGGCAAAGAGCCGTAGGGATACGGCGAAAAATAAAGTATCAGGAGGGTACGAAAAGTGATGATTCCTGCTTATTTGGGGGCGAAAGCCTAAAAGAAGAAAGAAGAAAAACTCCTAACAACAGAAAAGACTCGGAAAACGGTTGCTGCTAACGATAGGCAGTAAGAAGGAGGTACAATATGAAAGGTACAACTTCGAAAGGAGAACCGACGTACACGTAATCGCCGATGAGAAGTCGGCAATCGTCAGAGTAAAGTGAAAGGAGGTACACGAAAATGATTCTTTTCAGCACTTCAAAACGGTACTTTCACAAAGAAGATAAAGCGAGGTAACAGTCCGATGAACGAAATAAGTGAGGGCGTTAGAAAATAAACGAGTAACCCGAGAGAATAAGCGGCGAAAAGGCGTCGCGCGCAACGTATGCTTGCAAACAACGGGCGAAAGGAAAGCGAAACGCTCGTAAAACTGAATAAGGATAAAACACCTCCGTTTGCAAAAACGGAGGTTTAATTTTTTTTTGTAAAATTTTTGAAAATTTCCTCTTGACAAACGGCACCGACAGTGATATAATTATCATACTATAATTTTGATGGAGGACTTCATTATGAAGAAATTGTTGGTTTTGATTATGGCGTTGTCCGCAGTATTCTGCTTTGCTGGTTGCGAAGATGGCAAATGTGACGATTGCAAGACGAAAGAAAACGTATCGGTTGTTGAAATTAAAGGTGAAGACGTAGAACTTTGCCCCAGCTGCGCTGCAAAGAGAGCGGCTAACAACGTTATCGACGGTATTCTTGGTTAATAATTAGAAAGACAGCACATAAAACGGACGGAGTAAAAACTCCGTCCGTTTTCCTTATGCCCAAATTTAAATTCGTTTGATTTTTACGTTCCCGCACAGCACGTCGGAATAGGAATAAGAGGTTTTTCCTAAAAAGTCCTTATCGTCGGGTTGTACGGTGAAAAGGGCAGGGTATATCCCCGAAAGCACCCCTGAAAAGCTCATGCTCTTGTTTCTACCGAGGTTAATTTTTACGGCTACACGTTGCGCGGAGCAGTCCTTTACCATTTGTTTGACGTCCTTGATGTTTTTTGTTGGCTTAATCATAAAAACAGTATACCCCAAACAGCGAAAAAAGATACCTAAAAAGGGGAAAATTTCCAAATTCCGTTCTAAAAAAGCACGAAACGCGCATACGATAGAAAGACGAACAACGCATAGACAAGGAGGGTTACAATGTCAGTAAAACCACGGTTTGATACTTATCGTTACGTAGGAGAAATATGCCGTTTGCGCGGTCAATCGGTGGTAGAATGCCGCCTGCCGGGCAGCGAGATAAGCAGTATTTTGGCGGTGTACGCAAAGGCAATCCCTGCGGATACCGTTTGCGCGGACGGCGAAGCGAGGTACAGCGGTCGGCTGTTGCTTTCCGTGGCGTACGAAGACGGAGATAAAAAAGTTTGCCGTATCGAACGGGGCGCGGAGTTTTTCCATAAAGTAGAGGGTGCGTTGCTTTCGCCGTCCTGCTTTGCAAAAACTGCCTTCACCAGCGAAAACGTCAACTGGCGCAGGGAGGGTTCGGGGGTATATATTTCCGTAGTCGTTGGCGCGGACGTAGCCGTTTTTGGCAGCAAGCAAATGGAATATTTATCGGA
>JAEIGA010015437.1_pt1 | contig 11626 bp, 6 predicted proteins | sample 9270691 | NCBI WGS metagenome assembly JAEIGA01 (sample SAMN17057246, study PRJNA624740) | gut metagenome | biome: biome; isolation source: fecal sample | host: Bos grunniens | place: China: Xizang | collected 2019
GCTGTTGAAAAAAGTTCGTCAAGGCCTACGTATCGTGCCAAATACTCCTGTTCGTCGGCAACTGTAAGTCTATTACGGTTATTATAAACAATCTCCATCCCGAATGATAAAGCGCGCTTTGCAACGGCTTTTCCAATGCGTCCCATACCTAAGATACCCAAACGTTTGCCGCTTAACGATGTTCCAAGATTTTTCATTATGCCTTTGACATAATTACCCTTGCGCTGTAACTTGTCAAAAGAGGTAATTCCTCGCATAACATCAATCATAAGCCCCACTGCAATATCTGCAGTGGGTGCTGTAACCGGGTCGGGGGTGTTTGCTATTGTAACACCGTGCGTTGTAGCCTCGACAACATCTATATTGTCGTATCCAACAGCAAAATTTGCTACTATCTTAAGTTTATGTGCAGCATCGAGCAGACGCTTGTCTACAGGAAAATTCCACATCGAGAGAAGCGCATCGTAATCTCCTATAACATCGAGTACTTCGTCATAAGTAAAGCTCTCGACCCCGAGTGGAGGCATTGTAACCTCAAATTCTTTAAGAATCTCGCGGTAGAGTTCACCGAATATATTATATGTTATGAGTACTTTTGGCTTCATTTTTATGTAAATCAGTTAGCTGCCAGATATGCGTCGAGAGTCTTCATCGCCTCGAACATAGCATCATCGACATCTTTACGTGCTGGTGCCAATGGCAGACGAAGATTATTGCCCATCTTACCCTGATGCGCAAGAAGTGATTTTACTCCGGCAGGATTGCCATCGGCGAAAAGAAGTGTGCACACCTGTGAGAAAGCCTCGTCGAGTTGCTTAGCCTCATCGTGCTTACCTTCCATTGCAAGGTGTGTCATACGTGTAAAGGCTGCGGGGTAGGCATTTCCGAATACTGTTACAGCACCTACTCCACCTATTTTGATAATATCGCACACAAGACCATCGTCACCTGAGAGAACATCGAAACCCTCGGGAGCACGATCGGCAATCTCTTTAATCTGGGCAAGATTTCCCGATGCCTCTTTTACTCCTGCGATATTGGGACACTCGGTAGCAAGACGTATAACTGTATCGGGCAACATATTTACTCCTGTACGGCCGGGAACGTTATACATATAAATAGGAAGCGGTGTCGCCGCTGCCAATGCACGATAGTGACGGTAAAGTCCCTCTTGGTTGGGTTTATTGTAGAAGGGTGTCACCGATAAAATAGCATCAACACCTGTAAAATCCTCGGTTAATAACTCATTTATCACAGCCTGTGTGCAGTTACCTCCTACTCCCAAGAGAATAGGCATACGACCCGCAACTTTATCTATGACGCGCTTTCGAACGTTGCGTTTCTCTTCGAGGTTTAATGTAGGTGTCTCTGCTGTTGTACCAAGAACACATAGAAAATCGGTTCCGGCATCAATCTGTGTTTGTACTAAATTGTCGAGTGCTACATAATCAACTTCACCCATCTCTGTAAAGGGGGTAACAAGAGCTACTCCCATTCCTGTTAATCTTCTTCGCGTCATAAAATTAAGAGTATATTTGTGTGATTCTTTTTACGCAGTATTTAATATTTTCAATTAACACCGCACTTTTTTAATTTTGCTGACAAATTTACATCATTTTTTGCCAACTATTGTCATTTTCGTTGATAAATATTTTAATTCTATAATAATTTATTATTTATTTAACATATTAAGGAACTCATTTTCGTCAACTAAGCGCACACCTAATTTTTGTGCTTTCTCGAGTTTGCTTGGTCCCATATTCTCCCCTGCAAGAATAAAACTCGTTGATTTACTTACACTTCCGACATTTTTACCTCCATTTTTTTCTATCATATCCTTGTATTCGTCACGCGAATGAAGAGAGAACACTCCGCTGATTACTATGCTTTGTCCTTTGAGAAGTTGTGTGCGCCCTTGCAGAACTTCGCCATCGAGCACGAATTTCACTCCTGCAGTGCGCAGTCTCTCTACAAGGTTGCGGTTCGATTCAACGGCAAAGAACTGAAGCACAGCTGTTGCTATGCGCTCGCCTATCTCATCAACCTCGGTGAGTTGCTCCATAGTCGCTGACATAAGAGCATCTATATTATGAAAAGCTCGTGCAAGACGTTTGGCAACAGTGACACCGACGAAACGTATACCAAGAGCAAAGAGCACACGTTCAAATGGCACTGCAAGCGACGATGCAATTCCCGAAACAATATTTTCGGCCGATTTTACACCCATACGCGGCAAGAACATCAGGTCGGATGAATCAATGGTATAGAGGTCGGCAACATCCTTCAGCAACCCCAAAGCAAAAAGCATCTCAATTGTCTCGGGGCCCAATGAGTCTATGTTCATTGCTTCACGAGAAACGAAATGTTCTATTTTTCCTTTGAGTTGAGGTGGGCAGTTTGTGGTATTGGGACAGTAGTGAGCTGCTTCACCCTCGACACGAATCAAAGGGGTACCACACTCGGGACAGTTCTTCACGAACTGCACTTTATCGCCAACGAGCAGACGTGAGTCGAGGTCGACACCTGTTATCTTGGGAATAATCTCACCACCCTTCTCGACATAAACAAAATCGCCAATATGAAGGTCGAGTTTCTCTATTATATCGGCATTATGCAATGAAGCTCGCTTAACTATCGTTCCCGATAGCTGCACGGGGTCGAGATTGGCAACAGGAGTAACTACACCGGTGCGTCCCACCTGATAGGTCACCTCGTTAAGTCGTGTGACTGCGCGCTCGGCCTGGAACTTATAGGCTATTGCCCAACGAGGTGATTTTGCAGTATATCCCAAATGACGTTGCTGACGCAGAGAGTCCACTTTCAGCACAATGCCATCGGTGGCAACGGGAAGTGTCTTGCGCAGGGTGTCCATACGGTCGATATATTCAAAAATCTCTTCAAGGGTCTTACATCGGCACATCGTATCGGCGACTTTGAACCCCCACGACGCAGCAGCCTGCAGATTATCGTAATGACCATCGGCCGGCAGTTCCTCGCCAAGAAGATAGTAAAGGTAGGCATCGAGACAACGCTGCGCCACCACCGAAGAGTCTTGCAATTTAAGTGTTCCCGAGGCTGCATTACGAGGATTGGCAAAAAGAGCTTCGCCTTGCGATGCACGCTCTGTGTTTAGCCGTTCGAACACATTCCAGGGCATAAGCACCTCGCCACGAATCTCAAATTCTTGTGGGTAGCCGCTGCCTTTAAGCACTAAAGGAATGGTGCGTATTGTTCTTACATTTGCAGTGACATCATCGCCCTTTTCACCATCGCCACGCGTTACAGCCTGAACCAATTTTCCATCGACATAGGTAAGAGAGATAGATGTTCCGTCAAATTTAAGTTCGCAACAGATTTCAAAATCTTCGTTCAAGGCTCGTCGGACGCGCTCATAAAACTCGGCTACCTCACTTTTTGAGTAGGTATTTCCAAGTGAAAGCATTGGGTATTTATGTGCGACTTGTCGAAACTCTTTTGTTATATCACTTCCCACACGTTGCGTTGGCGAATTGGCATCATACAAATGAGGATTAGCCTCCTCCAATTGCTGCAATTCGCGCAAAAGGGAGTCGAATTCAAAATCGCTTATTGTGGGGTTGTTCAGTACATAATAGTTATAATTATGCTGATGTAACTGCTCGCGCAGCTCGCTTATTCTCTCTTCGGGGGTCATATCGCCTCAAAATTTGGTTTATAGGTATTCTAAAAACAGCGCTAAGATACAAAAATATCGCGAAACTTTGCTTAAAAACATCGGCTGCAACAAAGTTTTTTGTTGCAGCCGCTTATAAACAAGAAATTCTTTTTACCAGGTACTATTAGAAATTGCTCCAGGTGTATGTCACCAACAACAATTGCTGCTTGTAGATAGTTGTGAACTTACCCGAAATATTATAGGTAGCACCAACACTCTTGTCGGCTTTCACATAGCCTGTACCCATATTCGAGAATCCGGCCGACTCCAAAGAGGCACAATATGCGTTCCACACCTGCTCATCTACCTGATAAACAAAAGTTGTTGCATTTCCGGTCTGAAGGTAACCCATTGCAGTCTGATTGAAAGCGGGGAAAGCCTTCATAACAGGCGCCAAACTCTCTTGCTGCTGTGCTGTAAGTGTGGTCATTGTATAACCATTCTTTACAAAGCTGCTGTTAATAGACTTTGCGGTGCTGCAAGATGTTGTAACAAATGCAGCGAACATCATAAGAGCAACTACCGAGAGTGCAAAAAATCTTTTCATAATTGTATTAAATTTAGTTTGTTATAGCAATATACGTTTTTCATCTGCGAAGATAAGCATTTTTTACTAAAGGACAGCAATATGTTGTTTAATTTTATCCAAAAAAACATTTATAGAAATCTACACGCTATTGCAGGGGTACACTCTCGTTACTCCTTGCCTGTGCTATCTGTTCTAAAAGTTCCATAGGTATACCCTGGATAGGCTCATTGTTAGCAGCCTGCTCTTCGTTACGTTTTATTGCTTCGAGTATCTTCTTGGCAAACGGATAACTGCTGTTTTCGAGCATAGTCTTTAAATCAAGAGCCTGCGCTTGGAACAACTGCATTAAGAAATCATTAGCCAACATCTGATAGGCCGGAGTGTTATACCCTTCGCTGAGAGTAAGGTCAAACTCACTGTTACGCACTTTCTGAGGCGAGTACCAACGCGACTCATCGGCATATTCGCGACCTGCAATATCGAGATAACGCTCATCGGTATAGTATTGTTGTATCATCTTCAATAATTTGGTATCGCGACGACGACGAAATGCGCGGAACCCATCGAATAATCCTCTTAGGTTTAACGACGAGTTCTGCACCTGCTGTGCATAAAGGCTTGCCGGTGTACCGGCTTTAGGTGCCTGTCCCTGCATTGCCGAATTTACTCCCGATATTTCGTTGATGAGACGCAGTTGCAGATTCAACAATTCAAAATCTCCGGCTACGGCTGCGCCACTGTTATATTGCCGTACAACCCCGTCGATACTCTGTCCCGGCTTCAACCTCACGAATAATACTCCGTTATACCGCACATATTCGTCAATCACCTCTTCGCGAGACATACTCTCGAAAGCCTCATCATCGACGACAAGAACACCTTTCGACGACGTTCCACGAATAAAATCGATAAGAGTAGCTGTTCGGTTTATTGCTCGTTGCTGGTCGATGAATTGTTCGACAAAATTGCCTAAACGTCCCTGTATCATTGGATAAAGATGAAGCACATAATTATGCTCACCGTGCCAATAGGGGCTGCGTCCCTCTTGCAGGACATCGCCCATAGGCGACATATAACGATAATACCAATAGCGTTCAATGGCAAAATCGTACTCCACCCCAAGAAAATCATCATCAGCCACCCCACTCTGCTGTGCCTCTTCACGACGTCTGCGGTTGGTCTCTTCGAGTAATAGTCGACTATCTTCGTTATATGGCAGATAACCCCAGGTTCCGTGCAGCGTATCGTTCCAACGATAGCTGTCGCGCGACTCTAACTTCCAACCAAGTATTACGCGACAAAGGTCAGCGCGCGATGGAGAATAAAATGTCAACGCTTGCGTCTCGTCGCCCTGCATTGCACGACTATCGAGATAGCGATTCTCGACCTCTCCATAAATATCCTTTATAAATCTCTTTTTCTCGAGAGTATCGCCAAAATGAGCAAGAACATCGTCCAACGACATATCGAAAAGTTCTCCCACACAGGTTAAATCCCACATACGCACATCCTCGAGATTGGTATTGAAAAAGAGACGGGATGGATTGACACCATAGACCCAGACATCGCGTTTATCTTTCGAGGCATTAACACCATACTCGATGCGCTGTGCTATCATCCCTCCGTTGAGCAGCATACGCATAGAATCAGAGTCGAGTTCTTCGAGTTCATTAATGTCATGCACATACTCCACTGCAATAGACATCATCTCACCTAACGTCGATTCCCGGCTATCGCGTGCCACACAGATAGGACGCATAAGATTCTGTCGCAACTGACCGTCGATATTACTGAGTATAGGCGCAATCATATTGTTCTTCAGCGGCACCTTTCCATTTTTCTTTATAAGGTCGCCCTCGGTTATATAAGCCGACGAATCGGGGTCACGAACATAGTCGCCCCATTGGTCACCGTAACTATACATAAGGCTCCGTCGCAGTTTGCGACGGGCCTCTTCGAGGGAGTTCCAACAAGCTGCACACTCTTCAAGGAAATCGATAGCCGAGCCTTTCTCGGTATCATCACATCTCTTCTCCCCGGCTGGAGTAGGCTTTACTTTACGATTAAGGAACTTGTTCATATTAAATAATTTTCATTTGTTTTACTATTACAATTGAATTAGAAGCTCTTTAAATTTATATCGTCAAGTTTTTATAGAGCAAAAATTGGATGTTTATTTATATTTTAAGGGCGCATAGCGGGCTATGTAACCACAAAAAAGAAACAAACAGGCATTTTTGAATATAAAAAACGACGAAACCGTCAGCTTCTATATGAATATTTTTTTAGAAATTTAAACAGTTTCTTATTTGCCAATTGACTTTTTCTGAGCCTCTTCTATCTTTCTTGATAGCTCTTTAAGTCTCTCGGCAACTTCGTCCAATGGTTCAACTACATTCGTTTCATCGTTACGGGTTACCTCGCTCTTTTGTTTTCTCTTTCGACGTTTAGTTTTTTGTTGCTCTTCATTATATCTCAAGAAATCGCGCTCAGAGCCAACACCATACCTATCATTATGCTCAGCTGCAATCTCTTCGGCACTGCGACCACCACCGTAGTACTGATATTCAGGGAGTGAATAATAGGGAACCTCTGACACTATACCTCTCTCCCTCTCGGCCTCGCGAAGGGTCTTGGCATTATTCTCGCGAGGAGTATTCAGCAACACCTCTTTTATGAGGTCGATAGGACCTCCAAGAAAAGCTTTTAGTTCCGATGTTTTCTTTGCATAGTTGCGCAACGATTCACCGTTGTCGTCGTACCATCTTGGCTTTATATTCCAATCAATAAAACTCTCGGCATCGGGATAACGTTTTAAGAAATCATCGGCAGAGACACCATATTTCATTTTAAACTCCTCCCAATGTTCTTTGGCTACATTATCTTTGGAAGCAAATTGCGGTTCACCCCATCTATTAAAATTCCCGCGAGCCATATTGTAGGCAATATTTGCTTTACTTATTGTATTATATTTGCTGACAGGTTTCACCACGGCACCCTCCACATCTTGAATAACGTGCTGCATTGTATAATAGAGTTCATCCTTGAACAAAGGGTCGAGAAAGCCTTTCTTATCGACAAGGAGGCGTTTATTCTCAACATCGTAAATAGCATAACGTCCTTTTAATTCGCAGAAAGTCACAGGCATCTCGGCAATCTCGGGATAGGCCTTAAACAGAGCCCAATCGTACATAATATCGTTAATCTTAGCCGAGGAGTCGTAATCATCGGCTATCTTGCGAGCGCGCTCGAGAAAACCCTCCTCTTCGTTAGTGCGTTCATCTGCCGGTTTGTTTTTCAGTTCGTTATAATAATGTGCCAATCCCTGGTTTTTCAAACGAAGTGTTCGATAGACATAATCGTAGACTTTTACTTTGTCTATGACATCTACTGTATTCATAAACCATTTACCCGAGTCTTCCTGTCTCCTCCACCCGGTTAGTTCATCAACATTATCATTATTCCAGTAATTCAACTTTTTTTGAGCATCTTCATATCTGTTCGTAATAAAATAAGGCAGTTTACCCATTCGTTCAAGACCTTTGAGACCATAATCGCGGTATCTGAATTGGTCAAAATCTACATCGCCATACATTCGGCGCTTGAAATCGTGGAATCCTGGATGTAGGCCGTCGAGATTGGGGTCATCTTTCATATCCCTGATATAGCGTCTGAAAGCCACACCCTCGTCATTATACCCTCCGTCGCGACGCGATGCTGTTTCAAAGGGACGAAACGCTGCGCTGCGATAGCTGTCATAGGAACGACGCTTAGCCATAGCATCGTGGTGACGACGTATGAGCGATAGGATATCCGATTCACTTAGTTCGCCCTTGTAAATATTGTAGCGTTGCAGCATCTCGCGCACAAAATCACAGAAACGTCTGATGATATTGCGTTGTTCCGGAGTATTTTCGACACGCTCGGTAAGAATGGCAAGATACTCATCGGCACCGGCGTGATGCGAACGTCCTTTGCGCTCGGCCTGATAGTCGATGGCATCGCGCACCTCCTTACTACCGCGCCGATATACCTCCTCGAGAAAATCGTAGTAGTAGTATCCGAACAGTTCGGCAAATCCTTTATGACCAACAACCTCGTGAAGCACAGTTTTACGCACCTCGGCTATATTTTGGTTATTGGGCAGATTTATAACAACCCTTCCTGTACCCTCGTCATACCATCCGCACGAACGCACCTTGTAGAAGTATTCAGGGTCAGAAGTTTCAATCTGACTCTCATCGGTAATAACCTCGATACTATTGCCAAATTTATCGCCCAAGCGTTGTGCCTCGATAGCCATACGGTCGATATCCTTAGGGGTGTGACGGTGATTATTGGGATTCCACACGTATGTCTCATCCCAATCGGCAGGCTTATGTGTACCGTCAGAGAATAAGCCGAACTGCTCGCTGAACGTTGGTATAGAGCCTTTGTTCATCTTGGCACCGGTTCTTATTACCATATCGCGATAATCCCGGTTCTCCTGCTCCTTGAGCTGGCTGTTTCCCAATCCCGCATACTCGTTGCCCGTCCCCGAGAGTTCATTGGAGCGCTCCTTTGAAACACCTGAATAGAGTTTCTTGACCTCACCGTCCATTAGTTTTTCATATTTATTGAGTGCCAGATTCTCATCCTGAGAACAGTAGTACCAGGGTTTTTCTATTGCACTGAGAAGACTGCCCTCGTTCAGGTTATACTCCTGTTCGAGCGAGCGACGAATAGAGTGCAGCATCTGCCCCACCTCACTGTCGGAGTAATTGGAACGACGCAGAATTTCATCGAGCATCCTCTGCTCTTCGGCCGAGATATTTTCGTTTCGTGCTTTACGATACATAACATCGGAAAGATGCTCAATATCGGTACCTGTTTCGCGAGCATAATTACCAGCCTGACGTAAAAAATTCTGCGAGTCGTAACTTTGCAGCAATGCTCTCTCGTGCGATGCAATTCTGTTGCGACGCAGTTTCCCGAGACGATTAAAATAGACGCTTTTAAGTTCTTCGCGACTACCGCACTCTATAGTCTCGATGTGTTGTCCCTCGGCATCAAATGTCGATAGAGTAAAGCTATCATTCCCTTTCGTATCGACGCGATAATCGACAGGTTCGGGAGGTGTAGAGGTTAATTTATTCTCGACAATATAAAGCAATTTAGAGCGTGTAGATGCCGCTAAATCCGATGATGACATTAGTTTTACATAGTCCTCTCTCACCTGTTCGGCAGCCTTATCACTCCCCTTTTGGTAGACATTTAATGATTTCTCGAGATTGGCAATGAACTCATCGGGAGTAACACCGGCTTTTGCAATCTCGTTCTGCTCGGGGATAGAGAAACGCAATTCGCTCTTGAGACGCCCCACCGTATTCAGTTTATTTGATGCTCCCGATGGACGCCAATGAAACATTCGCATTGCAAGAATAGTTGCAAAGCTATCGCCAAAATCATTTATGAGGTCAATAGGTTCTATGCTCACCCCTTCGAGCATTTTCGCACCCTCGGTAGAGGCAGTAAACACAGCCGACTCGGCACCCAATATACCGGCGGAAGCCATAAGACGTTTGCCACCTGTTAGTCCGCGCGAAGCGTAACGCAATGGTGTTCCCACCACGCCCAACGCTGTACCCGTTGAGAAGCCTTTTCCAAATGCCGACAATGCCGAAGAGGCATCAGGACTCTCACCGTGCAGAATATCATCTACCACACTATGCGCGGCGTCATAGGCGCCCAATGTCAGTCCCTGAGTCATAGCGCTTTGTGCAATTTTCGTCTTCAAGCTGCCAAGAACAGCACTTTTAGCAGTCTGTCCGGCTATTTCGCGCGATAGACCTTTTGCCACCATTCTGTTTATTACATTATTTACTACCATATTGGTGGCTTTTCCTGTAAATTGCGAGGCTACTGTGCCTATCCCGGCAAACAACACACCGTCAAGCAATAATCCGCCGACACCGGCCGCCAACCGTTCGCCACGCGAGGGGTTATAACGCTCCATTGCTGCATCATCGATATACATATGCGAAGAACCTTTATAACCATAATGACGCATATCGAATAGCGAACCCATAAGCGAATTACGGCGCGCACTTCTTAAGAAATACTCTGCTTCGTTTTTAGGTTTTTTCTCCTCTATAAGTTCATCAATTGCTCTCTGACGTAGTGCCGGCTCAAGAATCTGCTTGCGGTATTCCTTGGCATCGATGCCGGCATAGTGGGCATAGCGCTCGGCAATGGCATCGAGCCTCTCATCGTCAAGATTTGATATTGCTGTATTAATTGTAGCGACGGGGTCTATTCTCTTATTCAAAGAGGCAAGAGCAAGCGAAGCATCGGCACCAGGTACGCTTGCATAACTCTTGTATATTTCCATACCACTTTCATCGGCCCTGGCACGTTGTTCTTTTAGTTTAGGAGCAAATGTCTCTTTATAATAGTCATTAATGGCTTCGTCGACTACTGCCGGAGCGGTTACAAACTGCATGCGTCGACGCTCCTCACTGTCTTTTGGTACAAGGAAATTTTTCTGGCTCTCTTTGAGATAATTGTTCATAGTATTACTGTCCCAAGAGTCGAGTTGCTCGAGTCCTCGCTTCAATTGCAGTTCCGAAGCAAGCATATTATCGGCAAGACCTGCCACATACCCCCTATCCTCGTTACTCATCGTTCTATCGCGTGCCCCCGACAAATAATCAATTTTAAATCTCTCTCTCTTGCTATCACCAAATAGCAAGCCATCTTTTTCATCGCCGTTTCTCATAGTAATAGTTTTTTAGTGTTATCCGATTTTTATCCATTATTCTTAGTTTTAAATACGCGACCCCAACGCGATAAATTTCGATTTGCCGAAACAACATCGGGCGAATGTTTTTTTGCGAAGTTATTGGCATATCCTTTCAAGGATGATTGCTGCTTGCCCACTGTTGGCATCGTCTCATTTGCCGTTTCAGAGTTACCAGCATCTATTATATTCTTAAAGGCCTGTTCGGCCATAAGTGCATTATAATTACGCTGTGCATTGGCACTATTCTCACGTGCCGCAAGAAGCCTTTTGGTTTGAGGAGCTGCCATATTTGTTCCCATTGCATAGCGTGCGCCTTTGCTGCGAGCATACATCGAAGCCAAATTTGTCAGGCTGTCGGCAACAAGCATTGCCGAATGTCTACGCTGCTCTGTTTGCTCCCGGTTCTTCTCAAAATCGACCATCGAAGCCAATCTTTTTTTTTCTCTTTCGTACATACTGTTATCTATTTAAGAAGCTGTTTAAATTTCTAAAAAAAATATTCATATAGAAGCTGACGGTTTCGTCGTTTTTTATATTCAAAAATGCCTGTTTGTCTCTTTTTTGCGGTTACATAGCCCGCTATGCGCCCTTTAAAAATAAAGGCAATAATATAGCAGTTGAC